>PVMK01114974.1_pt1 | contig 15072 bp, 13 predicted proteins | sample 1853481 | NCBI WGS metagenome assembly PVMK01 (sample SAMN08533507, study PRJNA380276) | Marine sediment metagenome, whole genome shotgun sequencing project.
GTATACAAGGTAACCGCCGCTTGTGGGAAGTCTGTGACAAGCACCAGGTGAATATCTGTTACACCGCGCCAACCGCGATCCGTGCGCTGATGCGTGAGGGGGAAGATCCGGTGAAGTCCACTTCACGCGCCTCACTGAGGCTGCTGGGTACGGTGGGCGAGCCTATCAACCCGGAAGCCTGGGACTGGTACTACCATGTAGTGGGTGAAGACCGCTGCCCCATCGTGGATACCTGGTGGCAAACAGAGACGGGCGGCATAATGATCAGCCCCCTGCCCGGCGCCACCGGCCTGAAGCCGGGTTCGGCCACCAAGCCGCTACCCGGTATCCGGCCCGATTTATATGACGACAAAGGTAATTTGCTTCACGGCGCCACCGACGGGCTGCTGGTCATATCGGACAGCTGGCCGGGACAGATGCGCACGGTTTACGGTGACCACCAGCGCTTCATCGATACTTATTTCTCCGCCATCCCGGGCGCCTATTTCACCGGCGACGGTGCACGGCGTGATGAAGACGGTTATTACTGGATTACCGGCCGGGTCGATGACGTACTTAATGTTTCAGGTCACCGGCTTGGGACTGCTGAAATCGAGAGCGCCCTGGTCGCGCACCCGGCGGTTGCCGAGGCAGCAGTGGTTGGCTATCCACACGACATCAAAGGTGAGGGTATTTATGCCTATGTCACCCTGGTGCTCGGACGGGATCCAGACGATGAGTTGATTGCCGAGTTGCGGAAATGGGTTCGCAAGCAGATTGGTCCGATAGCCACCCCGGACATGATGCAGTGGGCTCCCGCCCTGCCCAAGACCCGTTCCGGAAAAATCATGCGTCGTATCCTGCGCAAAATTGCAGCCAACGACTATGAAAACCTTGGCGATACGTCAACGCTGGCCGAACCGGAAGTGGTCAGTCAGTTGATCGAAAACCGCCAGAATCGCTGACTTAGGGCCTGTTAACAGACCCTGGGGACCAGACATCCGCCTATAGCACCGGCATACCGGTGCTATAGGCGGGCTGGACGTGCTTCTGTATAATTCCTGCCGTGATTAACTGGTTCCCGAACCGGGAGCGACAACAAGGAGCGTGAAATGGGCATAAAGGATTCGTTTAAAAAAGTTTTCGGCGCTAAGCCCAAGCCAATAGAAGAACCTTCGCAGGAACCGGTGGCTATTGAGCCCGAAGAGCCCGAAGCTGTATCGGCAGGGGACCGGACCTACACGGTCCAGTCCGGCGATACGCTATGGAAAATCGCCGAGGAGATGTATGGAAACGGATCGAATTATATGAAAATATTCGAAGCCAATTCCGAATTACTGGAAAACCCCGACCACATATTGCCAGGACAGGAACTGCTGATACCTGACCTGAACAACTAGGAGTCTGTGCTGTAGGCAAGCAGGCCTACAGGTGGCCGTGCTCCAGGGGGCGCTCACGGTGCATCAGGAGCCATTCGGCGCCTTCGTCGAGTGCAGCCTGCCCCAGCGCCTTTAACACGCGTCTCTGAAACGCAGTGTTATCAGATGCATCCAGTAATTTCCTTGCTTTGGTAAAAACGCCACTCATGAATCCGTATTGCTTGATCAGCTCTTTTTCGGCCTTTTTGTGCGAATAGGCGTCCCAGATTCCTGCCACGAGAGGAAGAACTCCCATCAGGATCAGAAGCATTTGCCTGTGCCGCTCTTCCACTACCCCGCCCAGTACAAACAACAACACTGCAATCGATATGCCGGTCCAGAGGCACAGGCTGCCCAGCAACCGGGTACGGCGGAATCGCGATGTATTCTGCAATTGCTTGCGGGAGTAATAAGCCAACTGCCCCTGGCCGCGGGCCGGTTCGCCAATCCAGTGATCGATCACCCAGCTTACCCAGCCGGGATCCGGTGCACATCCCCGGTCACGCCGCATGCTCGCCAGGCGCATCACGTGACGAATCCAGCCCAGGTCCACGTCCTGTTTTTGTAGAAAATTGTCATAGGCGAAACCCGCAGATTCCGAATCCACGACACCGGACAGGTTCCAGTAAATCTGTACACGCAAGCCCTCCGCCAGAGCCCGGTAGTCCAGGTACTTGCGATGCCACTCGCGGCTCTCACCGATGATATGCATCGCAAAGCCGGCGAAAAAAAGCGCCAGGAAGCCCAACACCATGTACCTTGAGCCGTCGTATTCTGAATAAATCAGAAAAACCAGCCCCATCAGGATAGCCAGTGCATGTGTCGCCCTCAGGCTGCTGTTGACCCTTCCCTGGTAATGCACGGCAAGACCATCTGCAACCCGGAAAAACCGGTCTGTCAGGTGGGCCCCCGCTGGAATTTCAAGCCCGGACGCCCCCTCCAGCAGGCTTGAGCTCCCGGCCCGAATGATGGATTCTTTTTGCTGCCAGTCACGACCGAATTGCTGCAGGCGGCCCAACATTCTGTGATAGGCGTCAGGGATGGCTTTTGTCCGGGCGCCGTCCTGGCGGCTACTGAACCACGACACTTCCAGCGCTTCCAGGTCGCCTTCCGGTTCGCCACCCGCACGATCCCTCGAACAAACAATGTGGTGAACGAGATCGTTTTCATTATTGGCCAGCAGGCTGGCGTGTGACGAGTCAGCCTGGAAGCTTTCCATCACTGCAGTCAGGTGATAGTGAACAACCTGGCCGGTACCTCCGAGATCTTTGCCTGCCTTCCCATCCCACAGGGCCAGCAATACCTGGCAGTGATTGGAAATGAACACTCCCAACTGGGCGTACTGCCGCTCTCTCCCTTCCTGACTGTCCCTAGCAGGTGAAAACCCGTCAGCCGGGGCCGGGGGCAATGTAATCACCTGGATTGCGGCTGCAAGCAGGTTGCGGAATTCAGACAAGGCGTTCTCTGAAGTGAAATCCCGCTCATATTCAGCCTGCTCCATTGGAAGCACGGCAACGAAAGGGATTCCCAGCGATAAAGCAAGCCGCGCAGCGAGCTGGTCACCCCCTTCCGCCAGCGGTGTGAGCAACAGCAACGGCAGGCCTGGAAAATCCTGCCCCAGGCCTCGGAAGAAAGCGCCGACCTTAACTTCAATGTCGGGAATTTCTGCTGCAACGAGGTCCCGGTGCGCCGTGACACCCACGCACAGGTTCAGTTTCGATGCGTCGAGTTCCTTGATACGTCTGGTTTCCTATCGTGAACCACCGCCACGATTGTCGATGACCGAGACAACCGAAATATCAATGTGTTTGTCCTGCACCTCAGTTCGTGCCCCGGTTATCCATCACGGGATGAAGCCTGACAAAGATCGGGGGTACATCCTTGTTTTTCAAAACGATCCGGTAGTTGACCAAAAATTCATGGCAGTTATTATTTTGCACATGCATGGTGAAGCCAGCCATCTTGACAAAAGGCTTGCCGGTTTGGAGCCCCGCATCCGAATCAAACTGGAAATCGGAGTAAACACCGTGCGGCAGGGTCCCGGGCCAATTGACACCATCGCCGCTTAATTGGAATTCTACAAATTCCCAATCAGTGTGGTCTGGCCCCGTCAGGAAAAATTTCATATCGGGTTTGGCATTAACATCCAGGCAGATGCTGCCCTTACCTGGATGGATCGGGCCTGAGCTACAATCGATTTTATTGTCAAACTTAGGCAAGCCTGTTTCACTATCCACCTTGACAATGATTTGCTTTGCCGCACTTCCCGGTGTCAGACAGCCGTCGGCTGCCATCGCGCAGGTGCTGCCGAACACGCAAATGCCTGTGGCAATAGAAATCGAAATTAATTTATTGAAGTGGAATACCGAGGTTTTCATTTGATCTCTCCTAATGCTGCTATACGCCCTGCATGGACTTCTAAGCAGTCTGTTCACTACTGAGTATAGACGGTATCAAGACAATGTCTGCCTGGCGTATGTCTGTGGACGGCCTTCAGCCTTCTTTCATGCAAAGACCATATTGTCTGCAAACGCGTATGAATCCAGGGTCAAAATAGCCCTTGTTCAGCAACTGCGATGTTAAATCCTCCGCCACCGGCCAGTCATCGGCAATAATCGCCTGCCTGACCAGGTTCCCGGTATCATTACAGCTCTGATTGTCGCTTCCATGTTGGATTTCAATGCCTGAAAAACCATCGCTGTCCAGCAGTTCTTTGGCCCGTTGCTGCCAGTATAAAAAGCGTGCAAGCATCAAATCGTCCTGGTGAGCGTCTGTCACGGACCCGCTCCGCACACGCCCCTGCAATTGGGCAATCGCTCTTGTCATCAATTCCGAAGCCAGCTCGATCCTGCCTGCCCGCCAGGCGATGTCCGAATAGCTCAACAAATAGCGGTTCCACTGTGCCGAACGCCTGACATTCCGATGTGACTCCGCATCGAGCAGATCCTTCATCGGTTGATAGATCACTTCCAGCCGGGCCAGTGCGCTTTCCAGCAATCCCGATTCCGCCTGCAGATCAATCAGGTAATATTCCCGCAGCAGGTGCTCCCAGTAGAAATCAATGTTGGTCGGGTCGCCTGATGACAACTGGCCGAGTAGTTCCTTTGACTCTCCCATATGGTCCAATGCCCTTTCAACCAGGCCCACTTTGCGCTCAATATTTGACAACCCTGAGAGTGAGTAGGCATAGCGACGCTTCATGTTGACATTGGAGCTCGCCTGTTGCATTTGCGGCAGGGTGATCGCCACATTCTTCTGTCGCGCGAGCAGTGCTCCACCCAGGTCACATAGCATGAGTTGCGTGTCAGCCAGCCAGGCCAGGGCTTCGCCGTATTCGCTGAGGTACTGGACATTATCCGGGGCCAGTTCCAGAACTTCCGCACTGATATCAACTGCAGATCGAATATGTTCGAGTGCCGATTCAACATCTGCCGAATCCTGCTTTACAGCAAGGGCTGCAAGATTGCTGTGCGCATAGCCTTTTTCCAGCAGACACTCGGGATTGTCTGGATCGAGCCCGGTTAATCGACTGGCGTGCTCCATGTAATGATCGAAGGCAATTTCGGCCTTGTCGAAATCACCCGTTTCAGCAAAGACGTAGCCAACCCAGAAATCGGCGTTGCCGAGTTGATAAAGCCATTCCGCATTATCCGGATTCCGGCGATGAAGCTCCGCCAGTACATCACGTGAACCGGTAAAAGCTTCCACGGCCTCGTCAAGCTCACCCTGGTCCATGCTGACTTCGCCCAGTTGCCGCCATACACGCGCTTGCTGGGCCAGGGATTCGTCCGTTACTTCCGCGGGGTTCAGCGTTTCGAGATAGTCACTAACATGACCACCCATGCCTTCCAGGATGTCCAGCCGCCCGACTTCGTCGAGCTTGGTGCGCAAATCCCCCACCATGTAACCGACCAGGTTCTCCGCATGTTCCCGGCGATTTTCTGCCGCATTTCGAGCGGTCACTGCAACAACCGCCAGAAAACTTGTAATCAGGGCAATGGTCATGGCGCTGCCAGTTGATAACATCCAGAGCCGGTGCCGGCGTTGCATATCGCGACGCCTCAGGTCATCCAGCCTGATCCCAAGAATGCCGGCAATAAGCTTCAGCTTGGACAGGTGTTTGCCATCCGCGCCTTTGCGGGAGTCCGCGGCAAGGGGCTCATGTACAGAGCCGTCGGGGTCTTCAATCAGGGCGGCGGGAAAACAGAACTGATCAGGATCTTTTGATAGCGGGTCCCCGTCCACGATCAATACATAGATACGGTTTCCCCTTCCCAGCGACCGGAAATACCTGATTTCCTCACTTACATATCGCGAACCCGCCGCAGCTGGCGAACAAATAACAATCAGAGACTCCGACCGATCAAGCTCTTCATTGACCAATCCAGTGAGGTCGGCGCCGGACGACAGATCTTCGCGGTCACGGAAAACCGGGGATAGCCGGGCCGGAATTTTCCCAAATTCACCTTCCTGTCCCACCAGCCGGCGAGGAACCCGGTAGCCCTCAAGAGCTCTTTGCAACCACTTCCCCCAGGACTGATCCTGGTGGCTGTAGCTAATGAACGCTTTGTATCGAAAATCGGTCACAAAACCAACATGAAATTTGCATTTCTATCAATTTAATCATAGCCCACATTGATCAAATTTGTGGCCCGATTCGATATACTGGCAGGATAAACAAACGCCGACAATCTGGATAAATGATGAATTGCCGAATTTTCAGATCTGACCGTAAAAGCGAGACTTACCTTTACCTGGTTGCGGATTTGGATTTCAAGGATCTGCCGGAGGAACTGCGGACAGCGTTTGGTGATCCGGGTTTGGTGATGACCCTTGATCTGACTCCGGTCAGTAAACTGGCGCGTGTGGATGTAAAAAAAGTCCTGAAGTGCCTGGAAGAAGACGGTTTTTACCTGCAACTTCCGCCGAAACTACCGGTGGAAGCTGAAATCTCAAAATGGATGGCATGAACAGCCCGGGAAATCACTGCGCGGTCGTGGCCACGCTGACCGCCTCGATTCCGACCGCCTTGGCGGCGTCGAGAATGGTCACCAGCGCCTCGGTCTCCGCTTCCGGATGAGCTGCCACGATCAGGGGCGAGGTCGGTTTCTCGGCTTTTTCGCGTTCCAGGTTGGCCTGCACCGCCCCGGGCTCGAGGATGCGGCCTTTCACGCTGATCAGGCTGGCGGCGCTGATTTTGACGACGATCGGCCCCTTGTCCTGCTTGATTTCCTTGCGCATTGGATGGACGTGAGACTTCGAGCCCCGTTTCCTTGACGAATGACGTGGTCACGATGAAAAAGATGAGCATGATGAACACGATGTCCAGCATCGGCGTGATGTTGATTTCAGCTTCGTCTTCTGTGTGGTGCCTTCTGCGCATTCTGGATATCCGGAGCCGGGCCAGTCAGCTTACTGAAAACGGACGATTATCGCCAGTTTTCCGCTCCCCGCTGCTACTACTCCACCGTGACTGACTTGGCCAGGTTGCGCGGCTGATCAACGTCCGTCCCGCGCAGAACAGCCACGTGATAAGCCAGTAACTGCAGCGGAATGGTCAATACGACCGGGGCCAGCAAATCTCCGCCGGTGTTCAACTCGATAATCTCACCATGGCGCTCCTTGAGGCTGGCCACAGCTTCTGCATCCGCGATCACGTACATTTCTCCGCCGCGGGCACGAACTTCCTCAATGTTACTGATGAGTTTTTTCAGCAAGCGGTTGTTTGGAGCGACCGCCACGACAGGCATGTCATAATCCACCAGTGCCAGGGGCCCGTGTTTGAGCTCGCCGGCAGGGTAGGCCTCAGCGTGAATATAGGAAATTTCCTTGAGTTTCAGGGCTCCTTCCATTGCGATGGGATAGTGGCTGCCGCGGCCAAGGAACAATGCGTGATGTTTTTCAGCAAACCGCGCCGCCAGCATCTCGACTCGCCCATCCAGTTCCAGCGCACGCCTGATCATCTCCGGCAGGCTGCTGAGCTCCCTTACCCACTGAGCCAGTTTCGCGGCTTTTACCCGGTCGCCCAGTTGCGCCAGGCTCAGCACCAGCAGCTGTAGCGCCACCAGTTGTGTTGTGAAAGCCTTGGTGGAAGCAACGGCGATTTCGGGGCCCGCCCGGGTCATCAGAATCAGGTCGGTTTCGCGCACGATGGAACTCTCAGGAACGTTGCAAATGGCCAGCGTGGTCAGATAACCTGATTTTTTGGCATGGCGCAGCGCTGCCAGGGTGTCCGCTGTTTCGCCGGACTGGGAAATCACAACGAACAGGGCATTTTCCGGCACGACCGGATTGCGGTAACGATATTCGCTGGCGACCTCCACCATGCAGGGAATTCCCGCCAGCTGCTCCAGCTGATAACGCGCCACCAGGCCGGCATGAAAGCTGGTACCACAGGCCACGATGTGAACCTGGCGAACCCGCTTCAAAGTCTCGTCAGCGCCCACACCGAATATATTCGGTAGAACACGATCGGAACTGATCCGGCCTTCCAGGGTGTCCGCCACCGCAACCGGCTGCTCGAAAATCTCCTTCTGCATGTAGTGGCGATACTGGCCGCGCTGCACTGCGTCGGCGCTCACGTCAGCTTCCTTCACTTCCCGGCTTACCGCCTGGTCCTCGCGGTCACGGATCTCGTAACCATTGGTATCCAGGCGCACGATGTCGCCCTCTTCGAGGTAAACAAAGCGGTTGGTGACCGACAGCAGTGGATAGATGTCGGATGCGAGGAAATGTTCGTGGAAACCGATTCCGAGCACCATCGGGCTGCCGGCGCGCGCGCCTGCAATCACCCCGGGTTCCCGGGAACTGACTGCCGCGATGGCGTATGCCCCGCGCAAACGTTTGACCGCCAGGCGGAGGGCACTGAACAGATCATTGCCCTGGGAAACAAGAGAATGGACCAGGTGGACCACCACTTCGGAATCGGTCTCTGAACTGAACTCGTAGCCGGCCGCCTGCAGTTCCGCGCGTAACTCGTCGTGATTCTCGATGATGCCGTTATGTACCAGGTCAATTTCGTTTTTTGACGTATGCGGATGCGCATTACTCGTATTCGGCACACCGTGTGTGGCCCAGCGTGTGTGCGCAATGCCGCAGAAACCCGGCAGTGGTGTTTCGTCGAGCAGGGCCTGCAGGTCCTTTACCTTGCCCTTGGTTCGTAAACGGCTGAGCGCCCCGTTGCGTTGAACGGAAATTCCCGCCGAATACTGAACAGATCATTGCCCTGGGAAACAAGAGAATGGACCAGGTGGACCACCACTTCGGAATCGGTCTCTGAACTGAACTCGTAGCCGTCCGCCTGTAGTTCCGCGCGTAACTCGTCGTGATTCTCGATGATGCCGTTATGTACCAGGTCAATTTCGTTTTTCGACGTATGCGGATGCGCATTACTCGTATTCGGCACACCGTGTGTGGCCCAGCGCGTGTGCGCAATGCCGCAGAAACCCGGCAGCGGTGTTTCGTCGAGCAGGGCCTGCAGGTCCTTTACTTTGCCCTTGGTCCGTAAACGGCTGAGCGCCCCGTTGCGTTGAACGGAAATTCCCGCCGAATCATATCCCCGGTATTCGAGTGCACGCAGGCCGGAGATCAGTATCTCGCTGACATCACGCAGAGTGGTAGCTGCTACTATTCCGCACATGCTTTTCAGACCTCCTTTTTACGCGGCCGCTGCCAGCCCTTGATCGAAGTCTGCCGCGCCCGGCTGACCGTCAGGGTATCGCCGGGTACGTCTTTCGTGATGGTGGAACCGGCGCCGATGGTAGCACCCTTGCCAACCGTCACCGGCGCCACAAGTTGGGTATTTGAACCGACAAATACATCGTCTTCGATAATGGTCTGGTGCTTGCTGGCGCCGTCGTAATTGCAGGTAATGGTACCGGCGCCGATGTTAACGCCGGTCCCGATAATCGTATCTCCTATGTAGCTGAGGTGGCTGGCTTTGCTGCCCTCACCCAGGCGGGCATTCTTGACCTCCACGAAGTTTCCGACGCGTGTTCCAGCCGCCAGTACCGTGCCGGGACGCAGGCGCGCAAATGGCCCAATATTGCACGGCCCGGTCGTACGTACGCCCTCGAGTACGCTATGAGGATGAACGCGGGTTCCGGCCGCCAGGTCACAGTTCTTCAATACAGCTCCAGGGCCGATGGAAACCCCGTCGCCCAACTGATTCCTTCCCTCCAGAACCACGTTGATATCCACGCATACATCTCTGCCGGCCGTGACCGGCCCGCGGATATCCACCCGCTCAGGATCAATGATTTGAACCCCCTGATCCATCAGTTGCCGCGCGGCGTGATGACGGAAACGCTGTTCCAGGGCAGCAAGCTGGCGGCGGTCATTGACGCCTTGCAAATCCCTGGGATCAGGCGCCAGTACACCATGTATTTCCCTTTTCTCGCTGTGCGCCATTGCGAAAATATCTGTCAGGTAATACTCATTTTTGATGTTGTCGCAACCCAGCTTGTCCAGCCAACGCCGCAAATGAACAGCATCGGCCAGTATAATGCCGGTGTTCACTTCCCTGATCTTCCACTGCGCCGGCGTGGCGTCGCGATCCTCGACCACGCCACTGATGCGCCCGGTGCGATCGCGCTCGATGCGCCCGTAACCCCGCGGTTTATCCAGTTCCATGGTCAACACTGAAAGCGGGGCTGTGTCCTGCCCGGTCATTTCGGACAGAACGGATACAGGAATCAATGGATGGTCACCCAGCAGCACCAGTACGCGAGCGTCGTCGGGAATGGCGGGCATCGCCTGTTTCACGGCATGTCCCGTACCTTGTCTCTGGGACTGGATAACCCAGTTAACCCTATATTCACTACAGGCTTCCCTGACCCGGTCGGCGCCGCTGCCGATCACCACGTGAACCTGCTCCGGCTCCAGCTCATCAGCCGATTCCAGCAAATGCAACAGCATGGGCCGCCCACCCAGCGTTTGCAGTACTTTCGGCAGGCTGGATTTCATGCGCGTACCCTCGCCGGCAGCGAGTATCACGATGTGTAGGGCCTTACTCATTGGACCAGGGGGATTCCTTTGAAATGTATCGCAACACAGTATAGCCGGATCACTGTGAAGGCACTATTTGTTGCAGAAGGTAGTATAAATACTAAATTTTTCGAAAATATTGTGAGGAGATGCCGGTCTGATGAAAGTGACAGGGCATTTTGCACTATCATGCTGTCCCAATGGGCCATATTTTGGCAGACCATTTAGGGCAGACCAATTTTCATCTTTGCTTCGGACGCCGTCTATGAAATCACATCGAGTCACCTGCTTTACCGCAATCTTGTTATTCAGCTTGTTCTGCAATGCCCTGTTGGCTGCCCGCCGGATTCTGACCCGTTGGGCGGAGACGCTGGCGAATGACCTGATCGAGGCAGAGGGCCTTACTTTCGGACGCCAGACAGCTGAGTAAGACCAAACAGGCGCTGCCGTGCCCCGGGCCGTCACCAGGGCGTGTAATCTCACGCGTGCTGATGATTGTGCTGGCCGCGCTGGAGCCAGTCCTCGCTGATACCACGGTACGGACCGCCAACAATGGTCAGCTGATCCTGCATGATGTGCCGGAGATTCCTGCTGAGCTGGTGACGCGGCTCAATCAGTACCAGAATACGCGCTTCGCGAGTTTTCTGGACTGGGCAGAGGACGGCCAGAGTCTTTATATCCGGACCCGTTTCGGGGAAGTCGGCCAGATCCACCAGTTGCATGGACCGGGCGGGGCCCGAAATCAACTGACCTGGTTCAAGGAGCCCCTGGGCCAGGTCGAACGCCGCAACAAGGGCCGCGAACTGGCCTTCACAATGGACCGGGGCGGCGCTGAATTCGACCAGATTTTTCTGTTCGATCCCGCGACCGCCTCCACGACCATGCTGACCGACGGCCAGTCGCGCAACCGGCTTATTCAATGGAGCAGTGACGGCAAACGGCTGGCTTACCAGTCGACACGCCGTAATGGCCGCAGCAACGACATCTGGATCATGGACCCGGACCACCCCGAAAGTGCCGAGTTACTGGTCGAGGCAGGTATTGGAGACTGGTGGGGGCCGGTTGATTTCAGCGAGGATGGAAAATATCTACTGGCTCAGCAATACTTCAAGGTCACGGACTCCCGTATCCATCTGCTGGATCTTGAAAGCCGCGAAATGCGCCTGCTTGCCGGAAATGCTGAAAATCCTTCAGCCAACCGCGCCATTCAATTCGACCCGCGCGGCAAGGGATTCTATTTCATCAGCAATGCGCGCGGCCGGGCCGCCGAACTGGCGTGGCGATCAATCGACCCCGGCAGTGAAACTGAATTTATCTCTCAAAACATCCCCTGGGATGTATCAAAATTTGCCCTCAGTGCTGACGGCAAACGCGGCGCCTTCGCTACCAACGAAGGAGGCATCAGCCGCCTGTATCTGTTGAACACACGAAAGCGCACCTTTTCCTTGATTAAGAACATGCCCACAGGCTTGATTTATCAGCTGAAATTTCACCCGGACAACAGGCGCATTGCAATGACCTTGAGTACCGCGCAAACGCCGAGTGATGTATTCGTGATGAGCCTCGGCCGCTCGCCACAGACTGCCAGGGCACTCCAGCGCTGGACCTACAGCGAGGTCGGCGGACTCGAGACGAAGACGTTCGTCGAACCAGAGTTGGTGCACTACCCTTCTTTTGACCTCAAGGGCGAAGAGCCACGGAAAATTCCGGCCTTCGTGTACCGGCCTCGCGGAGACGGGCCCCATCCTGTCATCATTCACGTTCATGGCGGGCCGGAGGGACAGTACCGGCCCTCGTTCAGTAGTACATTTCAGATGTGGATCGCCGAACTCGGGGCGGCGGTTATTGCTCCGAATATCCGGGGCTCCACCGGTTATGACAGTGAATACGTATCACTGGATAATGGTTACGGGCGTGAAGACGCAGTGAAAGACATCGGCGCCCTGCTCGACTGGATAGCGAGTCAGCCGGACCTGGATGAAAGCCGCGTGGCTATTTACGGTGGCAGCTACGGAGGCTACATCGTGATGGCCTCGGCGGTTCACTACAGCGACAGGTTACGGGCGGGGGTGGACGTCGTCGGTATCAGCAACTTCGTCAGCTTCCTGGAAAACACCGAAGAATATCGCCGTGATCTGCGGCGGCGCGAGTATGGTGACGAACGCGATCCGGAAATGCGCGCTTTCCTGGAAAGCATCAGCCCGCTAAACCATGTTGACCGCATCGGAATCCCCCTGCTGGTGGTGCAAGGACAGAATGACCCGCGGGTGCCGGTCAGTGAGTCAGAACAGATCGTCAAGGCTCTGCGTGAACGGGGCCAGCCTGTGTGGTATATCAAGGCCCTGAATGAAGGCCACGGCTACGATCGGAAAGAAAACCTCGATGTCTTTCAGCAGGCGACCATGATGTTTTTACAGCGTTACCTGGTGGACTGAAGACCAAATAAAGCTGGCGCAATTGCCCACCCATACCAATTTGGCCAGCGGTCAGCCCAATTCGTTGTCGTTGTCGATATCGACGCCGCTGGTGCTGTCAGTGCGTAGGTGAATATCCTGCTGGGGAAACGGAATCACGATGCCTTCCTCACGAAAATGCCGGTCTATGGCCATCAGCAGTTCATGTACCGCCCGGCCGCGAAGTTCGGGGTGGTTGATCCAGCCCAGTAATTCGAAGTCCAGCGAACTCTCTCCGAAGGCACGCATGCGGATCCGGGGCGCGGGGCTGGCGACCATCAATTTACTTTCCTGCGCCAATTGTTCGAGTATGGCCATAACACGTGATGTGTCAGTGCCGTAGGCCACCCTGACCGGTACACGAATCCGGTGCTGGATTCCCGGGCCACCACTTTCGTTGGTGATCTTGGCGTTGCCCATCACCGCGTTGGGAATCGAAATTTCCACGTCATCGCGGGTCAGCAAACGGGTGGAGCGCATGCCCAGGCCGGTGACGATGCCGCGCTCACCGGTATCCAGCACAATGTAATCCCCGATCTTGTACGGCGCATCGGCGACAATTGAAACACCCGAGATCAGGTTGGCCAGCGTGTCGCGGGCCGCAAAACCCACCGCGATGCCGATGACACCCGCGGAGGCCAGCCAGGCCGTGCCATCGATGCCCCACAGGGCCATGAAAAACCAGGCAAAAATACTGAGCAGGGCGAGCTTGATACCCATTTCGAACAGTGGCACTGTGCGGGACTGCAACACCTTGAAGCGACCCGTTTCTGAAGACAGCGCATGCAAAGTGAGATTGGTCGCCTTGAACCAGGCCCGCGCCCATAACAGGATTAAAAAGGTAAACAGAATACGGATCAGGAACTGGTCGATCCGGTCACCGAAGTTCAGGGCTTTTTCCGCCGCCACCATCGAGAGTATCAGGGTGGTTTGCATCACGGGCGCCGCCAGAAACCGCACCAGTTCATCGTCCAGGCTCGTAGCGGTTCTCTGCGCAATCTTGCCGAGCACAGCCTGCAACACCAGTTGCAGCAGCTTGCCGATCAGATAGCCCGTTCCCACCAGCAGCAGGATCAGAAGCAGGGGATGCTCCAGCAACAGACTCCAGAATGGGAGTAACGAATCCGGCAGGTATTTTGCGGCGTCGATTTCCCGGATGTACTCCCCGGCCAAGTCGGAGACTTCGGCCGTTTTTGTGCCTGCTTTTTGTGTACTTGTTTCTTCAGCCATGGTGTATGGGAATCCTAGAACTCCACTCCGAGATCTTTGGAAGCGAGCACCATACCATTCGCATCCGCATACAGGAAAGCCCCCGGAGTGAACCGGACACCGGCAAAACTTACCGCAACCTTGAGTTGCCCTTCACCTCTTTTTTTCGTTTTTAGCGGATGGCAGTTCAGCGCTCGAATGCCCAGATCAATGGTTTCCAGGATCTCCACATCCCGTACACAACCGTTGATGACCAGCCCGGCCCAGTTGTTATCCACCGCCCCGGCGGCCAGCAGGTCGCCCAGCAGGGCGTGCCTGAGGGAGGCGCCGCCATCGACGATAATCACCTTGCCATTGCCTTCCGTGCGGACCAGGTCCCGCAGCAGGGAATTGTCTTCAAAGCATTTGATGGTGACGATCTCTCCGCTGAAGCGCTGTCTTTTTCCGAAATCGGAAAACAGGGGCTCCAGGACGCTGATGTCCTCGGGGAAGTCGTCGCAGATGTCGGGAACTGAATAGGCCATGATGCAGAGTCTGGATTGCTGGTGTATCTTCTACCACTTCCGACGAAATTTGTCGCGTTAAACAATACCGGCGAAGGCTAGGAGCCTGCGCGGTAGAAATATCCGTAGCGAGAAAATGGCACAGTGAGGACAGTTTTTTGCTCTTTTGAGGCGAATAGCACCGCTATTTAACGAAAAAGAGCTGAAAAATGGACCGCTGTGACGCTTTCGCAGTAGGAATACTTTCTACCGCACAGACTCCTAGCTGCATAAAGGTTCCGGTATTTTTCGGAAATTTTTGACCTGGCGCCCTGCTCTTGTCGCGGGATTCTGAATAGAATACCCGTTGGAAGAGTCATCACTTGCGGTATTGAATGGTGGAGGAATTTCATGTTCTCGGAACAAGTCATTTGGATAACGGGTGCATCGTCGGGAATCGGTGAGGCACTTGCGCTGCAAGTCGCAGCGCAAGGCGCCAGGCTGGTATTTTCAGCGCGTCGCGAAGAAGAGCTGAACAGAGTACGT
>PVMK01127410.1_pt1 | contig 15072 bp, 10 predicted proteins | sample 1853481 | NCBI WGS metagenome assembly PVMK01 (sample SAMN08533507, study PRJNA380276) | Marine sediment metagenome, whole genome shotgun sequencing project.
GTTGGGCGTCCCGTTGCATTTGGGTGGGCGCGTCATTGAAAATAAAGGCCGCAAAGTTATCGTCGCCATCACCGTATCTGCCAACGATGTCATCACAGCCCGCGGCGAGGTTGTCGCTGTACAAGTCCCCGATCACTGAGCACAATCCACGCCTGAAAAATAATTCTAAGGAAACGTTATGTCCCTGGATTTGACCCGTATTCGCGCATTATGTTTTGATGTCGATGGCACGCTTAGCGATACGGATGATCAATTTGTTCGCAAACTGGTAAAAATTATAAAACCTTTTCATTTTCTATTGGCCAAGGCAGACCCACTCGAATTTGCCCGCCGGGTTGTCATGGCTACTGAAGCACCCGGAAACTTTCTGTATGGCTTGCCAGATCGATTAGGCCTAGACGATGAAATCGCCGCTTTTGGGGATTTTATTTACCGACTAGGGCTGGGGAAAAATCATCCCCAACCATTTTTAATGATTGCAGGGGTAAAGGCCATGCTGCAGGGTTTGTACCCTCACTACCCGATGGCCGTGGTCAGCGCTCGTGGAGCGCGCAGTACCCATTGGTTTTTAGACCAATTTGAGCTAACGCCCCTGTTCAAAACCATCGTTACAGCACAAACATGTGCGTACACCAAACCCTACGCCCATCCGATTCAATGGGCTGCGGCAGAAATGGGCGTTTTACCAGATGAATGCCTTATGATTGGTGATACGACCGTGGATATCATTGCTGCAAAAGCGGCCGGGGCGCAATCCGCTGGCGTGTTATGCGGTTTTGGAGAAAAAGCCGAATTGCTTGCCGCCGGTGCCGATATCATCATAGAAACCACAATAAATATCATTGACCAGCTCTTAATTGTGGTTTAACTGGGAAAAACAACCCATTTATCACCAAAAACATAATTCTACTATTGTATGGATAACACAAATCCTCTATAATAGACTGTGATGAAAGCAAAATTCCGTTGGTTTTTTTATCTCATCGTTGTTTTGACGATTATAGCGCTTACCAAAGAATCCGCACTGGCTCAAACATCCGAGCGGGGTCAGTTCTTTCCGGGTACGGGGCATACGATATCCGGCGATTTTCTCATAAAATTTACCAGCATACATAACCCGCTTGAAATCTTTGGGCAGCCGATCACGGAACAGTTTTTCGATCAAAGCACCGGTCGTTTAATACAATATTTTGAAAAAACTCGCCTGGAGCTTCATCCGAATGAAATTCCCGATCTTCAGGTTCAGCTGTCTGTGCTGGGGGACTATTTATACGAACCTGGTGAGACGCTGATTACGCCCAGTAATTCCCCTGCTTGTCGCTATTTTCCAGGTACAAATTACCCGGTATGCTATGCCTTTTTAGATTTCTTTGAAGCCAATGGCGGTGCCGCGCAATTTGGGTACCCAATATCAGGTTTCGAAATCCATGATGGATGGATCAGTCAATATTTCAACCGTGCCCGTTTTGAGTGGCATCCTGAGCGCCCCTCTGGAGAACGCGTCGTGGTTAGTGATCTCGGGATGAAGTATTTCAGCCGCTCTGATACCGATCCAACCCTACTGCAGCCAATTACCAGAGATGACGAAAATATCGTAGTTTTACGATCCGTTTCACGCCTGCAAGTACACGCTTTTACAAGCATTCCCATAGTGCGCACCGGTACACTGCAATCCATTGCCGTTATTGTGCGCGATCAAAATTTAAACCCTCTAAATGGTGCCATGGTCACAGTCACCATAACCTACCCCGATGGTGAAACAGTGCTGCTTGCCCCCATTTATACAAAAAGCAACGGGGTTGGAACAGGCATTATTGCGATTAACAAAACACTGCTTGGCACAGCCGTTGTCTCGGTCGAGATCGGATATTTAGATTTATCCGAACACACACACACATCATTTCAGCTTTGGTAAGTGGTAAACGCATACACGGATGATACAAAAAAGAGGCCATTTAGCCTCTTTTTTCTTTAATCATCATCCATGGCATCATCGTGCCGATTATACGCCAATGGATCACCAGGATCGGCAATAATACTATGAGCATTGCAAGCATCGACGTAGTAGGACGCTTATGGGTCGCGGCTGGTAAACCGCCCCACATCAGTGTGCAGATGGCGTGCCCTTAGATATGTTAACCCACTGGCATCGCGCGCTTCCCCAGTATATTGATACATACTAGCACCATCCCCCACGCGGTGTTAGGTTTCTCAATTTTATTGTTGTGTTATAGTTGAAGCCAACACAAAACAAAAATGTCCGGTTATTTGGCCTATCAGTGATCCATTTTCTTCTAATAAAAATGTTCTCTCGATCTCTTCATTGTCTAAGTGATCAAACATTTTTAACCCTCTTTGCTCTAAATATGATTCTATTTCGCCTTCATCAATGGAAAACATGAGTTCCTCACCTTCATGCTGCTCCTCCATCGTTTGAGCGAATTCTTTTACGCCATAATAATGATTTATATTTTTTTCTGAAATTGAAATAGTGTAGTCAAACGCTATGGAACTTTCATGTGATGCCTGACTAACGAAATCCAAGGTTGCATTGACTGATTCCGCCTCGAGATAATAGCTCACCCCTTCCCATATAAATAGAGTTTTTTGATGGTTTTGATATCCTGCTTTTTCTAGAACATCTTTTAATAAGTCATTATTGAAATTTATGGGGACAAAAGTGATTTGTTGGGGTATGTCTATCTTCGCTTTTTTCAAAAATTTCTTTTTAATTTCTTGGGTTGGAGCTGTATCTAATTCAAAAATTTTCGTGCTTTGATTTAACGCTGGAAAACGATACGCCCGTGAATCGTATCCTGCTCCAAGCAAGACTATTTGAGGTGTTTCGTTGTTTAAAGCATCTTTGAATAGCCGATCAAAATGGGCTGTCCTTGCAATCATGTATTCATTCACCCAGGCAAATAACTACTTAATTTTTCCTTGGTGTTTGCCGTATTTTTCTGAATTTTAGAAAAAATCTAAAGTGAGCAGGTAAAAAATATTCAGCCAGATAGTCGGGTCCAAATTTTTCATTGTTGAACTCTTTTTTTGCAATGGTTCTGCGCAATGCAGCAAATAAAGCCGTTTCTGAAGGCTTTTGTTCTACAATTTTATTTACCATCTCTCAGACCTTCCTTTTTGGGGCCAATCAAATCAAAACTGAAATCTAACCCTTAATTGGACAGCAATAATTCTTTATAATTGCCTAATTATTTGTCTAGGCAGAAATTAGTCTTTTAAATACCCTTGCTGGTTATTATAGGAGATTCTTTTCGTTTAATCTATACCAACAAGGCAGGGAAGAATCGCAGCCAGGTTGTTGCCCGAAATCTTAGATTCTGCCTAAAGAGCATAGAATTATCCTATCATTTTCCCCCTTAAAATCAAAACGCAGTGACAGCTTTTGGTCACTGCGCAAAGATTCTATTCAGAAGGTAGGCCCAGTTGGGTTCGGACCAACGACCGAGCGGCTTTAAGTTCGGACTACACATTGCACTAGTTTAATGCCAAATGCATGCAAAGAGATTACAATCTAGCAGTCTTAGAATTTGCTTTTGTTGTTATTTTGCATATTTATTTACTCTCCACCCAAACAGATACTTCCGGTGAAGAGCTATTTTGATAGTTTACATCACCGGAATAGGTCGCAATAAAATTCTTCCTTCCAGCAGCAGTTAGAACAAGATCACAACTACCTTCTTCAATGTTGCCAATACATTCATCCGTACCATTACTGACAACGATCTCTCCCATCGGAAAGCTACCACCAGTCATCTCAAGAGAAAGATCGAATTGATTTTCACTGTCAGTGAGATATTTATCAAGAAAAGGGGAATAGGTAGAAACCCGTATTGTATTGCTAGATGGATGGAAAGCCATAATGCGCAAATACCCATTGCCGCCATTTTCCATAGACTGATAATTAGCTAATAACTGGTAAACAATGCGACCTTGCGGATCAGATCGCCTTGAAACACCAAGGATATGTCCGGATAAGACCAGAAAATTATTCGTGTTATTTTTTATCAATCTCACCCACATATCTGATGGAGCAGTATCTCCATCGCTACGGACTTGACAGTGGGATAGCCGCGTTGCATCATGCGTTAAAAAGGCATGGGTAGAAATGATAACCTTTCTCTCTGAGTATTCTTGGAGAATTCCGTTTGCCCAATCGATTGCATCTTTAGGAGGACAATATTGCATGTGAAGTATCAAATATTCATCGCCACCTGCGGAGAAAAGTTGGTAGTTATTCTTGTTTTGGTTAAAACTTCCGCCCCACCAACTTTGATCTTCGTACCGTGAAGATGAAAAGTGCTTTTCGTAATAATTTGCTTGTCCACCTGCTTGCATATCATGGTTGCCAGGCAAAACACCGTATGGGACCACATCATCCAAAATGCTCATGGCAGCATCAGCTGCAATCCATTCTTCGGGTATCAGATCATTGTTTTGGACTATATCCCCTAAATGTGTAACGAATTCAATATTTAAAAAATCTTTGTTCTCTACAATCCATTGTGTTTGAGACAGAAAAATCTCGGGATAGGCTTCGGAATAATGTTGTGTATCTGGCAAGGCTATGATCGTAAAGCTTGATGTATCATTGATCAATTGATAATTGATTCTTATTTTATCACCCACTTGTGGCGAATCGGAAGAGATGGAAGTAATCACAATCGAAGTTTGTGACTTTGCGTTATTTCGTAATATTAAAAATAGCCCTGCAAAAAGTAAAGGAAATAAAATAATTCCAATAAGCCATTTAATTTTGATTTTCATTTCAATTGCTCACTTTTTATGATGGAGCTAATAGAACTGGATATATTATATCAAGTTGCTGGGAGGAGCTAGAATTTTTTCTATTTTGTCTGTAAGTTATCCATCCAAATATTTACCTGAAAAGAAGCGTTTATTACACGTTTAGGATCAATCATTAAATTGGATATACATTTTCTCTTTGAATGTTATTAGCAACTTTGCACTTGGTGGCAAAATGACTATCAAGGATGGGTAGAAATATTTTAAATCATCCCGTGGCAGAAGCTACATGTTCTTTGGTTAAAATAGACCTTAAAGGAATAATGTGCTTTCGGATAAATATTTATTAACAATCCAGAATTCAGCATCCAAAGAAGTACGAACGATATCTATAAAGCCGTTTTCTACGCGTTTGTCGTAAACCCGGTAATCATTGTCACCTTGCCACCAGCCGTATCCATAAGGTGAAGCTGCTAAAACATCTACCAATGCTTGTCCATCAAGCATCGCGTTAAGATTCTGCTGCTTTTTATGAATCTTCCATTTTTCTTTTTATTTATTGAAAAGAGCCGCTATTGAAAGGGGCCATAGCACTATACTAAGCAATATCGTTAATATCTGTTTTAATAATTTCATAGTATAACAGTTTGCATAACGTGCCTTTCTGAGACGTCTATTGCTTCAACTACTTGCTGAACAATCTGTCGTTTGCTGAAGAAACCAAACGAACCTTAAAGAAATAATGCGCTACAAAATGATTAGTAGCACATTAGAACTGATTAAAAAGGTGGGCCCAGTTGGGTTCGAATATCATCCCCTTGTGGGACCAACGACCGAGCGGCCTTAAGTTCTCTTCCTATTTTGGGCAACATAGTTTAAAAATTAGATAGCACATGCCAGGAATTTGCAATCTAGCAGTTTTAGGTTTCGTTCCTGTTTTTGTACGTATTTATTCAGTCTAACGGGTTGATAAACCATCATCCACAGCCAGCGTCCCCTCAACAAATCTGTAGTAGCTCTTGGTCACACCGGTCTCGACGGTGGTTTCGTAAGCACCATCGAAGAATTAAAGCGTGGAGGTTGTGGTTGCACCAACCGTATAGCCTATCTTGACGCGCATACCATCACCATTGTAGGAAAAAGTACACTGCTCGTGGATCATTCCCGGGGTACTACAAGTGCCATCCACAGGCTGCTTTATGCCTGCCCGGATCCGTGTACTTAATTGGGTTGTTAGTTGTGAAAGATTATAGGTGCATGGGTAAACACGAGCGCGCAGCACAAATCACAGTGTATCCAATAATTCTTGGTATTCTCGTTTGCCTGGATCCAGTTTTAAAATTTGCTCAATCATGGCACGCGCGCCTGGTTTATCCCCCGCATCTAGCAATAAATCACCGGCTTTATCTAACCGTTCAATCGCCTCAGGGATCAACCCCATGCGTTCATATTGTTCGGCCATACGCTGAATAATCATGGCTTGATCCGCTTGCTCTTCTGCCAGCTTTAATAAAAATGCTAAGGCCTCATTGGCCTGTTGATGTGCATTGGCATACTTAACAAATTGATCTATTGACTTCAAAGCCTGATCATTCTCTTTTAATTTCAAGCTTAAATCAATTAAATTGCTGAAAGCATCAACATCATTGGGTGCCATTGCACATATGCGAGCATAATTCTCCATCGCCTTACGCCACTCCAAACTTTGACGATCAATATTAGCAATACGATGCAAGATACGTACGGACCAATGAGTTGGATCTTCGCAACGTCGAGCAAGATTTAATGCCTTGGAATATGCATCGCGGGCTTCAGTTAACTCTGCCAGGCTGTAGTGAATCTCTGCTTGCTGGATAATTTCTTTGATCGATTCGTCAATTTTTCCATTGATGACCAGATTATCGACTAATTGTTGCCGCGCGTCCATATCCATGGGCGCCAATTCAATAACCCGCTTTAACATAGCCGCAGCACGATGCATTTCGCCGCGCATGCTGTAGGCGCGCCCGATAACTTTAAACTTTTGCACCGCTTCGGGTATAGAATCTTTAGCAATTAATACTTCACCTAAAACAATGTGCAGTGGCAGGTAGGAAGGTGCTTGTTCTAAAGCAAATAAAATTTGGTCGATAGCTGCCCCCATATGCCCTTCCCGCGCCAATCGACGCACGGTGCTCATGGCAGCCAGAATATCACTGTTTCGGGACTCAATTAATATCTCTGCCAGAGGAATTGGAGTACCGCCACGCGCTTGCTCACCTAATTCACGGCGGGTATTTCTCAAATATTTACGCCAGTTAGCGCGTGTCAACAGTTTTGATAAATTTTCGCAAAGCTGCTGGTTTAATGCCTCATCTTTCTGGCGAGATTGATGCTCAATCAGCGGATCGTAAAGCTCACGCAATTCACCGGCATACTTAGCCGGTACGATCATGGCATCGGCGGTTCTTAAAGCCTCGAGATACTTAACCGCGGCTTTTTTATATTCCTCGCGTTGATAGAAGATATCCCCCAGTAATAAATACGCGCCCAAAGCATAATCTGGGTGGGCGGTCACATGCTGCAAGGAACGTACGGCGCTTTCAAGCCGCTGAGTTTTTACCCGCATCCACCCTAAACTATAATGCGCCGCTGGAGCATTCAAACCGGCTGTAATGGCCTCCTTCAACGCCTCGGCAGCTTGCGCTAACTTTCCGATGGTTTGCAGCTCAACCGCTTTCCCTAAATACGGCATAATTTTAACTCTGTCGGCATTTATTGTAAAAACCGTTCCTGCTGCAACATCCGCTGTCGATGGTAATTTACTGTCAGCATTAACATCCACTGCCGCATTGCCGTTTGATTGCTCAAAAAATAAACCAGCCAGACTAGATAAGGCCAGTCCTTTCGCCTCGTCGACAGCATTCAATTTACTGTCGACTTCTTCTTTGGGCTCATCAACTTGCGTTGTTGGTTCTACCTTTGTTTTTTCGAGCTCACCTGTACCCCCCTTTGGACGTTCCGGTTTTGGCAGCAGCGTCCCTTCTCGCAGAATATTTAACGACTTACGCGCTTCCTTGCTATCAGGAAGAATTTTTAACGCCCGTTCAACCGCCAGCAAAGATTTTTCATCCTGCCCAATGCGCTGCAATAAGCTGGCAGCATGCAGATATTCCCGTGTGGCTTGCGGTTTGCGCCCTAAACGCTCGTAAACAATTGCTAAACGAGAATGGGCCTGCAAATTCTCTGGATTGTAGATGACTGCACGTGACCAATTTTCAAGTGCTTTATCAATATTTCTTTCTTTTAAATAATTCTCCGCCGCTAACACTGCATACCGTGATGCTTTTTTTTCCTTATCTAAATTATTATAGAGAGTAGCAGCTTTTTCTAAAGGTACAGGATCATTAGGTTTGACCTTGGCCGCTAGCAAATAATGCTGTAGCGATTTTTGATAGTCTCCAAGATTAAACCTGGCCAGCCCCAAGTTTGTCAACGCCTTAGAATCGTCCGAAATTTCATCCAGCGCCTGTTGATAAAACAGAGCGGCGCGCTCCCACTCTAAATCCCAGGCCGATGAGTTGCCCTGTCTCATTAGAAGTTGGTAGCGTTTTTGACTTTCACTCATAATAACTCCCGCTCAAGCTGTCCATTAATACGATATCGATTCTAACACGCCCCAGTTAATGCCAGCACGAGCATCTGTTTGCAAATCAATATCTAAAACGTAGGCATGTTCCATGACCGATTGTACCAACTCAGCCGTTTCCTTAACCTCGCCATTCGGACATTCCAGAACAACCTCATCGTGAACCTGAAGTAAGACTCGTGCAGAAAGTTGCGCTTGTGTTAGCGCTATATCTAAATTCAGCATCGCAATCTTCATGATGTCGGCAGCCGTTCCCTGGATGGGGGCATTGATCGCTTCTCGTTCCTCTCTCCTGCGCACTTGTTGATTGCTCACATTTTGCAGCCCTGGGAAATATCTACGTCGCCCAACTAAAGTTTCCACGTAGCCTAGCCTTGCGGCTTGCTCTCGGGTCTCATCTAAGTAGCCTTGGATACCAGGAAATTTCTCAAAATAGGTTTTAACAAAATTTTCAGCCTCTGCCAGTGTCAGATCCGTTGTGCGTGTCAATCCAAATGGGCTCATACCATAAATTAATCCAAAGTTGATCGCCTTCGCATGCCGGCGCTGCTCTTCGCTGACTTCGTCAAGCGGGATATTATTTATCGCCGCGGCTGTCGTCGCGTGGATGTCCTGCCCGGAGCGAAATGCTGATAACATCGCCTCGTCTTTGGCCATGTGTGCTGCAATGCGCAGCTCAACTTGGGAGTAATCGACGGCTAATAGCAAATGTCCCGCAGCGGCCACAAATGCACGCCGCACTTTGCGACCTAAATTGGTACGGATAGGAATATTTTGCAAATTTGGGTTGGATGATGCTATCCTACCCGTCCGCGACCCGGCTTGATTATAGGAAGTATGCACCCGCCCCGTCTCAGGGTTAACCTGTGCGGGCAGCGCATCAACATAGGTTGAGCGCAATTTTGCCATCTCGCGATAAGATAATATTAATTCAATAACAGGATGTTCAGCGCTCAGCCCTTCCAACACGCCTGCCGCTGTGGAATAAAACCCCGTCGCTGTTTTTCGGGTGCCAGTGGGTGGCCGGATACCCAGGGTATCAAACAGGGCTGCAGAAAGCTGCTTTGGAGAATTTAAGTTAAAGGGAGTACCTATGATTTGATAAACTTGCAGTTCAACCGCTTTTAAGCGAGTCGTTAAATCCAGCGACATATTGCTCAAAAACTCGACATCGAGCGCAATGCCGGCCATTTCCATTTTGGCTAAAACTTCAATTAATGGCATTTCCATATCGGTAAATAACGGCATAGCCATAGCTGCGTTCAATTCATCTTGCAAGAGCGGCATCAACGCAAGCACCACAGCAGCATCATCGGCAGCGTACAAAGCCGCCTCGGCAATAGGCACGTCGGCCATGCTGCCTTGATTCTTGCCTTTGCCAATCAGAGCTTCAATGGCTGTCATTTCACGTCCCAATCGCGCCCAGGCCAACTTTTTAAGACTCAAGTTAAACGAAGCCGGGTTGATCACCCACTCGGCGATCATGCTGTCAAACGTGAGCGGTTTCACTTGCAAGCCATAACGAGTCAACACAATAAAATCATATTTTATGTTATGCCCAACTTTGGCAATATTGCTATCAGTCAGTGGGCCTTTCAGTGCAGCGATCACATCTGTCAAGGGTAATTGCTTCCCATTTTGATGGCCAACCGGAATATAGTAGCCGAGGCTCTTCTCCGTAGCCAAGGAAATGCCCACCAACACGGCTTGCATTGGATCGGTTGATGTTGTCTCGACATCAAAGGCAATCACTTTGGCAGCTTGCAGTGTTTTTACTAAGCGACCCAATGCATCCAATGTGTCAATGATCTTGGCTTGATCCTGGGCTGCAGGGGGCGCCTCGACTACCGTTGCATGGGTGGAGCTAAAAAGCTGCATTTGCCCACTCGTAGAATCAAGCGTTTTATTATAGCGCTGCTCCAAATTGTTCAAACGGTTGGATAACGAGTTAAACTCTAACTCTCGAAAAAGCGAGCGCACGACTTGCGGGTCAAAGCGATTAGGTCGCGCATCTTCCAAATTAAAGGAAATATCTAGATCTGTAACAATAGTGGCTAATTTCTGGCTGAGGTAGGCATTTTCGCGGTCTGCTTCAAGGCGGCCGCGCAGTCCAGGTTTTAACTCATCTAAATGAGCATAGACCCCATCCAGCGTGCCGTAAGATTCTAGCAGCACAGCGGCTGTTTTCTTGCCCACGCCTGCGACCCCAGGAATATTGTCCGATGAATCACCCATCAGCGCTTTATAATCCACAACCTGATCGGGGCGCACGCCCATATAGGCTTTGACATCCGCGGCTAAATAATCTTTGGCAGCAGAAATCGAGCGACCGGGCAAATTGATAATGATGCGCTCATCTACCAACTGCAAAAGATCGCGATCTCCAGTGAATATTTTGACCCCTAACCCCTTGGCAACAGCCCATCGAGCGACACTTCCCAAGACGTCATCGGCCTCATAGCCCTCGTACTCCAAACGCGGCATATTGAAAGCATCTACCAATTGCCGCATCCGCTTGATCTGGATTCGTAAATCATCGGGCATTTTCGCCCTAGTAGCTTTATACTCGGGGAAGATTTCATCGCGAAAAGTTTTTCCCACGTCAAATGCTACCGCCAGATAATCGGGGTCTTCTTGCTCTAAGATGCGCATGATTGCGCTGCCAAAACCATAAACCCCAGCGGTTGGCTCGCCAGAACGCGTAACCCAACGATCGCTTGGCTGCCCGCGCGTCAGCGCGTAATAAGATCGATAGGCTAAAGCATGACCATCAATTAAATATAAAATAGGGGGCATATTAAACTGATAACGAATAAATTACGACCGCATCCCCTGTCGGGAACGGGTAGCATTAATAAAATCTTGCATTAACTGTTGCGAAAGCTTATCCCTGCCATTAACAATTAAATGGCCGTCCGCCCAAAATTTCCCCGAAGGGTTAGCTGTTTCAAAACGTGAAAATTTACCAAAAATACGCTCTGATGTCCGCTTTTTCATATCAAGCACCATGTGAGCGGGAGGATAATCAGGGGGCGAAACCGCTCGCCAGTGTAGATAATTTGGCCGCACAGATAAATGATCTAGGCGCCAGCCAAAAGCTATGCTCAATTCATTCACCCAACGCGACAGCGCTTCAGCCAAATCGCCAACTAAATGCTGTTCATGTAAACGTGGGATCAGCACACAGGTATATGTGATATTCACCATCGACGCCGTCTCAGGTTCAAGATCGTCAAAGTTAAGACCCTCCGTTGGGTCTTTTACGATATCAATTTCTTGGGCAGGTTCTTCACTGCGCTCTGAACTTGTTGCCATCACAGGTGCTGACGGCCGCTCTTCCGAAGGTACCAGCAGTACCTCCGCTGCATCGTCGCTTATTGGTTCCGAAAAGGGTACTTCCTTTGGCGGCTCGTCTGCAGCGGATATCTCCGTTGCTGTGGGGATAACATCCCCCTGTTTATCGGGGATAGCGTCCCTCGTTTCATCGGGCGAAATTTGCTGTTCAAATTCGCGAATTTCGTCACTGGGAATATCTTTCGCTGCCAGCAAATCTTTAAGCAAGTTCTGTTGCTCTTCGGTAACATCCTCGCCGGAGCGCCAGTCCATGGAGATGGCCAGCAGTTCATCGTCAGTGGGCACCCTCGAATCCGGTTTTTTAGGCACTTCATCCTGTTGGTGCACGATTTCATCTGCAGGCTGTGCAGCTCCATTGACAAATTTGGGCAAATCTTGCGAGGAGCTAGTTAATTTCTGGGCCATTTCCCAGGCATGGGTGCGCATTTCCATAAAAGAGACTTCGGTTTCAAAGGCTAAAGCCAAAACATAATCTCCACCCAGGCTGGTTGTATAAAGCATATAATCGCTGTTGGTTGTTTTCAGTCGAATGAAGCGAGTTAGATCGCCGTCGCTGTTGGCACTATAATGCCTTACAGCGCGGGCCAATTCTTCGGCCGCGGATTCCGGTCGCGGCAGTTGACCGGCATACGCCCAAAGCTCGTTCCCACGCGTGATAAGCGCAGCCTGGGCACTGGTTTCAAGTGAAAGCCGCTTTAGGTAATGGGCCAATCGATTGGCATCTCGCTGCCATTCATCGGCCAAACGAGTTTCATCAGTTTTCTCAAGCCCATGTGCCGGGAGTTCCGAAGGATTATTACCGGGCGTATCAAGCGTACTATCGCTCGTATCACCTGCTATGTCTTGCAGTGTGTCTAGTAAATTTGGCAAGTAGAAGGGTATTGAAAGCCAATCGTTAAGGCCAAGGTCAGTAAGGGCGGTCTGTTCGACGCTGTCATATGGCGGAAAGGCAATAATTCGCAGCGCTGGAAGCTCGGCTAATAACGCCTGAGTGAAGATTAACGAGTCTTTGATATCGCCATAATCGAGAATTGCTACAGAATATTGATTAGCCTGAGCGTGGCTTAAGACATCAGCAGCGTTATCAACCAACTCAGTTTGATAACGGCCTGTTTCTAAGAGCGCTTGTTGCATTAATTCCCCCAAGCTTCTTATCGTTATTGCAATAATCACTCGAATTGCCATGCTTAGAGTTTATCATGGCCTAATCGTGTGAGCAAGCAGCCTGCCGAGAAAACCAGGGTATAAAGCATCCCCAAACTTGTCAATGGATAACCCCTCTGCTATAATCTCCCCTGCTCAGGGCGCGTAGCTCAGCTGGTTAGAGCGCACGGTTCACATCCGTGAGGTCATGGGTTCGAGTCCCTTCGCGCCCACTGACACAATACCACCAAACGGTGGTTTTGTGTTTAAGAGAATGTCACTTTGTTCCATTCTCTACATGTTGCTAAGTTTGTGGTTCGGAGCAGACCCCCTTCCCCCCGATTAAAAAAAATAAGCCAACGGCCTGTCTCGATAGAATGTAATTAGCAATATATGGAAGAAGCTTACTATTGGCTTTGGAGAGGAAGGATCAATCCTGAATGGCGAAACTCAAAATTAATGTTGTCAGGTGGATGTATTATAATATGTTCAGACCTTTAATGCGTTTAACAAGAGGTTGGCGAGCAGAAAATGAATGTTATCGAAACCCAAAATCTAACGAAAATTTATAAAAACAAGCATATCGCTCTAAATGGTGTAAACCTCACAGTGCCTCAGGGAAGCGTTTATGGTTTAGTTGGACCCAATGGTGCGGGGAAAACCACGATAATCAGGTTGCTGCTGGGATTACAGAATCCGACAGCAGGCAAGGTTAAGGTCTTAGGAAAAAAAATGGGGCCTAACGCCGCTCATCTCCGCCGCCGCATAGGCTTTTTACCAACCAATCCCAAATTCCCTAAGGATATGAACCCGATCCTCTATCTGGACTTTGTCGGTAAGCTCTTTGGGTTACCTTCAGAAATTCGTAGGCCGCGACTTGCTGGTTTGCTGAGAGCGATGGATCTACTCTCCGCATCCTCCCAAAAGATCAAGGGCTTCTCTACTGGGATGGTCACCCGCCTGGGAATAGCAGCCTCCCTGATGAATGATCCCGACCTTATAATTTGGGACGAGCCAGCGGCTGGTTTGGACCCGGAAGGGCGCAGACATACTACTGAATTGATCAAGGAGTTGGGGCAAACCAAGACGATTATTGTTTCATCCCATGACCTGAGCGATATTAAAAAAGTTTGCGATCATTTAGGCATTATCAGTGAGGGGAAACTGATATTCAGTGGGCCGGTACAAGATTTGAATCAATTCACACCTTCCACGACTATTGAATTGGAGTTGGATGGAGATATGGATGGATTATGCAACCTCATGTCGACACACCTGGATGAGGGTAAATGGGAACGTAGTTCCACAATTTTGAGACTCTATTTTGATGAGCAAGATACTGTGCCTGCCGAATTGGCGCAGGTACTCCAAATGATTGTCGAAACAGAAATGCGGTTAGTTGCTATCAATTCACTGTACGACGAAATGGTCGATATTTTTATTCGCATACTCAAAGAGGAGAGATCCCATGGCTTTTCCCGCATTTTCCAGAATGACTCAGAGAACAATGTCATATCTGGCGATTCTTGAAGCTGATTTGAAAAGTATGGGGCGTTCATGGGTCGTTCGCATATGGGTGCTGCTGATGGCAATTTTTGCGTTATTAACAACCGCAGGCCCCATCGAGGGGTCAGCTGCTGAAGCCGTTGCCGGCCAGCTAGGCACCTTTCCGGTAATCTGGAGCACATTTGTCATCATCATCAGCAGTGGGGCTGTCTCGTCAGAAGCGGGTGTGGTGGCCGACAGCGTTCTCAGCAAATCCGTTACCCGTCACGGGTATATTCTGGCAAAGTTATCCTCGCGATTGATTACCGTGATCGGGCCGTATCTTGTTATCGTTCTTCTCCCAGCCTACATTATTTCGCGTAATCCTGACCACAATCTAACCATTGAGGGGGTGACCTGGGCTGTACTACTCATTGGTATCATTCTGGTTTTTCTCACAACTTTAGCGGTAACTTTCAGCACTCTCTTTAACCGTACGCTGGTGGCGGTAGTGGTTGTGTGGCTGGTGTGGTATGGGGCAAGTACGCTTGTTACCCTGTTGGAAAGCGAATATCTCTCTCCAATTATTATTATCGAAAATCTACCAACTTTGCTTCAGGGGGATTATGAACTGAAAGACCAATGGCGCATTTTGGCTGGATATGGCATCCCTTCTATTGTAGCTGCGCTGATGGCTG
>PVMK01141934.1_pt1 | contig 15072 bp, 12 predicted proteins | sample 1853481 | NCBI WGS metagenome assembly PVMK01 (sample SAMN08533507, study PRJNA380276) | Marine sediment metagenome, whole genome shotgun sequencing project.
TACAGACAGCAGCGTTGCCTGCCATTAATATTTAACAACCCAAGAAGTATCGCGGATTGAAAAAGGGTGAGCGGAGGGATTTGAACCCTCGATCTCCAGGGCCACAACCTGGCGCCTTAACCACTAGGCTACGCCCACCACCTAACGCTATTTTAACATACTGCCCTTGTCTGCGACAGAATAGCGGAATAAAGAGATTTAAGAGCCTGTGCTAATTGTGGATCAAATTGACGTGACAGATATTGTGAGAATGCTGAAATCGTCGCAATCAACCCCCTAATCCCCCAATCTTGGCGGGTTTTTAAAGCTGGGGGGCACCCCCAGACCCCCAGCAGGAAGTATCCTGCACCTCTTTCTCAACAGTCTCATTACGTTTTATTGATAACGGCAAACTGCTAAACTGTTCTAAGTCTCGACACTGCTTCACCTTGATATTTCCTGTGCCAGGATGGGAAGTAGAGCATCGTATGTAGTATCGAGACTCTCCGGTACCGTCCTCGTTTCGGCAAGTACGGACACAAAATTTGTGTCACCGTGCCATCTGGGCACCACATGCATATGAAGGTGCTCAGGGATACCAGCCCCGGCAACTTCTCCCAGGTTCATACCAATGTTGAAGCCCGCTGGCGATAAAGCACTGACTAAAGCCGCCACACCAGATCGAGTGAGAGCAGACATTTCATAGAGCGATTCATCGTCTAATCTTTCGATACTCGCCTCATGCCGGTAGGGGGCTATCATGAGATGGCCGTTGCAATAGGGGTATAGATTAAGCATGACATAGCAGGTAGCACCCCGATAAAGTATGTAGTTTTCTCTATCCTTTTCTACAGGATCCTGGCTTTTTATACAAAGTACACATCCTGAAGGTTTTTCACTCAAAATATACTCCCTGCGCCAGGGTGTCCATAATATCTTCACTACCCAAACCCCATAGCTGAAAATTAAGTCATTCTTGAAGCAGATAGATTCTAACACACAATCTTTTTACATTCAACGTAGCTATATCATGAAAGAGACTGCTGAAATAGTCTCAATCAACCCCCTATATCCCCCAGTCTTGGGGGACTTTTTAAGCTGGGGGACACCCCCAGGCCCCCGGCAGGAAGTATCCTGCACCTCTTTCTCAGCGATCGCTTCTTATGCGACACTCTATCACGTGTTACCAAGCTATCCGAACCCGGTCAAGTGACTCGGAGTTTGTGGGCAACAATGAGTTATAGTGATATAATGATGCCCGGATGTTAAATTATAGAGGATCATCGGTTGTATGATGTAATTATAGTAGGCGCCGGTCCCACGGGAAGCTATATCGCCCACTGTTTAGCGTCTTTGGGCTACAAGACAGTAGTTTTTGAGGAACACGAGCGCGTTGGTGAGCCAATGCATTGCACCGGTATCATCGGCGCGGAGTGCGTTGAGCGTTTCCCGATCTTCGATGGCACAGTTTTAAGAGAAGTAAGCTCATTCAAGCTATTCAGCCCCTCACTGATGGAGATTGAACTGCGACGGGAGAGCGCTCAAGCGTATATTGTAGATCGCACCGCTTTGGACCGTTCTCTCGCGGAAAAAGCTCAACAGGATGGTGCTCTCTACCATCTAGGAAGTAGGGTGAATGATATCGTAGTTTTGGATGACCGTGTCAGGGTTGTAACGGATAGTAAAAAAAACTACGATGCCAAGGCTGTGGTTATCGCCTGCGGATTCCACTCCAGAATTCCTCAGATGCTAGGTTTGGGAAAGGTAGACGACCACATCATGGGAGCTCAGGCTGAAGTGAGTACCAACGGCTATCGTGAGTTGGAAGTCTATTTCAATCAGCAGATGGCTCCGGGTTTTTTTTCCTGGTTTGTTCCGACTATTCCGGAACAGGCACTCGTTGGGCTCTTCTCACGGCAGAAACCTGGCTGGCATCTCAGAATGGTTTTAGATAAACTTTATCATCGGGGTAGAATAGCCTCACCCGAGGCCAAGATTACCTATAGAGGTATTCCACTAAAGCCACTGACCAAAACGTATCGAGAACGGGTGATTGTAGTTGGTGATGCCGCAGGGCAGGTGAAACCTACTACCGGTGGGGGTGTATATTACGGCCTACTCTGTGCCGAGGTCGCTGCCCATACCTTGCATCAGGCACTCTCCACCGATACATTCTCAGAAGAATTCTTCTCTAGCTATCAAAAGGCATGGCAGGAACGGATTGGATGGGAGCTACAGATTGGATACCTTGCCCGCCGTCTCTACGAGGGGCTTAGTAACGACCAGATCGACCACCTATTTCATATCACTGCATCAAATGGGATCCATGAATCCCTACTCCAGTCGCCTGATTTATCTTTTGACTGGCATGGCAAGGCCATTATAAAGGGCCTGCGCCATCTGGGACCCGCGCGTGAGATTTTTAACCAGGGAGGAAAATCCTGAAGATTTTAGTCACCGGCGGAGCGGGTTTTATCGGGTCCAACCTGGTTGATGCCCTGGTTGAGCGGGGCGATGAGGTTGTGGTGATCGATAACCTATCGACGGGACGCCGCGAGAATTTAAATCCTCAAATAAAGTTCTATGAAACAAGCATAGGTGATCCGGGACTAGCGGGCATCTTTGAAAAGGAAAAACCGGATATCGTTTGTCATCACGCAGCTCAGATAGACCTCAGGCGATCGGTTAACGAGCCGCTTTTTGATGCTGAGGTGAACATTCTGGGCAGCCTCAATGTCATCGTTAATTCAATTCGCTCTGGAGTGGGAAAATTCGTCTATGCATCCACTGGTGGAGCAATCTATGGCGAGCCTCAATATTTGCCCGTTGATGAAAACCACCCGATAAACCCAGTATCCCAGTACGGGGTTTCAAAGCATACCGTGGAACACTATCTCCTTCTGTATGCCCTTCAGCATGAGTTAAATTATGTAGCGCTTAGATACCCGAACGTTTATGGCTCCAGGCAGAACCCCTTTGGAGAGGCCGGAGTGATCGCTATCTTTGCTCACCAGATGCTGGGGGGAGAGCAACCCACTATCTTTGGCCCTGGTGATAAAACCCGGGACTATACTCATGTCTCCGATATTGTAGAAGCGAATCTCCTAGCCATGGAGCGGGGAAGAAATCTTATTTGCAATATAGGTACTGGAGTGGAGACCTCGGACCAGGATATCTTTGATGCCATCGCTGAGGCACTAGGTTACAGTAGCTCACCAATTTATACTTCGGTTCGGCCGGGGGAGATTCAACGTATATGCCTCGACTGGAGTAAGGCTGAGCAGGAACTGGGTTGGCGCCCTAAGACCACCCTAAAGGATGGGATCGCGAAAACGGTGTCCTATTTTTTTAAGCAAAATTGATGTGAGGTTGATAGTCGCAATCAACCCCCAAACCCCCAAATATTGAGTGACTCCTGAAGCTGAGTGACTTCCCCAGGCTCACAGCAGAAAGTAGCTTGCACCTCTCTTTCAGCAATCTCTTATAAGTGTTTTCAGTGCAACCTGCATAAGAAGAATGAGATGAAAGTCACAGATAAATGGTTTGCTATGAATTACAATATTGCATAGAGATAGTAGTGTTGAATTGTTGGACGAGTTCTAAAGACAACGTCGCAAGCAATGTAAGCTTAATATTCCTTTGCCGTGGCATTAACTAGCTATACTCTCACTAATATAGTGGAGGGTAGGCATTGCAACTGACCTCCTGGGCAATTTGTGTATTTGCAGGCAGCCAGATATTATCCAACGCCTGACCCGGAAACCGTATTGGCATTACTAAACCGATAACTGGATTCGGAAATGAACAAGGGACATCAAAACAGATTAATTCATGAGAAAAGCCCCTATTTACTTCAGCACGCGGATAACCCTGTTGATTGGTATCCGTGGGGAGCTGATGCATTTACTAAGGCGCAAAGCGAAAACAAGCCGATATTTCTATCTATTGGATACTCCACTTGCCACTGGTGCCATGTCATGGCACATGAGTCATTTGAGGACCTCAAAGTAGGCAAACTGATGAATGAAACGTTTGTCTCCATAAAAGTTGACCGCGAGGAGAGACCCGATATAGATGCAGTTTACATGAAAGTATGTCAGATGATGACCGGCAGCGGGGGATGGCCTCTCACTATTATTATGACGCCGGATAAAGAACCATTCTTTGCTGCTACCTATATCCCCAGGGAATCGAGGTTTGGACTGGTCGGAATGCTGGACCTTATACCGCGTATCAAGGAACTCTGGTCGACTCGACAAACAGAGGTTTTGGATTCAGCAAACCAAATCACTATGGCTCTACAACAAACATCGGTGGAAGAGTCTGGCGAAGAATTGAGTGAATCCATGCTCCACCTTACATATGAGCAATGTGCTGATCGATTTGACCAGGAGAATGGTGGTTTTGGCATCGCACCCAAGTTCGCGACTCCGCATAATTTACTCTTTTTACTGCGATACTGGGCGCGTACCGGTAACGAGCAATCCTTGCATATGGTTGAAAAAACTCTCCAAGCTATAAGAAGTGGTGGTATTTATGATCATATAGGGTTTGGGTTTTCATCGCTATTCAACGGATACGCAGTGGCTTGTACCACACTTTGAAAAGATGCTCTATGACCAGGCTATGTTAGCAATGGCATATACCGAGGCTTATCAGGTTACCGGAAAAGAGGAATATGCCCAAACAGCCCATGAGATATTCGCCTATATTTTGCGGGATATGACAGCCCCAGATGGCGGGTTCTACTCTGCGGAGGATGCTGATACCGATGGCGAGGAGGGCAAGTTCTATCTATGGACGCAACAGGAAATAACACAGGTATTACCTGTAGAAGAAGCAAATTTGGCTACCAGTATTTTCAGTATCAAAAAGGATGGTAATTTTTCAGAGACAGATGGAAGGGAAAATATCAGCAACATTTTACACCTTACCGAAACGTTAGAAGAACTCGCTACCAACATGAACATATCCGTACATGAGTTAATAAAGAATCGAGAAAAGATAAGAAGGAAACTATTTACATATCGGGAGAAACGAGTTCACCCCCACAAAGACGATAAAATTTTGGCTGATTGGAATGGTCTCATGGTAGCTGCGTTGTCAAAAGGGGCACAGGTGTTGAATGAACCCCAATATGCCAGCGCTGCTAAACGTGCCATAAATTTTATTCTTAACAATATGCTTACGTCTGATGGGAGACTTCTGCACCGCTTTCGAGATGGTCAGGCAGCATTACCTGCCTATATAGATGATTATGCTTTTTTAATTTATGGCCTGCTTGAACTGTACGAAACTAGCTTTGATAGCCGTTACCTTGAATGGGCACTAGCACTGAACGGGGATTTAATAGATCACTTCTGGGATGACGATGAGGGCGGATTCTATTTCACAGCGGATGACAGTGAGAGTCTTCTAATTCGTCAGAAAGAAATTTACGATGGAGCGATACCATCAGGAAACTCGGTGGCGATGTTGAACCTGCTTCGTCTGGCACGTATAACCGGCAACCATGATTTTGAAGAGAAAGCAGCCAGAATTGGTAGGGCCTTTGCCGCTAATGTCAGACAATCACCATTCGCGTATACCCAACTTATGGTTGCCTTAGACTTTGCCATCGGGGCCCTGTTATGAGGTGATTATCGTTGGTGACCCGCAAGCAGATGATACCAGAGAAATGGTTGATGCAATACGGAGGCGATTCATACCTAACAAGGTGGTTATGCTTCGCCAAATTGAACAAGAATCTGCTGAAATCGAACATATTGCACCGTTTACTAAAAACCTAACAAGCATTGATGGTAAAGCTACTGCTTATGTCTGTCTTAACCATACCTGCAAACGTCCGACAACAGATACACGTACAATGCTGGAGTTGCTTAACTCTAACTAATATCCAGTTTGCATCGGCGTAAGTCAAGCACACTGCTAATTACCTTAATCCGTGAGTTCAGATTCAAAGAACCGCCCGACGGGCGATAATCCAAGCGAATCAGCTTAGCTTTGCGTTCGACTCTTTTTAGGTGTCATCATCCAGCTAAGGTGTCATCATCCGGCTTGACCGGATGATCCAGGAAGCATGCTGAGCCAATTGCTGGATTGCCCGATCAAGTCGGGCAATGACAGGAATGGTGGGAGTCGGGCAGTGACAGGTACGGATGGATAAAGACTACTACGTTTACGTCCTGGCAAGCCAGAGGAATGGGACTCTATATGTTGGGGTTACTTCAAATCTGATTGAAAGGATATGAGAACATAAGAACAAGGCGATTGAAGGTTTTACGCAGAAATACAATGTTGATTAATTAGAGAATGCTGAAGAGAGGTACAGGATACTTAATAACGGGGGTCTGGGGGTGCCCCCCAGCTTTCGCTGTAAAAAGGGCCTGCTTTAGGAGTCTGTGCTCTCCTTTGTTTTCGCCTCGGCCGTTTGTAAGTCAGCCGCTTTAGAATCGCTTGCTTTCCCCTCGGCCGGTTTTGACTTAGCCCCTGTCGCTCCAGCCGATGTAGCCTCAGCTGGTTGCGGTCCCATCTCCCCCCGCTTACTAATAAATGTGCCAACGCCGGATATATTCTTCAGGAAATATACTATTCCTGGAATGGAAAACATTACCCGAAAAATACCCGCCGTATCTTCATTAAACAGTGTTACCTCATAGTTCCAGGTTACCGGCGCCTTGAGGGTGCCCCTTAAAACAGCTTTACCTTCTTCTTTTGTAATACTGCTTTTATCTAATTCGATATCCAGTTCCCGCTCTCCCAGACCTTTTGACCAAAATCTCATTTTAGAAAATCACCTCTCTATTTCGAGACGCCTGCGGGACTTTTTTTACTCTTTTCCTTACCCGCCTGCCGCTTAATAATCCTCTTATAAGTAGAGGGGAATATAACCATTATGTTCCTGCCCAAAAGACTCAGCACCGGACCTGACGTCATCATACGCAAAATGCCGGGTATATCCTCTTCGGTAAAAGTGAATTGACAGTCCCAGATAATCCCCTTGTCCCGCACGATGCCTTTAGCTAGTAGAGTCTTTCCCTCTAACTTCACATCCGTTTTGAACCAATCTGTATTTAACGCCTGTTTACCCAGTCCTTTTGACCAAACTCTCATTCTATATTATTCGCAATATTAAAATATTGCCCTCCTATTTTCATTATTGATTGAGACTGCTGAAATAGCCTTGATCAACCCCCTATACCCCCCAATATTGGGGGGCTTTTAAAGCTGGGGGACACCCCCAGACCCCCGGCAGGAAGTATCCTGCACTCTTTTTCAGCGGTCTCCTTATTGATTAGTAATGCAAATACTATTCGCATTATATAAAGCAATTAATTGGAAGTCAAACGCTTCCGAATTTACAAATCTAGCTAACAGATTTGGCAACCAATTTCACACTTACATCATGGAATATCCGCCGCTGACACTGAGGGTTTGCCCGGTAATAAAGTTGGCGGCATCTGAAGCCAGGAATACCATGGCATTACCGATATCCTCTGATGTCCCCAATCGCCGCAAAGGGTAGGCCTTGACAACTTTTGCCATTACCTCTTCAGTGAAGAAACCGCGTGAAAGCTTCCAACCGCTAGCTTCACCGTACTCATCTTCACTTTGCGGAATGGTAACCCCGGGACATACCACATTAAGACGCACATTGTAGCGACCGACCTCTCGAGAAACAGCCTTGGTAAAGGCAATTACTGCACCTTTAGTACCACCATAGACCGCCTCACGAAACTCACCGATGCGACCCGCATCGGAGCCAGTGCTTAGAATAACCCCGCTATTGCGCTCGATCATATGGCCAAGCACCGCTTTGCTACAATTCAGTACGCTCCGATAGTTTATAGCTATTATCTTATCCCAAAAATCGGTGTTGGTATCTATAAAGAGTTGCTGCAGGTCCCAGCCTACATTATTGACCAGAATATCCACCGCACCAAATTCATCAATTGTCTTCTTCACCATGGCTTCAACAGCATCATAATTGGTGACATCTGTCTTCACCACGCTGGCTTTGCTTCCAAGAGCCTTAGCTTCGTCTGCCACCTTCTTGGCCTGGCCATCATCGAGGTCAGCAATCATAATGTTCATGCCCTCTCTGGCAAAGCAATGGACGATCCCACGTCCTATATTGGAAGCCCCTCCAGTGACGATTACAGTCTTCCCTTTTAGTCCGAGTTCCATTTATTATACCCCTCCTTTTTTCGCACTTTTTTATCCATAGAGATTGCTGAAATAGTCTGAATCAACCCCCTAATCCCCCAATCTTGGGGGACTTTTAGAAGCTGGGGGACACCCCCCAGACCCCCAGCAGGAAATATCCTGCACCTCTTTTTCAGCATTCTCCTATAACACTGAAGACAGTGTAATGAACAAAAGCTTGACCCCGGCCATCATTTTCGCCATTGATACTAAAAAGCGTTGCTATCTTCCTGTCAAGGGCTAGCGTCGTGGTAGACCCAGCCCGATAGTGGCCATAATAGTCCGCTGAATTTCAGGAGTACCCCCGGCGAAGAGGCAGCCAAGATTATTTAAATAGTTCCCCGCCATCTCCCCATTAAATGGTGCCTTACTCGATTTCCACGCCAGCTGACCATAGAGGCCCATGATCTCAGTACCCACGCGGGCGATCTCGAAGTTCATTTCATCACTGAATAGCTTGGACATCGAAGCCTGGTAGGTAGGTACAAAGCCCTTTCCCTGCATCCATACCGTCCTGTAGGTAAGGAGACGCGCTATCTCGACGCCTATAGCAATGTCGGCCAGTTTTTGTCGTACGATGGGATCCCTGGCCAGGGGCTGACCATTGTAGCGCGCTTCATTGGCATAGATTACCAGGTCATCCAATAGCCGCCGCATTGATCCGGCGAGGAATGCCAGTGTACCGCGCTCGAAGCTGAGGGTGGTCATCATTATCATCCACCCCTGGTTCTTCCCACCCAGCAGGTTCTCTTTGGGAACACGAACATTGTCGAAGTATACCTCGCAGAAGCCGTTGGCTCCAACCATGTTCGTAATAGGACTAACGGTAATCCCAGGGGTCTTCATGTCGACCAGAAAGTAACTGATACCGCGGTGCTTGGGCGCCTCCGGATCAGTCCTCGTCGTCATATAGCAGAAGTCGCCGTGGAGGCCAAAGCTTATCCAGGTCTTCTGCCCGTTGATGACAAAACAGTCTCCATCTTCCACAGCAGTGGTCTTAATTCCAGCTGAGTCGGAACCAAAATCGGGCTCGGAGAAGCACTGGATCCACATCACCTCACCCCGTGCTATGGGTGGGAGAAAACGCTTCTTTTGCTCCTCAGTGCCGTGGGATAGGATAGTAGGCCCAACGATCCCTGTCCCCCCACCATCCAGGCGTGGCGCCCTATGGTAAGCTGACTCCTCATTGAAGATGAGATACTGCATATCCGAGCCTTCCAGGCCGCCATATTCCCGGGGCCACCAGATAGCTATCCAGCCCTTTTCACCCAATTTCCTGGAAAACCTTTTAGTAAACTCCCAATCCTCATCCGTCTCCCCGCCATGAAGCACGGTACGCTCTTGCGACTTAGGAAGCTCCTCTTTTAGGAAGTCCTGGACCTCTCTACGAAAGGCCTCTTCCTCAGCTGTGAATAGAAAATCCAATCTTATTACCTTTCAGGCACATCTTAGGCTACCCCATTTTAACACATCCTTGTGAAAAAATGCACATGTTGTCATGGACTACATGTCATGGATTATAGTTTAAAAAGCAGCTTGGAGGCATACCACACCACACGTATTTGTAGCTTGTAAAACCATGCCCCATATGATAACATTTTATAATTGAATCAGGATAAAATGAAATACTTCATCGGTATTGACATAGGTTCAGTTAACGTACAACTGGCGCTCATTGATGATAATTGCGAAATAGTCACGCTTGATATCGAGAAGGTAATCGCCAGCCCGCAGGCTGCATTGTCTTCGCTGATTACGCGCCTGTCTAAGAACTACAGTCTCGAGGAGATTGTGGCGGCCGGTGTATCCGGCTCGGGGAGGGCGGTAATACCCAAGGAGCTTAACTGGGCTGAATACAGTAGCTCGCTTGCCATCGCATCAGGACTACTGCACTCCCATCCGGACGCAAAAACTATCATTCAAATTGGCGGTCAGACCTCGCTTGTCATCGCTCTGGATGATGGATTGACAAAGCCATGGAAAGTAGCGTCAAACCCTCTTTGTGCTGCAGGTACCGGGGAGGTTCCTTGACCAACAGGCATACCGGCTGGGTATCGGCATGGAGGATTTCGCCCGCCTGGCACAGCGATCTGATGAGAGCCCGCCAAGGATCGCCGCCAGATGCAGTGTTTTTGCCAAGACCGACCTTATCCATCTTCAGCAGAAGGGAGTCCCGCTCGGGACAATGCTCTGCGGCCTGTGTGACAGCATCGCACGGGGGGTCGCCTCCCTTACCAGAGGCGTTCTGGCGGAGCCGATCTACTTTGTCGGTGGCGTTGCTGCCAATAGCGCCATAGTGGAAGCCCTTAATGAAGTGCTATCAGCTAGGAATGGGCATCGGGTAAATATAATCGTCCCGCAAAACTGCTTCTATATCGAGGCTTTCGGTGCGGCTTTACTTGCAAGGACATCAGGGAAAAGTTCCAGAGTGATTGTGCTGCCTGAAGCAGACACGAAACAACGCTATTTCGAAACACCGAGTCTGGAGAAAGTCACTCAGCAAGATAGCTGGGTAACTCCCGAAAATAGATGAGCCCTTTACCGGCTACCTCGGAGTCGATGTTGGCTCCACCAGCACGAAGGCAATCATCCTTGACCAATCGGGCAAAAAGGTCATGGCGAAGAATTACCTTATGACCGCAGGAAAACCCATTGATGCCGTTACCGAGGTCTTTAGAAACCTGCACCGTGATGTAGGAGAGAAAGTGAGGATAGCCGGGGTAGGCGTTACCGGATCGGGGAGATATCTGGTAGGCAGCTTTATCGGCGCTGACCTAATAAAGAATGAGATCACGGCGCAAACAAGGGCCGCCGAAGATATTGACCCTGAGGCGGATATCATCGAGGTTGGAGGCCAGGACTCGAAGCTGGTGATCAAGCGAAACGGTGTTGTCGTTGACTACCAGATGAATAAGGCATGTGCTGCAGGCACGGGAAGCTTTATCGATGAACTGGCAGAACAACTCGGTATTTCTGTAAAAAACGGTGAATTCGCCGCTCTGGCGTTCCAGTCACCCCATACCATCGATCTGGGATCAAGATGTGCCGCCTTCATGGGACAGGCCGTTTCTTCAGCTCAACAGGAAGGTGTGCCCCTGGAGATTATCACAGCCAGTCTTTCCAACTCGATTGCCGGCAATTACCTTTCTAAGGTCGTGGGCTCAAGAAAACTGGGTGACAGGGTAATATTAACAGGGGCAGTATTTTATAACGATGCCATTGTCTCCGCCTTCAAACAGGCGCTACAGGGAAAGACCATAATCGTGCCGGAACACAAAGAGGTTAGCGGTGCAATAGGGGCGGCGCTGTTGGCAAAGGAGGAAATGGGCGATAATGTCTCGAAATTCAAGGGATTCCAGGAAGTCATTGAAAGTGATCATACACTTTCCACCTTCATTTGCAAGATCTGTGATAATAACTGCACCATAAGTCGCCTGGAAATACCCGGCGAGGCACCCACTTTCTTTGGCAGCAGGTGTGATCTTTTCGACAGCACTATTAAACAGGAAAAGGTAGAAACTCCCCTTCGATGAACGAGAGAGGTTGTTATTTAAAGACTACCAGGAAGGTGTAGGTACAGGACCTTCGGTAGGAGTCCCCCGAGCGCTTATCGTCTATGAATATGCGCCACTAATTATCGGCTTCCTCAATGCCCTTGATGCCAGGGTTTTCTTCTCCAGCAAGACCAACAAGCAAATCACGGAGCAGTCCTGTGAACTAGGTTATACGGATAGTTGTTTCCCTGTCAAACTGTTACACGGTCATGCGGCAAGCCTGCGCGATGCAGACTATATTCTGTATCCCTGCGCCATCCGGATGGGAACCAAAGACGGGGATGAGAACCAGAAATACTCCTGCCCACTCGTTCAGGCATCCCCATTCATCATTCGCCAGGTTCTAGGACTGGAAAAACAGATGCTAACGCCAATAATTGACTTCAGCATGGGCGATGCTGATGTCATAAGCAACTTTTCCGCAGTCGCTGTAAAGATGGGGTTTACTAAAGAACAGGGTAGAAAGGCAGCCATTGCCGGGATTGCGGCGCAGAGGGAGTTTGAGACAGCACAGGTAGAATTTGGGAAAAGGATAATAGATCAAATTCACGAGAACAACCAGCTGGGTGTTGTAATTTTCGCCAGATCGTATATGTCTCAGGATTCGGGGGCAAACTTGGGGATCGCAGAAAAGCTTGCCCAACTCGGCGTTGTGCCCATACCGCTCGACTTCCTGCCGCTCGCCTCAGTAAATATCAAGAAATACTCGGACCGCCCCTACTGGTACTATGAAGGAAAGCACATTGCTGGCGCCGAGATTACTGCCTTGGAGCCTCAGCTATACGGGCTATTTCTGACAAACTTCGGTTGCGGCCCGAACTCCTTTATTATCAAGACTGTTGAGGATATTATGGGTGGCAAACCCCTGGGTCAGCTGGAGATCGACGAGCATGCCGCCGAGGCAGGCATGGTTACCCGCCTCGAAGCTTTCGTCGATACTATTAGCGGCTTTGCACGAAGCGGCAAAGAAATCCCCGGATGGGATGAGAAAGCCTACAGGTCAGCACCTACAACAATTAATTCAGGAAAGACCCTTCTTATCCCATATATGACCCCGCACGTTGAGATATTGGCGGCTGCTATGCAGGCCTTCGGTGTTAAGGCCACTTTGCTTCCTGAGTCAACGGAACAATCCCTTCTATACAGTACTAAGGTAACCCTAGGTACAGAATGCCTGCCCTACCGCGCGACACTGGGCGACTTCATGAAGTTTCTGTATGAGAATGGTCATGGTGATGTTGACCTGAATGCCATTGAGGGGTTCATGGCGGGCGCCTTCGGGCCCTGCCGCTTCGGGAAATACGCCGTGGAGCAGACGAGGATACTGAGGGAATTGGGTTTCGATTTTACACTACGAACTACCGTATCAAACAATGCCTATCGTGACCTTGGCCTGGGCAACGCTTTCGAGCGTCTAACCTGGAAAGGTATTGTGGCCATGGATTATCTGCAGAGGCTCCTGTGGCACACCCGGCCCTATGAAAAGTCAGCGGGGGTTGCGGAGGAACTCTTCAGCGAATACACCTCCAGGATTGCTCACCGCGTTCGTCACAGGCAGGATTTCGGTGATGTCTTACGGGATGCCACCGCTGAATATCGCTCTCTGGTCGATCCGGACAAGCCCCAAAGACCGCTCGTGGGAATCAACGGCGAAATATACCTACGATCCAATAGATTCAGTAACTGCGATCTGGTAAAAGAATGTGAGAAGGCAGGGCTTGAAGTCGTCGTTTCCCCGGTTGGGGAATGGCTCAAGTACATGACGCACCGAAATATTGAGGATGGTATCAGAGAGAGAAAATTTAAAAAGGTGGCTACCGGTTACATTAAAAAACTGCTGCAAGACCACGATGAGCACTCAGTAGCCATTAATTTCAATGGCCTTCTTGATTCGCGTGAGCTTACACCCAAGGAGCTACTGGCGTTTTCTTGCGAATACCTCTCACCAAAGTGTGGCGGCGAGGCGGTGCTTAGCATAGGCAGCGGAATTGACTGGATGGAGAACCCTGAGTTTGCCGGAGTGATCTCGGTCATGCCTCATGGTTGTATGCCCGGAGGAGCTGTAGCGGCCATGTCAGAGAGGTTCAGTGAAATGTACGAGAAGCCCTGGATTAACCTCACTTATGATGGTTCCCTGGAGACCAATAACCTGGAACGGATTAATAATTTCGCCGAAATTCTTAAGTTCTGCAGTGCTCTCGTACCCTAGAAAGAAAGACTGCTGAAATTGTTTCAATAAACCCCCTAATCCCCCAATCTTGGGGGACTTTTGAAGCTGGGGGACCCCCCCGGACCCCCGACAGGAAGTATGCTGCATCTCTTTTTCAGCAATCTCCTTATATTATTTTTTCAACATCCCGGTAGCCGGAGCTATGATTGTGATAGCTACCCGAGCCTTTCAATTGCATCTACCACTTCATCTATAAGCCAATCTGGGCTTGAAGTCCCCGAGGTCACACCCACTGTTTTGGCGAGCTTGAGTTCTTGCCAATCGCTATCGATCATATGAGCTGACGAAATCAATCTTGCATGCCCAAACTGGTTACAGCTCTCCACAAGGCGATTGCTGTTTGAACTTTGAGGATCACCAACCACTACCACGAGGTCAGTGCTCAAAGCCAGCAAAACCACCTCACGTGCCCTTCTCGCTACGTGCGGGCAAAGGGTTACCGCAATCTTTATGTCCTGGACTTCCTCCAGATGCGTTAAAATCTCGCCGACGAAGGCTTGAACCTCATGCGGCAATCTTGTTGTCTGAGAGAGGATAGCCAGGCGTTTTGGTAACCTTCGCCCAAAGATAGTGGAGACAGAAAGGCCAGCTGTGGAATTATCCCCTGCATGATCAAGTAGCCCTTTCACCTCGGTATGATCGGGAGCTCCGTATACGACAACCGAGTAGCCTTCACTAGCAAGCTGTGATGCCCTCTGTTGGGCTTTCCTCACAGTTGAACAGGTAGTATCGATATATTTCAACCCCTTTTGTTGAAGCTCATTGTAGACTTGGGAAGGGGCCCCGTGCGCGCTAATGGCAACCAGACCTCTGACATCATCAAGGCTGGATATCACCTCAATGCCCAAAGACTCGAGCTCCTTGACCACGACATCGTTGTGAACAAGCCTTCCCAGAGTAAAAACAGGGGTTTTTCGAGCCTCCTTCATAGTGGTCTCAATTGCCTTTTTAACGCCGGGGCAGAAACCCAGCTCCTTAGCTTTTTTAACGGATTTTGCCATTCTTCCCTCTATGCAGCCTTTTTGAGAAAATCTATGCCCTGTACAAAGTCACCGGTTGTTAGGCGTCACCGTATAACTAATAGACACTGCTGAAATACTCTCA
>PVMK01177695.1_pt1 | contig 15072 bp, 13 predicted proteins | sample 1853481 | NCBI WGS metagenome assembly PVMK01 (sample SAMN08533507, study PRJNA380276) | Marine sediment metagenome, whole genome shotgun sequencing project.
CTTCCATAACTTTTGAAGTGTCGTTTACGGTTTATCCGGGTCAGGTGTGTAGTATTTCTGCAGCAGTACTGCGCCCGCAAAGATGATTATACCGGCCAGGTCGGCCCAATATTCCGGCCAGAATAGTCCGGCAGCGGCCAGCCATAAAAGAATGGTTTCCGGCCAGGTAGCTTTACGTAAAAAATATCGTTCAAGTGCGGAAGCAAATGCTATCAGCCCCAATGTTGTCATAAGCATGGCCACCCCCACCTCCCAGTGCATTAACTCGTAATTCTCTCCCATGCCTAAAAGCGGCCTGTAAGCCATTATAATGGGAATGATATAAAGCCCCTTGGCAAGCTTCCATGAAGTAAACGCGGTTTTCATGGGGTTGGCCCCAGCTACTCCTGCGGCTGCAAAGCTTGCCAGGCTTACCGGAGGAGTTACATTGGCATCCTGTGAATACCAGAATACGATCATGTGGGTTACCATTATAGGCACTCCCATATCCATAAGTGCTGGACCGGCCAGTGTTGCCAGAACTATATAACTTGCAGTAACCGGAAGCCCCATACCAAGTACCAGGGATGCTGCACCGATCAAAAGGATAGCAAGGACTTCAATTCCATAGCTAAGATCCAAAACTAGGCTTGAGAACTTAAGTCCCATGCCTGTTAGTGTGACCATACCTACGATTATACCTGCCGCTGCGCATGCCACAGAGACCATAATCGCATTTTTTGCTCCGTTTTCAAGAGCCTTGATTAATAATTTAAACTCATTAAGACCGAATCTACCCAGGCTTATTCGCTGGGAATCCCCCCTGGGCAGACGAGTAGTATCCACCGCCCATTTAACAGTGTTTGCTATCAGGCTGGTGATTAAAGTGCTCATCACAGCAACAAATCCGGCCATCATGGGCGAATAGTTTGACACCAGAACATAAATCAATATCAATACGGGAATTATAAAGTGCAGTCCCTTTTTGATTACGTTCATGACTCGTGGCAGACTCTCTTTTGGTTGTCCTTTCAAACCGTACTTTTGAGCTTCGTAGTGTACGAATAGTATCACCGTTATGTAGTACATGATGGCAGGTACCAACGCCACCTTGATGATTGTAAGGTAACTTGTATTGGTAAACTCGGCCATTAAGAATGCCCCTGCCCCCATGATAGGTGGCATAAGCTGACCGCCTGTTGATGCGGCGGCCTCTATAGCCCCTGCGACATGCGGTCTGTAGCCGACTTTTTTCATCATGGGAATAGTAAAGGAACCGGTGGCTACTACATTCCCCACAGCCGATCCTGAAACTGAGCCCATAAATCCCGAAGCGACAACTGCGGTCTTGGCAGGACCGCCTGAAAAGCGACCCGTAAGTGAATAGGCAAGATCAATAAAGAAGGCTCCGCCGCCGGTGGTCTCTAAAATTGCACCAAAGAGTACAAAAACAAAGACAAAAGTAGCGGCCACTCCAATAGGAATTCCGAAGATTCCCTCGGTGGTAAGCCATAAGGTGGTGGCAATGCGCTCTATGCTGTAACCCTTGTGAATTATCAACTCAGGCATATAAGGTCCGTACATTGCATATAAGATACCTGTTGCGCATATTCCCGTCATAATAAAACCGATCACCCGGCGGCAGGCCTCAAGTACCAGGATAGTTCCGATAACGCTAACCACCAGGTCACTTCTCAGCCAGTCTCCCTGGCGTTCAAATATGGCTGTGAGATTGTAGCAGATGTAAAATGTACAATATACTGATGCAAAAACCAGTACCCAGTCGAAAAAGAACCAAAAGGTTAATTTATCCTTGCGGGCCCCTTTGAAAGGGGGTTTCAGCAAAAAAGTCAGGGAAAGGATGGCACCCAGGTGGATGGATCGCTGTACAAGGGCGGTAAGGGCGGCTATGCCGGCTGTGTAAAGCTGGTATATGCTTAAGGTGACGGCCAGGATCATCACTATCCCGGCAATTATATTAACCAGGGACTGGTTGCGATCCGCGGGTATTGTACTGGTTGCAGTAGTAATTTGTGTATGGGGGGCCTTGTTCTCAGGGGGAATTACCTCGGACATCGGTCGCTCCTTTAGCGGTCAGTGGGAGTCGCGGGATGGGGGTAAAGGCAACGCCATACCCGGTAAAGCATGCTCACCGGCCTGGCAGAAAAGCGTACGGCCCTGTGTGGTGCCACCGCAGAAAGATTTTTGCTGATACCTCGCCATATGACAGTATGGTCCACCCCGGGGCTTCCCACCCGCAGGATGAAATTACCCGTCGGCATGTGCATGTTCTCAATAACCTTATAAGGGCCGCGCTGCACCATACGCCCAACGCCAGGCATTTGGCCCATGCCGGCCCCAAATTTCAAATATCGCTCCTCCTCAATATAGATGCGTCCTTTTTCATCCAGACTGTGCTCTTCCCATATGGGAGCATTTTCAACCGAATGGTAATAATGCAATGTAAATCGTTCACCCGGCTCAAGGGATAATACCAGCAATGGTTTACCCCCTTTTACAGGTGTTACCCGCAGCTCCAGGCCGCCTGGCATAAGCCAGGCGGTCAGGATTAATGAAAAGACCAGGCCGATAAAAGATAAAACTATAACACCCGATCTGGTCATCTTTCGCATCTAAGGTATCAGCTTTGCAGGGACTGCAATGCCTTTTTCCTTCAGATACTTGATTGTACCCGGATGCAGGGGAATCGGCGAATACTTGACTGCATTTTCAGGTGTGGTAAAGGCAGCCAAAGGATGAATCTTACGCAAGTAGTCGTTATTTTCAAACAGCGCCTTAACCAGCTTGTAAACCAAATCCGTATCCAGAGATTTCTGACAGATAATTACATTCATCACCCCGATTGTAGGTACGGGTTTGTCAACGCCCCGGTACGCGCCGCCGAACAGATCTACTGACGTGTAAGCATTGTTGTACGCAACGATCTTTTTTGTCTGCTCCGGTGTGAATTCTATAACTCTGATATCATGGGTAGTTGCCAAATCAAGAATAGAGCTGGTAGGTGGTCCTACACTCCAGAAGCCTAGTTCAATTGTACCGTCTCTCAAAGCGTTAGCGCTTTCAGTAAAGGAGAGTCGGCTGTCTTTAAATGAGTCCAGAGGAATTCCCAATGCCTTGAATACGGCTTCAGCCATAAAATTGGTACCGCTGCCCGGACTTCCGGTGCTGATTTTCCTCCCTTTAACCTGCTCGATGTTGGTGATGCCGCTCTTTTTCAGAGTAACCACCTGCAGCACGTTTGGATACATAATGGCCATTGAAAGAATGTTGTGTTTTTTGCCTTTAAATTTTGACAGCCCTTCATATCCGGCTATGGCAGTGTCAGCCATAACCTCACCAATCACGGTTTCTCCTTTATGGGCCAGTTTTACATTCTCAACACTGGCACCGGTTACTTCGGCAACCGCCTTTACTCCTTTTACATTCTTTGACCAGATTTCAGCGACACCGCCGCCGTATGGATAATAAACGCCGCCGGTTCCGCCTGTACCGATGCTGATAAATGTTGTTTTAGCAGCCACCGGTCCTGCCAGGGCGAGGAGTACGCACAAAGACAGTATAATACTTGCTCGTTTCATATTAATAACCTCCCTTTTAATTTGATGGTATAGTAAATTCCTTTTTTCAAGTCCGCCTGGGGCGGACGCTAGATAAAATTGCGAAGTAATTTTATGACTTGACGAATTTTACTTTCCCATCGTTTTTATTATCAGCGTTATAGCTTTCGGTTTTTCGTACATGTCTTTGACCGGATAGACAAAATTTACAGTCTGACCGGGTTTTACCAGGCCTTTTTTGGTCTTTCTGGGAAGTAAGCCCCCCACAGCTTTGTCGTTATCCAAAAAGATGTTGACTTTAAAACGTTGATCCGTATTGCTCACATTTTTTATAGCTACGTTAAAATGCAGCGTCTCACTTCCCCATTTCTCTTTAAAAACGCATGAGAATTCTTCAAGCTGCGCTTCGGGAGCTATGGTTTTTTCTAGCTTACTCTCTTTTACGCAAGGAAAAACCTCCCCTGGTTTGGGCTTTGTACCAGCGCAACTAGCCAGAGCCAGGCCTGATGCCATTAAAATTACCAATAACCAGGTCGATACATCTTTGAAACGATTCATAATTACCTCCTAAGTCATAATAGTTGTAAGCCTCACTTACCAAAAGGGATAAATGGATTTATATACCTCCTTTTCTATTTATTATTTAAGCTGAAAATGTTGATTATATATGTCCAAGAATGCAAGTCAACAAGTTTAGTCCAACATGGAAACCCTGGCACTCCGGGCCAGGTCAGAGCCGACAGGCTCTGCCATATAATTGATAGAATTCCTTTGCTTCTAAACGGCACAACCGGTGCGGTGCTGCTGACAATCGTCTTGTCCATCCTTGCCATAATTGCCTTTGTTGTCTGCTTGGAACGCTACTTTCTAACAACACTCAGCTGGCCGGAAACCTTCCTGCAGGCGATCACCGCCGTCATGCTTATCTGGGCTGATAGTACCGTCAACTACATAGGCATTGCTCTGTTCTTTTTACTTCTAATCATTATGTTCGCCCCCCTATGTTTACCTCTCCAATAATCCGGAAAATAAGTTGCAATATGCAACATATTGTTTTATATTAGCTACAAGACTAAAATACAGGAGGATTCTACCATGACAACCGCAGTTAGAGTATCCCAAGAATTGGTTCGGGAAGCTAAAATATACAGTAAAATTGATAAGCGTTCTGTGACCGGACAGATCGAGCATTGGGCAAGGATCGGAAAATGTGCTGAAGATAACCCTGATTTAACATATAGTTTAATTAGGGATATGTTGATCGGCCTTGTTGAATTGGAACAAGGGGAATCTTCGGAATATAAATTTGGATAATTGCCCATGAAAATTTTACAATCGCGCTCATTTGAACGAAAAGTTAAAAAATTCACAAAACGCGAAAAAAATACGTTAGACGAACAGATTCGAAGAATTATGGATAATCCTTTTATCGGATCTGAAAAGAAAGGCGACCTTCGTGGGGTTTATGTGCATAAATTCAAGCTTCAAACTGTTCAATATTTAATGGCCTATCGATTTGTTGGCGAAGACCTTGAATTGGTTATGATCGGACCCCATGAAAATTATTACAGAGAATTAAAAAGCTATTTGAAAACTAGATAAAATTGGCGAACCAATCGTTGCACTCGGACGGCTGGAATCCTGTGACTTTATGAGATTTTCAGGCTTTATAGTTTTGAGAAGCTCTTTGTTTACTACCTTTTGCCCGCCGCCGGTGAACTCCCCGTTATGTGTATCAAACGGAGTGAATAAAATGGGAATAATTGAAGCAATAGCCCCATTCAAAACAGATACGCCATTGATCGTTGATTCGGATGCTGTATTGTCCATGTCGGTTACCACTTATCCAGTAAAAAAGGAAATGTCCCTCTTAATATCTTGATGTAATATAATTTTAGGGTTATATTATTCAGTGTAATATGCAGAAAGTCTTAACGAAAATCGGGACCGGCCAAATCTGACCCCGATTTTTTTAATTTCCTGGTGATAGAATGTCAAAGTTAGGTATTATTGTTAATCATAGAAATAGACCAAGCGAAGCGATTCCATCATTCGGTCCGCCGCAGGTGGAACAATCTTCATTCATCATTCCCGGCAAGGCCGGATGGGAGGTTTGCCATTAAACAGAACAGCCTGTTTGAAAACGGGACCAGGGCAGCCTACGACGCTTCGTCCCTGGAAGTGTTAAAGGGTCTTGATCCGGTCAGACGCCGGCCGGGTATGTATACCGACATCACCCGGCCGAACCATCTGGCCCAGGAAGTCATCGACAACTCCGTTGATGAAGCCATTGCCGGGTTTGCCAAACGGATTGATGTCATTTATCACAAAGACGGTTCGCTGGAAGTAAGTGATGACGGTCGTGGTATGCCGACCGACCTGCATCCTGATGAAAAGATGACGGGTGTCGAAGTCATTATGACCAAGCTGCATGCCGGCGCTAAATTCGGCAATAAAAATTATCAATTTTCAGGCGGTCTGCATGGGGTCGGCGTATCCGTGGTAAATGCCCTGTCCACCCGGCTTGAGGTGGAAATTAAGCGGGGCGGTAATAAATACGCGATTAGTTTTAAAAACGGTAAAAAAGGAACCGAGCTAAACAAAATAGGCACGGTTGGACAACGCAACACCGGCTCAACCGTTCGTTTTTGGCCCGATGGCAAATATTTCGATACGGTTAAATTTTCCGTGCGCAAGTTAAAGCATGTATTGCGTGCCAAAGCGGTCCTGTGTCCTTGTCTGACAGTCACTTTTACCAATAACCATACCAATGAGACTGATTCCTGGTATTTTGAGGATGGTCTCAGAGACTATCTGCTTGAAAGCCTGGCGGATTACGATCGAATTCCGGAAGAGCCCTTTATTGGGGATCAAGAGGGTAAAGAAGAAGTCGTCAGCTGGGCCGTTATCTGGCTGCCGGATCAGGGGCAAATGATTGCCGAAAGCTATGTCAACCTGATTCCGACCACCCAGGGCGGCACCCATGTCAATGGTTTTCGAAGCGGCTTGCTGGCGGCCGTGCGAGAATTTTGTGAATTTCGCAATCTGATTCCGCGCGGTCTCAAGCTTACTGCCGACGATATTTGGGATAAGTGCAGTTATGTTTTGTCGGCTAAACTGAACGACCCGCAACTTTCCGGACAAACCAAAGAACGTCTGGGCTCGCGGCATTTTGCATCCTTTGCCTCGAATGTGGTCAGAGACGCTTTTGCCCTGTGGCTCAACCACCACACCGAAGCGGGTGAAAAATTGGCCGAAATGGCGATTGAAAGTGCCCGCCGAAGACTGAAAGCCGCTAAAAAGGTCGTACGCAAAAAAGTGGGCAGCGGCCCCACCCTTCCCGGCAAACTGGCAGACTGTATTTCTCAAGATCCTGCTGAAAGCGAGTTGTTTTTGGTGGAGGGAGATTCCGCAGGCGGCTCTGCCAAACAGGCGCGCGACAAACAAACCCAGGCCGTGCTTCCTTTGAGGGGTAAAATATTGAACACCTGGGAAGTGGAGACGGCCGATATACTAAAATCGAGTGCCATTCATGATATTGTGGTTGCGGCAGGTGTTGATCCGGGGACCACGGACCTTTCAGGACTGCGCTACCGAAAAATAATTATCCTGGCCGATGCCGACTCCGATGGACTTCATATTGCCTCGTTGCTCTGTGCGCTGTTTCTCAGGCATTTCAGGCCGCTGGTTGAAGCCGGAAATATTTTTGTTGCCATGCCGCCGCTATATCGAATCGATCAGGGGAAAAAAATTTTTTATGCCCTGGATGAAATGGAAAAGGATGATATAGTGAAAAGATTGAACGGTTCACCCAAAAAAGGAAAACCCAATATTCAACGTTTTAAAGGTCTTGGGGAAATGAATCCTCCCCAGTTGCGAGAGACGACCATGCTTCCCGACTCGCGGCGCCTGGTCCAACTTACCTTCAATGGAAAGAAAAGTATTTTCGAAACCATGGATATGCTGTTGGCCAAAAAAAGATCCCGGGATCGTAAACGCTGGCTTGAGAAAGAAGGAGACTTGGTTGATTCGGATGTCATTTAGTTTAATTTACTATCGTAAGAATGATAGAAAATCCTCATTTTTAATCAACAACTTCAATTTGACAAATACGAAATACGAATATCGAAATCCGAAACAAATACGAAATTAGAATGACCGAATGACCAAAACCAAAGGCAGAGCAAACTAAACCGTTCGGAGAAATCCAAAATTGTTAACTCTAAAGATTCTATAAAATTTTTTGTTTATTTAGAACTGATTTGATGCTCGAAGTTTTGAACATTGGGACATTTGATATTAAGATTTGTTTCGGATTTCGGATTTCGTGCTTCGGATTTATTCCCTATAGTTGAAACTTTCAAACTACCAATTTGCGGATGGTAGCGCTTTCATTTTGACACCCTAAATACGGAGTATAAGCATGTCAGCAACCGAAGTAATATCATATGATGGTGTTGAGCAACTTGCCCTGGATGACTTTGTAAAGCCCTCATATCTGAACTATGCCATGTACGTTATCAAGGATCGGGCCCTGCCCTATATCGGTGATGGTTTCAAGCCGGTCCAACGCCGAATTGTTTATGCCATGAGCGAACTGGGCTTGGGCGCCACCACCAAGCACAAAAAGTCGGCGCGCACCGTCGGCGATGTCCTGGGTAAATATCATCCCCATGGCGACAGTGCCTGCTACGAGGCCATGGTGCTGATGGCGCAGGATTTTTCCTATCGTTATCCGTTGGTCGACGGGCAGGGCAACTGGGGATCCAACGCCGCCCCCAAAGAATTTGCCGCCATGCGCTACACCGAGGCCCGTCTTTCCGCTTATGCCGACGTTTTTCTGGAAGAACTGTCAATGGGCACGGTTGACTGGACACCCAATTTCGACGGAACTCTCAGCGAACCACGGATGCTTCCTGCCAGACTGCCGAATGTCATTTTAAATGGCGCCACCGGAATTGCGGTCGGCATGGCAACCGACATCCCGCCGCACAACCTGAAGGAAATCGTCAATGCCTGCCTTACACTGATTGACCAACCCAAGGCGTCCCTTGAGGATATCTGTCAAATCGTTCAGGGGCCTGATTTTCCGACCGGTGCCGAAATTATTACACCCGCAGAAGAAATTTTAAACATCTATCGATCCGGCCAGGGTGTGATTCGAATGCGGGCAACCTATGAATACGAAAATGGTGATATCATTATCACTTCGCTTCCCTACCAGGTTTCGGCAACCAGGGTGATCGAACAGGTGGCGTTGCAGATGCGGGAGAAAAAACTTCCCATGGTTTCCGACATTCGTGATTTGTCCGACCAGGACGAGCCGACACGCCTTATGATCATGCCCCGCTCCAACCGGGTGGACAAAGAAGCGTTGATCAGCCATCTGTTTGCCACTACCGACCTTGAAAAAAGTATCAAAGTCAATATGACTATGATCGGGCTAAACCGTAAACCGCAAACACTCGGGCTTCTGGAAACTTTAAAACAATGGCTTACATTCAGAAGGCAGACGGTGGTTCGCCGGCTGGAGTTTCGCTTAAACAAAATCAAGGAGCGGCTGCACATCCTTGACGGACTATTGGTCGCATATTTGAACCTGGATGAAGTCATACGGGTTATTCGAGAAAGCGACGAACCCAAACCGGTTTTAATTAAGAAATTTAAGCTGAGCGACATACAGGCTGAGGCAATATTGCGGATACGGCTTCGCCAGCTGGCAAAACTTGAAGAGATCAAAGTCAAAACGGAAAAAAAGGAACTGGCCCAAGAAAGAGATTGGATTGAGAAAACCCTGGCATCGAATCAGCGCCTTAAAACACTGATGAAAAAAGAACTCAGAGAAGATGCCCAAAAACACGGGGACGAGCGCCGGACCTTAATCGTCGAACGCAAAGAAGCCAGGGCTATCAGGGAGGCGGAGCTCACAGCAGTCGAGCCGGTTACTGTGGTGCTGTCAGCCGGGGGCTGGGTGCGTGCCGCCAGGGGGCACGACATAGATCCAGACAGTCTTAGTTATAAAGCCGGTGATGAATTTTTAAGTGCCGCCCGTGGTAAAACCATCCAGCCTTCAATCTTTATTGACACAAGAGGAAGGGCCTATTCTTTGCCGGCTCACACGCTGGCCTCGGCCCGGGGACAGGGAGAACCACTGACCGGTAAGTTGACACCTTCGGACGGGGCCAGGTTTCTATCGGTTGTAATGGGATCTTCCGACCAAAAGGTGCTGCTTGCCAGTGATGCCGGTTATGGTTTTATAACGGAGCTTTCTAATATGGTGACCAAAAACACCAAGGGTAAAGCCATGCTGACAGTTTCCAGGGATTGCGAAGCGCTGCCGCCCGTGTATGTTAATAACTACCAAACAGACTGGTTGGTCGCCATTACCACCGAAGGCCGCATGCTGGTAATCCCTGCCAAAGCACTACCGGAGCTTCCCAAGGGAAAAGGCAACAAAATCATTCAAATCCCGCCGGCCAAGGTCAAAAAGCGTGAAGAGTATCTCAAATTAATAGAGATAATCCCCCAGGATACCACAATTAAGATCCACGCCGGTAAACGCTATATTCGCCTGACACCGTCAAATATGTCTGATTTTGTGGGTGAGCGTGGACGACGAGGTAGAAAACTTCCCAGGGGATTTAGAAATGCTGATCGGATTGAGGTCGTTTACGCGGAAAACCAAAAGGAAAATGAAACACCAGTGTGATTTCAATCTTAACGCTTACTGCGGCCCGTCCCGCCCGGTTACACTTATAAACTGAACCCTGATAACCATTTGTGTGCGCTTCTGATTTCAATTCCATTAGGAAAGGTTTTCTCCCTTTTTAGTTCTTTAACTATTTGGAGCATCTTGACTCCGGGGAATGGGTCTTTAAAAATTTTAAAATTTGGGTTTACATTTTCATCTCTCCATTTCACTTCTACCATTAACGTCGGATCCTCATTGCTGGTAATGAAAAAATCCACTTCTTTACCATCTTTATTTCTTAAGTAGTAAAGATGCTTCTCTTCGCCATAACAATCCGCGAGGTAGTGAATTTCTTTTAGTAAGGCACAGGCAACAAGGTTTTCCAGTTTAGCACCCGGATCTCCCACCACCTGTCCGGTATCATAAAAATAGAATTTGGGTGATTTCAAAATAGATCTTGCGATGTTTTTGTGAAAAGGAGAAACTCGAAAAATAACATACATGTTTTCCAGTATGGTAAGCCAGCGCTTGATAGTTTTATCAGAGCACTGAAGATCTCTTGCAAGGGAACTGTATGAAACAGGACTCCCCACTCGTTTTTTTAGCAATTGGATAAGTGTCTCAACCGATGTTATGTGCTGAACATTTTCGAGATCTATAAGATCCTGCTTTATAATAATATGAAGATGAGATTTCTTCCACCGATTGTAAAACCTGGAGCGACCATTCAGAAACGGTTCCGGAAAACCGCTGGTATTTAATAGTTTATCCAATTCCGCCTGAAGATCTTGCGGTTTTAGAGTATTGTTGATTTCTTTTAAATCCAAGGGATGCAGTCTGAATTGGAAAAATCTTCCGGCAAGAGAATCACCCACTTTTTTATAAACATCCAATTTGGCACTGCCTGTAACTATTATCGACGGCGGAACTCCTTCTGTATCGTATATACCCTTGAGCCATGATTTCCAGTTTTTTAATTTATGAAGCTCATCAAAAATAATAAGGTCTTTTGAACGATCCCAGGATTTTTCGAGTAAACTCAAACGATCTTCCGAATTGTCATAATTATAATAATCAAAACCGGTCATTAACATTTTAGACAATGTCGTCTTTCCGGTTTGCCGGGGTCCGGTCAATAGAACGATCTTTTCTTTCAGATCTTCCAGAATATATTTTTCTAAATATCTTTTCATACCGACCATTTTGGCATATAATCCGAAATAGTCAAGACTTTTTCGGATTATTGATCGAAAAAGTCAAAAAGTAGCATGGCTTTCGTCCTTAACGATCCCAACGAACTTAATCATCTAAACCTTCCAAACTTTCCAACCAGCTTCTCATCGTATTTCGCTTTTCTTGATTCGCATCGCTCCCGGGGACACAGCTGACAGCTGATAAAGGAAACCTCTGCCGGGAAATAGACGCCGGATATGGATTTAGCCGGTAGCATCAGCATGCTATCGGTTAATTTCACTCCGATGGAAGCATCGACATCCCCGAGCAGTTTGAACAATGGCGCCTGTTCCTCAATGGGCCAATCCGCTAATGATCCCGGTGCCATGGAAGAAATCTTCTCGAGGGCAAATTTGGATTCTAAATGGCGCTTTAATTGTTTTCTGGCCGAATTCAGGGCAACATTGCCAATGGTATCCAGATAAAAATTTTCCAGAAGATCGCTGCCTGCGGTTTGCTTTTCACCCAGTTTACGGCCAAGGGTAATGACAAAGGGAAAAATTCTTTCGACCCGATCCAGGTTTTTGCGCAGCACCCGGCTCTTAAATCGCACGCCATCGACAACAATGGTGTCTTCAAGCTTTTCTTCGATATAACGGACATCATAGAGCGCCCGGGGTTCGATCAGCGTCATGGCGACATCGAGGAGAGGCTGAATTTCGCTCACGTCGCTGTCCGGCTTCATGTGCAGCCTTTTTCGAATCGTATCGAGGCTGATATTGACTTTCATATTATCTAAAATTGGCATTGCGGGATTTTACCTTATACCATTTGTAATCTACCTTGATCCATGAGACGTGAGCCATTTTGTGACCAGCAACCACCTACCTATTCGCCTCGTCTGCCCAGGCGCGAATATCCGCGGCCAGCCGACGCATTTTTTCTTGAGATATCACCGGGTAGACGCAAATTTCTAAAATGGATGCCTCTTTGGTCGTTTTTTGCTGGTCACCGGACGGATCTGTTTCCTGGAAAGGACCGAGGACCGAGCAGTCGGACATATCCGTTGTTTTGGTATCAAAGCCGTGTTTCAGAAGGTAATGCCGCAGGTCATCGCGCCGGGTCGGATCCACGGTCAGGGGATAGTAAACATATATATGATCCCCTTCAACCGCATCCGGAGCTTTAATGCCGGGCACTTCACTCAGATTTTCGGTCAGAATGCGGGCATTTTGCCGGGCGCCCTCATTGAAGGCATCGATGTGGTTGAGTTGCAGCAGGCCGGTGGCGGCCTGGAGGTTGGACAGGCGGCTGATGCGCGGGTTCGAATTTCTAAATTCTTCCAGCAGGTCATCGCCCACAGCTGAATCCATCAGGGGTTGCCCCATCAAAAGCTTTAGCCGCAGGGCCGGATAGGCAGTCAGACCGAAGATGAACGGTCGGGTCAGCAGCCACATAACCCAGATTGACAGGGCCTTTTTGGTGAGGGCATTTTTTTCTGCAATAGGGGATTCAGACAGTATTTTAGCTGCTCGGCCGGCAATTTCTTCGTCGGAGGTCACAATGGCGCCGCCGCCAAAACAGGGCATATTTTTCCCTTCGGCGAAACTGAATATACCGATGTCTCCGAAAGTCCCGGCCCGTTGGCCCTCTATCCTAACACCGCAGGCATGGGCGCAATCCTCGAGGAGGCGAACATTTCGTTGCCGTGCCAGCTCCGCGATGGGGCGGATGGGGCAGGGTTGACCGAAAAGATGAGTTGCCAGGATGGCGCCGGTTTTTTCCGTTATTTTCGGTTCAATATGTTCCGGTCCGGAATTATAAGTCCTGGGATCGACGTCGCAAAATACCGGTTTATAACCAAGCATTTTTGCCGCCATGGGAATGACCGGAAAGGTGAACACCGGAAAAATAATCTCGGCGCCTTTTTCCAGGTTTAATGATTCCAGGGCCAGCTGAAATGCGGTACGGCCGGAAGACGCGCCAAACACGTGGGGTGTACCCAACCATTGTCCGAAGTTCCGGTAAAATTTTTCAATTGCCGGCCCCTCTTGCACGGTATTGCCGATAACACAGCTGACAAGCGTTCGCAGGCTTCCGGGGGGCAAATTTACACATCTTCGTGGGATGGAACCAATCAGCGCCATGTAAATAATCTCCTCAACAATTTCTTTTTTACAGATTTAACTTCTATGCACTATCTCCTGTTCCGCGGCTATTTCCGATGAATCCGGTTTTTCGGATACTTTCAATGCCACATCGCGCCAGGTCCGCAGACCGATAAACCGGCGCAGGGCCCACGTGATAACGCCCAGAGCAATGTGAAGCCAGTAATCAATAAAACGATTGACGACTGTTAATGATGCTGCAATCGGGCTTGCCACGCCTACCACGCGCAGACAGCTGTAAAGGGTGATTTCCACCACCCCGGCCCCGGCGGGTGTCAACGGAAATGCCGAGGCCAGTAAAGGAATCATGGTTAGAAAAATCGCCTCAGCCGGACCGATTTGAAGATTGAACGCCAGCACCAGACAAAAGATCCATAGGGTTTCCAATAGCCAGATAAGTCCCGTTAAGACGGTAATCGGAAATAATTCTTTGGGCCGGGGCCACATACCGGTGTGAAAGGCTTGAATCATCTGTTGAACTTTTTCCGGAATCCATCCGGGAAGCTTTTTTTTGAATAGAAAAAACACCAGCATAATGGTGGTCGCCCCCACAGCAATGATGCCGCCGCCGATCAGACTCCAGGTGACAGCCTGGGGCAGGTGGGCCGAAAACAATAACCAGGATACCAATGAGGCCAGCATCAAAATAATCCAGGCATCGACCATGCGTAAAAACACAATCGAGCCCATGGCGGCGGATCGCCGAATTTTGAAGTTGATGCGGGCCAGATGGGCCGCATACACATCTCCCAGTTTGGCAGGCACCAGATTGTCCACAAAATTATAAAAGAAAACAAGTAATCCGAATTTGCCGCTTCCGGCCTTTATGGGCAGGTGAATCAAACATCGGCGCCAGCGCATGCCGCGCACCAGATAGGTTGAATAATGGGCCAGGGCTCCGAGAATCACATAGCGCTTGTCACAGGCGGCAATTTCGCGCCAAATTTCTTTTAGATCCACCCTTGTGGCCGCAAAAATAAGGATAACAATTGCGATGGCAATACTGAGATAGGTGGGCCAGCCCCATAAAGCAGGGGCTTGGTGGTTGTTGTTTAAAGAATCCGGGTTGATTGGGTCGGTCATTCGGGCTGTTACCTTCTCAAAAACTCTATAACATTGAGCAAACCAAAAAAACTAAGTTATCGACACTGAAAAGTCAACTAAGTACTTTGAATATTTCACATCAACTTCTCGTGGAAGTGTCTTCCAGCCACTAAAAGAAGTCGCTTTAAAGCCTTAATTGCGGCTGAAAGCCGCTCCCACAAAGATAACACCAATCCTTAAGTTTATGACATGGTATTCAATATCACATCTTTGTTTTGAATTTGTCTTTTTTTTTTTTCTTTATTATCCTTAGACGTTGCTCAGGTTGGTGAGCTTGTCGAACCATTTGTAATTTGCGATTTGTGATTTGTCTTTTCCGGTTTATCTGGGTTAGGTGGAATTGACGGGATTAACTCCAGGCAGGCTGGATATGGTTGAG
>PVMK01177053.1_pt1 | contig 15070 bp, 14 predicted proteins | sample 1853481 | NCBI WGS metagenome assembly PVMK01 (sample SAMN08533507, study PRJNA380276) | Marine sediment metagenome, whole genome shotgun sequencing project.
ACTAGCAATACTGTGGGCTTTCAGTACGCAACTTGCGGCCCAGAATGCCCCTCCCAACATCACCCTGGAGGCAGCTTTTCTTGAAATGGCCTATAACGGAAACCTGGCGGCGGTGCAGGAATTCGTTTCGAAGGGCACGCCTGTAGATTCAACTATTGATGACAAGTCTACGGCACTAATGTGGGCTGCATTCAACGGTCACACTGCAGTTGCCGCCTACCTACTTGAACTGGGTGCCACAGTTAATGCGAAAGACATCAATGGCCGAACCGCCTTGTTGTATGCGTCCAGTGGACCCTATGCTGAAACAGTGGGATTGCTGCTACGCAACGGCGCAGATGTAAATATCCAGGGAAAAACTGAAGGGTTCACGGCCTTGATGATGGCTGCTTCCGAGGGTTATTTAGAAGTGGCTCGTGTGCTGCTCCTTAACGGTGCAGCAGTCGACACTATTGACAGAGACGGCGACACAGCAAAAAAATTCGCAAGGGAAAAAGGCCATACCGCGATGCTCGAATTATTGGAGAGTCAACCGGTCAAAGGCTCGCCACCCTGACAAAACTGCCGAGTATTAGTAACTTTAAAAAAGAGGCGTGAATCAACAAAAGGAGCCGGATACATTTTCGAGTGTCTTTCTGCACTAAGAAATATTGTATCTGACCTCTTTTAACCCTGTTGTGGTTTACCACGGCAAATTTGTTGCTGAACAGGAACGACTTTGCTGCAGGTCTGGTCAGTACGCGCACGTCTTAATGCCTGCGTGTACCACTCGAATTCATCCAGGAACTTGATCACCCGTTCTTCATATGCCTCATCAAGCGCGTTGCCATTGTTATCGAATGCAGAGTGAATCCGGGATACCGGTAGGGAACTCGGTATGCTCGGAGTGCCGAGTTCGGCCAGGATGGTGCGCAGGTTTGCCAACCCGCGTACACCGCCAAAGGGGCCTGCCGAATAAGTGACGATTCCACTTGGTTTATAAAGATACTCACTTTGATAGTGATCAAGCAGGTTTTTTAATGCCGCTGGAATACTGTGATTGTATTCAGCGCTTACGATCAAAAAGCCATCTGCGGCATTTAGTATCTCGCCAACAGAATGCATGGCGGCCGGTGCTGCGCCGTCCTCAAATTCCTTATACATCTTATCCAGCAGGGGCAACGGATATTCCAAAGGATCGATCAATGTAGCTTCGTGACCTCTTTGGCCAACTTTATTAATAACAAAGCGTGCGGCTTTGATACCCTGGCGGGCTTTGCGGACGCTGCCGTAAATGACTGCAATTTTGAGAGGATCGGAGCTTGGCATTGTTGTTTCCATTTTGAGTCCTATAGCTGTTTGGCACAGTTGTGTGCTTTGCCCAGCCTGCATTTGGTTTGAATTTGCTGGGTCCAATAGCTATTATAGCTACTGTAGCTATTTAAATTAGAGAACACCATGAAAACAGTCGCGGCAAAAGATGCCAAAAATCGGTTTGGCCAATTGATTGATGATGCGCAACGACAGCCAGTCACCGTTGAGAAAAATGGCAGGCCGTTTGTTGTCGTGCAATCCTTTGAGGATTTCCAAATAGCACAGCAATTGAAGATGGCATCATTACGCACTGCAATCAATGAGGCACGCGCAGAGTATGCCGAAGGCCGGGAAATGCCATTTGATGAAACTGCGGTCGAGAGAATCACAACTATCGGGCGTCGACTATTAGCTAAGCGTGATCGCAACCGGTGACCGTTGTTCAGTACCAGGCTGCTGCCGAGACAGACCTGGTTGAGATCTGGCTGCAAATTGCTGGTGACGGAGATTACAACCACGCCGACGAGTACATCTCAAGATTGCAGGAAATCTGCGTCTTACTTGCTGGTCAACCCGGTATGGGTGTGGACAGGCAGGACATCGCAATGGGGGTTCGATCATTTTCGGTGGATCGATATGTAGTCTACTATGAACAACATGGCTCAGTTTTATCCGTGCTACGCATCTGGCACACGGCTCGGGACACACACATATGGCTTCAAATTCCAAAATCTGCAAATTAAAAATATCCTTATCTGATATCGATCGAAACCACTACGATTCACTCAATTTAACCGTTGCCCAGCACCCTTCCGAAACAACCGAAAGGATGATGGTTCGAATTCTGGTTTTTTGTATCAACGCCCAGGAAAGTCTCGAATTTACCAAGGGGCTGAGTGCCGTGGATGAGCCGGATATCTGGGCCCGGTCACTGGATGATCAATTGCTGTTGTGGATCGATGTTGGGGAGCCCTCACCTGACCGGATCAAAAAGGCAAGCCGTATTGCAAAGGAGGTTAAAGTCTACAGCTTCAATCGAAAATCAACCCCCTGGTGGGAACAGGGGCGGGATAAGTTTGCACAGCTGAAGGCGTCCTTTTATCGGTTTGAGTGGGAGAAAGCATTCAGTCCCTGGCCGCACTGTACCAACGTACGATGCAGCTTTCCGTCACCATTACAGGTAATTCTGCCTATGTCGCAACTGAGTTGGGCGAGTGCGAAGTGTCCTGGGTGCCGTTACAGGGCTAACAGATGTCTGAGGTTAAGAAACTTTTAAAAAAACACGGGCAGCTTAACCAACTGGACAACGTGAAAGTGGAGAGCCATGTGCAACGGGACAAAGACGACTGGGTAATCAATACGATTATGCTGGAAGGATATGACGTCCCTTTCAAATACAAGCGTAAGACGGTTTACAAGAGCCTGAAAGGGGCGCGGGTTAATCTGACTTTTTACCCGGAAACGGAATCAATAGCCGGCATTGATTTTGAAATGATGAATGTCGTGCGAATTCGAAGATCATAGTACAAGCAAAGCGCTCAGAGCCCTCTCTCCAAGCTCAAACCAAATCCACCGCATGCCGCTTTAAATCAGCCAACTTCACAATCCGTAAACAAGCAGCATGGGTTGCCTGCAAAACAACCAGCGGCGGTACGCCCGCATCCAGGGCTTCCTGCCAACGGGCGGCGCACAGGCACCATTGATCACCGGGCCGTAAACCCGGGAAAACAGCATCCTCAATTTCAGTCTAACCATCTGTATTTTATATATATAATGTGGACTAAAATTCCTATAAACTGTATACTTATACAGTATTAAATACAGCGAACAAACCCATGCCAAACACCCAACAAACCTCACCAACCAGCCACCTCCCACGTGCCGGCTACTACCCCGATCACAAACGCGTCACCAAGCTAAACCACCTGGCAGACAACATCACCGAGCTGGTCGCCCACCTCGATGCTGGCACCTTCCAATTGCTGCAGCTAATCTGCGAGTTCGACAAAGACGAAGGCTGGGAAGGCCCAGGCATCCGTTCATGCGCGCACTGGCTGAACTGGAAGTGCGGTATGAGCATGGGTCCGGCCCGCGAGCGGGTGCGGGCGGCAAGGGCCCTGCCGGAATTACCAGCGATCAGCGCAGCTTTTCGTAAAGGGGAAGTCAGTTACTCCAAGGTGCGGGCCATGACTAGGGTGGCGACACCCGAAAACGAGGCGGCGCTGTTGCAGGTGGCACTACACGGCACCGCCAGCCATGTTGAAACCCAGGTGCGTTTGTACCGCAAGACAAAACGCATTGAAGCCCTCGAGGAAGAAAACCTGCGTCATGGCCACCGCGAACTGAGTTGGTATATCGATGATGATGAGTACTGGGTATTTAAAGGTCGCTTCACGCCGGAGCAGGGAGCCTTGCTGCAAAAAGCGCTGGAGGCGGCGGGGGATCAGCTGTTTGAAGAACAGCAACACGTACCAGAAAATGTTTCTGCGGAAATCGACGCCAGCATTCCGCTGGATAGCACCACTCCGGAACCCATTTCTCAAAAACGTGCCGATGAGCTGGCGCGGGTGGTTGAAGGGTTTTTGGCCAGTGCAGGTAGTGATCAGTCCGGTGGTGATAAATACATGGTCAATATTCACACCGATATCGAGACACTAAAAGAAGACGGCAGCGGTGCCGAGGTAGAGATTGAAGACCGCGGCCACGTTCCAGCGGAAACTTCCCGACGTTTGGCTTGTGATTGTTCCATCGTTCACTGGCATGAGAATAACCAGGGCGAGCCTCTCAATATCGGCCGGAAAACGCGCTCCATTCCGCCAGCTATCCGGCGGGCTTTAAAACGCAGGGACCAGGGTTGCCGTTTTCCCGGCTGTACCTGTATCCGTTTTGTCGATGCACACCATATTCAACACTGGGCAGATGGTGGCGAGACCTCCATGGATAACCTCGTTTTGTTGTGCCGCACACACCACCGCCTGGTGCATGAGGCGGGTTATGGTGTTCGGTTTCAGGCGGGCAAAGGTGCTGTTTTCAGTTTGCCGGATGGAAAGACCATCCCGCAGGGGCCAGATACGCGTTCCCGCGGGAACGTTTTTACACTCCAGGCGAGCAACCACAAAAGTGGTTTGAGCATCACGCCCGCGACGGCAACCCCACAATGGCATGGCGAGAAAATGGACCACGGTGTGGCGGTTGATATGTTGTTGCAGTGTGAAGGTGAGTGAAAGCTAAAAGCGATCAGAGCCCTTTTTCCAAGCTCCGCCAATTAAGGGGCACTTACTCACCAGCTTAGGCACCGCCTGCGGCGATTATCAGCTTCTTGAACCTGGGGTGGTCACGCAAGTTGTCCAGGTCACTGTCATTCACCATCCAGTCGATCTCGGCCATGCCCTTACCGACGCTTTGTTCCAGGCAGTCGATGGCCTCTTCTATCTTACCCGTGCGGGAATAGACGCAAGCCACGTTATACATGTTCATGGCGTCATCGGGGTCTGCCGCGATCGCGCGCCGCAGCATTTCAGAACCCTCGTCATCACGACCCTCGTCGAACAGGCTCATAGAACCGAAACACAGCGCGCGCGAATCACTGGGGTTGGCCAGCAAATGTTTTTCGATCGCCTCCAGGGTTTTCAGGGAGGCCTCTTTGCCTTCCTTCTCGCGGCCCAGGGTTCGGTAAACCTGGGCCAGCAAGCTGATGGCCTGGTAGTCGTCGGGTCGCACTTCGGAGGCCTTTTCGAACAACTCGGCCGCTTTTTCGAATTTCCCCTGGGCAAATGCGTGACGGGCGTGAAAATAATAGGCGTCAAACAGCTTGGGGTCGATCTCCACCGCCCGGGTGAAGGCTTTTTCAGCCTCTTCGTGGCGTTTGCCCAGCGACAGGGCCAGGCCGCGTGACGCATGCACCGGGGCCAGCTCGGGCTCCAGTTGCAAGGCAAGCCGGCTGTTGGTTTCTGCCTGAAGGCGGTTCGATGCCGAGCTGTCTGCGTACATGTATAAAAATGAAAAGCAATCGGCCAGGCCGGCGAAGGCCAGGGCGTAGTCGGGATCGAGTTCGATGGCCCGGGAGAACTCCTCTCGCGAGATCGCCCAACCGGATTCACTGAGCTGGAAGAAGTGCCTTCTGCCGCGCAGGTAATACTCGTAGGCCTCAATGTTATCGGTTGGTTGGCGCTCAATGGCCCGGGTTTCAGAGTCGGAAAGGGTCAGCTTGAAGGCTCGGGCCACGTTCTCGGCAATCTCTTTCTGGATCCCAAACACGTCCTTCAACTCGCGGTCGAAGCTCTCCGACCAGATGTGGTAACCGTCCTCCACCTTGATCAACTGGGCGGTCACACGCAGTTGATCACCCGCTTTGCGCACACTGCCCTCCAGCACGGTGTTTACTTTCAATTGCCGGCCGATGGCTTCGATGTCCATCGAGGTATCTTTGAACTGGAATGAACTGGTGCGCGAGGCCACGTGCACTTCGCGGATTTTGGCCAGCGCATTGATGATTTCTTCCGACATGCCCTCGCAGAAATAATCCTGGTCTTTATCCTCACTCATGTCGGCAAAAGGCAGCACGGCAATCGAAGGCTCAGTGCCGATGTCGGGTTGGGTATTCTCCCCTTCGGGTTCAACTGCCGGCGTGCGCTTGATGCCCTCGGGGGTTACATCCAGCGCCCAGGCCAGGATCATCGCGACCGGAAACCCCAACGCCAGCAGCCACAGCACCAATGAAGTCGACCACGCGGGTAAATTGAGGGGCTCGAAAGTTGCATCGGCGATCTGGATCAGTATCCACGCACCCAAAACATAAACCACGGCCACCCGGAACACCTTGCGGCGCTTCAGGTCATCAATAATTCGCTTGAAGCCCGTGGGTTCTTCGCCCATACCTTATATCTCCGAGTACAAAAAGTTTAAACCCAGGTTAATCAACTCACCTTTGGAAATTACGCCGTCCTTATTTACGTCAAAGAGATCAAATAACTTGGCGACCATTTGTTCAGTGTTCATACTGTTGAGTGTATCGCAAGAATGAACATTCTGCCTTGTGATGAATATCGTTCGATATTCGAAGGTCATAAATAAATGGGGTAAGATCAATCCGGCCCCTTTTTTAGGTGATGATATCCTGAGAGTTTTCAGGGAAGGCTTTGTTATGCTCAGTCTCAAGTCCATTAGCAAGTCATTTCACGATGGCGAGAGCGAACTGCAGGTGCTCAGGGGTATCGATTTGCACCTGGGGCCGGGCGAGAGCCTCGCCCTACTCGGTGCCAGTGGCAACGGCAAGAGCACCCTTTTGCAGATCGCGGCCGGACTGGAAAGCCCCGACTCGGGTGAAGTCCTGATCCTGGGCCGTTCGCTTGCGTCGCGGAGTGAACGCGAACTCGCCATGCTCAGACGGCGTCATCTCGGCTTTGTTTTCCAGCAATTCAACCTGCTGCCAGGCCTGGATGTCAGCGACAACCTGTTGTTCCAGCGACGGCTGAACCGTCTCCCCCCGGACGATCCATGGGTAGAAGAAATCTCCTCGGTTCTCGGGCTTGGGCCGCTGCTGAGCAGACCGGTGGAGGTGCTCTCGAGTGGGCAGCAACAGCGCGTTGCAATTGCACGCGCACTGGCGCACCGACCGCGGGTTTTGTTTGCCGACGAACCGACCGGTAACCTGCACGATACACTCAGCCGCAGGGTCATGGGCCTGATGGTCAAGCTGGTGGCCGATTCTGCCTGCAGCCTTTTACTGGTCACTCACAACCGTGAAATGGCGTCTTTCACAGACAGGCAACTGCTGCTTGAAGAGGGCCATCTACATGAGTTGGCCTGAGTTTTATCACGGTTGAACCAACGTGAATCTCAACGGAATCCTTTTAAGCCACTATCGCCGGCACCCCGTGCAGGCATTGTTCCTGCTCACGGGTATCATCGTCGCAAACGTGTTGTTGGCCGGCACCCTGTTGATCAATGCCCAGGCGCGCTCGAGCTACGCACAGGGTGAACAGTATTTAAACGCCTCTCCTGTAGGGCAGATACGTCAGAAAGATGGCACCCGAAACATCGACGAGAGTGATTATGTCAGCTTGCGCCGCCGGGGGTTTGACATGCTGGCGCCGTTGTTGAGGCACATGGTACGAAGCGAAAATGGTGAGGCGCTGGAACTGCTGGGGATAGATGTTTTTGCCATGCCCCGCTCTGACCGCACATTTAATTTCAGCGATAGCGCCGGGTCGGTGGATGGCAGTTTGATGGGATTTGCTTTTCCGCCTTATCAGTTGTGGGCCGCCCCGGCCAGGTTTGAACAACTTTCTGCCGATGACAACAGCCAAATCAGGCTCACATCCGGTGAAAGACTGCCGCCCCTGGTCCCGGTGTCCAACCAGCAACTGGGTCACCGCCTGTTGATTGACATCGAGGCGCTGCAATCGCTGAGCGGCAACGATACCGGACTTACATCGATACTGGTGTTTCCGGCATCCGCTGAACGCATGACCCAATTGCTGCGCGCCTTGCCGGCCTACCTTGAATATGCCGGCAATAGTGAAGCACCCGATCCCGCGGAATTGACACAAAGCTTTCATCTAAATCTTGCGGCGATGGGTTTGATGGCCTTTGTTGTCGGCCTCTTTTTGATCTATAACGCGCTGGCGTTCAGTTACACCGACCGCCGCGATCTGATCCGGAAATTGCGTCTCGCCGGTGTATTGAAAGCCGAACTGACACGGGCATTAATGCTGGAACTGTCACTTTTCCTGGCCGTGGGCACGCTGATTGGCGCCTGGCTGGGGGCGCAAATGGCTGCCTGGTTGTTGCCCGGTGTCGGCCGGACACTGGCACAGTTATACGGTGTTTACATCAGCTATCCCGATGGCCTGGTGCCCACCGGCATCTGGCTGCCAATTCTGATGACACTGTTGGCCGCCGGACTATGCGTCATATTTCCCTTACGTGAGTCTCTCAATGCGCCGCTGCTCCAGCGTAAACAGGCCGGTTGGCAGCTACATACCGTGATCCGCCGCGATCGCCTGATGGCACTGTTGGGTTTGCTGCTGCTGGCCGCTGCGCTTGTGATTGGCGTTGTAACCACCCATCTCAGGCTGGCACTGGCCGGAATGGCCGCCCTGCTGCTGGGTTCTGCGCTATTACTGCCACTGGTTCTTCGTTCGCTGATCGGCTTTATGGAAATACTGGTGCCTGCGAAGAACGCGCGTTTCTCGTGGCTGCTGGCGGATAGCCGCTGGTTACTCGGGCCCGCATCGGTAGCGCTGATGGCGATGACACTGGCACTGGTTGCCAATAGCGGTCTCAATACGATGATCAGCAGTTTCCGGCAGGCAACAGACGATTGGCTGGGTCAAAGACTCGTGGCCGACCTATACCTTCGTGGTGAAAACAGGGGCGCTGAGCTCGAGGCCTGGATGGCGGACACCAGGCCGGAATTAACCGTAACCCAACGGTATCGCACCGTTGTGACGCGTCGGGGGCCGGACAACGCACCTGTCGCTGTCGACGTGGTCAGCCTGCAGGAGGGCGACCGCTTCCGTGACAGTGTCAAACTGATGCAGGGGGTCGAGGATGCTTCTGCAAAATTCCATGCTGGCGAAGGGGTGTATATCAGCGAACGTGCCTGGCGGATCGATGGCTGGCAGCCCGGGGGTTCTGTACGGTTATGCCTGGACAACGCCGAAATACCCGTGCTGGGTGTCTACCGCGACTATGGCAACCCAAAATCACAATGGATGGTAAACCGGCAACTTTTCAAAAATTGCTGGCCGGATCTTTCCGCGATCGGTCTCGCTGTATATGGCCCAGGAGACTCTGACTGGGGAGAAATCCGTTTGGCCATATCTGAAAAATTCAATCTGGATGACGACGAAATCATCGATCAAACCGAACTCAGACAGGTAGGCCTTGCCGTTTTCGACCGCACCTTCATCGTCACCCAGGCACTCAATACCTTAACCCTGATGGTGGCGGCCATCGGTATCTTCTGCGCGATCAGTGCGATTCACCATCACCGCGTGGGCCAACAGGCGCTGCTGGCCAGCCTGGGATTGAGCCGGCGCGAACGCGGTTTGCTGTTACTTGCGCAGTGGGGCATGCTTGGCTTGCTGTGCATGGTGCTCGTCTGGCCCTTGGGTACGCTGCTCGCGGGCTATCTTGGGATGGTGGTTACACCAGCCGCCTTTGGCTGGAGTTTCGCTTTGCAACTTGAATGGCAACACTACCTGGTGCTTGCCGTGCTGGCCGCAACGAGCCTCATGCTCGCGGTGATACTACCGTCTTTAAGGTTGCTGTTTGCCTCACCTGCCACCCTGTTACGCGAGCAGAACGTATGAGAACCGGCTACCTCATTACTACCCTGCTCAGCGCACAGCTGATATTGACCAGTGGTTGTGGGCCGGCTGAGACAAATGATCAGGATTCGGGGCTTGCCGTGCTGGCCCAGGCTGCGGACACCTATGCACAGGCACAGCCGGGTCAAGCGCTACTGTTCCCACGCGACCATGGGGCGCACCCCGATTACCGGATCGAGTGGTGGTACCTGACCGCCAACCTGCATGACGCAGTGGGAGAAAGTTACGGCGCGCAGTGGACGTTGTTCCGCCTGGCAATTCAAACGCCTGATTCTCCCAAGCCGGAGGGAAATTCACAAAATAAACAGGTGTTTATGGCGCATATGGCCATGACCACGCCCACTGACCACCTTTCGTTCCAGCGCTATGCACGTGGCGGTGACGCTGACGAAAAAACCCGGGCAGGCGTCGCGGCCGAGCCATTTTCCGCTTGGCTGGATGACTGGGAATTACGCAGTACCGGTGAGGAATGGTTGCCGCTGGAGGTCAAGGCGCGGCAAGCAGATAACGCCATGCACCTGCAATTACGAGGCACGGCACCGCTGGTCCTGCAGGGTGAGGCGGGTTTTTCAGCCAAGCACGCCGATGGTGGCGGTTCCTATTATTACAGCCAGCCATTCCTCAAAGTCAGCGGTCAACTGACCATTGCCGGACACGTGATCCCTGTCAACGGTGATGCCTGGCTGGACAGGGAGTGGAGCAGCCAGTTTCTGCAGCGAGAGCAGTCTGGCTGGGACTGGTTTTCGCTGCATCTTGAAAGTGGTGAAAAACTGATGCTGTTCCAAGTGCGCGGGAAACCTGGTCAGAAGGGTGTCGCAAACTATCTGCAAGGCAACCTGATGGCGCCCGATGGCAGTACAACCCCTTTGGACCCGGGCCGGATACAGCTTGTACCGGTGCAAAAAAACCGGGTTGCCGGCCGTAATCTACCACTGCACTGGCGCGTCTCCCTGCCGCAAGTCGACCGGCAGTTCGAAATCCAGGCCACTACTCAAAACCAGTGGATGGCGGTGGACTTTCCATACTGGGAGGGTACGGTAACGGTAAGCGGGAGCGGGCCTGGAAACCGCGGCAAAGGCTACATGGAGCTAACCGGCTATCCCATGAATTGACCCTGGTGGGGCACGCCACGGGGGTAGCAAAAAATTCAGGACACGCAACATTTCAGCACCCTGCGCTGTAAAAAGCCACCCGAAGGTACACAGTTCAGAACAACCGTCATACAAAACATAAACTGAAAAGCGTTTTTCCGCGACTTGTGCCGCAACACCTGCTGGGCAATAAGCGCGCCCGGCCAACCACCAATCAGTGCCAATGTGTGCAGTGTGCTTTCCTTTGTGCGCCAGCGGTACGCCCGCGCAGCCCGTTTATCCTTTGCATAAACCAAAAAAGTGAACGCGCTTGCTGCCAGATATAGGTACAGAATCTGAATGGGCATGTTGTATGCCGAGACTGACCAGCCGACGGCTGCGATGAAGCCAATGGCAAATAGGGTCAGGAATAACCTGGTGATGGGTTTTGGGTTCCTGGATGGTATTTCGATTGCCCGTGTCACTTTAACGGCGCATGGCCGGCTCTGTTTGTCGGTGGATAGCGAATACAGGACTACCTGGTTGAGTTCGGGTGGCAAATGGCGATTTTTGAATGCGCGGATGTGGACGAATACCTTGTTACCGCCCGAGGAAGGGGTGATGAAGCCGTAGGCTTTTTGTTCATTCCAGTGCGTTATCTTTCCCTGGGTACGCATGGTGGTTTTGGCCCATTGATTTTATGGTCATTAGTTTACAGGAGAATCGCCACGAGACGCGCCTCCGCCGCATGTTGATTCTGATCCAAATCAATCAACCGCTTTTCCAAGTAAGTGTTCCCGTTATGACAAACGCAGCGGTATAGTGGTCAGTATGAGCCTGGAACAGTGTAATCACTATGTTGATCAACAGTTTTCCAGTTATTGATTTCTACCCAAACCCCAACGATCAACTGAGAACACCATGGAAAACACCGACAAATTAGCCGTACTGATAGATGCGGATAACGCCCAACCGAGCATCGTCGATGGCTTACTGATTGAGATCGCCAACTACGGAACAGCCAGCGTCAAAAGGATCTACGGCGACTGGACCGGACCACGCCTGAAAGGATGGAAAGAAGTGTTGCTGACGCACTCCATTCAACCTATCCAGCAATTTGCTTACACCACGGGTAAGAATGCAACTGACAGTGCCATGATCATTGACGCCATGGATCTGTTGTACACGGACAACTTCGGCGGTTTCTGCCTGGTCTCGAGTGATAGTGATTTTACCAGGCTGGCATCAAGGATCAGAGAATCGGGGTTAATGGTTTATGGCTTTGGTGAACAAAAAACCCCATCCGCTTTTGTGTCTGCTTGTGACAAGTTCATATATACGGAAGTCTTGCGGGCGAAGACCGATGAAAGCAAAGCCATCACTCAAAAAACCAGCACTCAATTGAAACGGGATACGAAATTGGTCAACCTGTTACGTAATGCAGTGGAAGATTCATCTGATGACAGTGGCTGGGCCGCTCTTGGTACTGTGGGCAATAGAATCGCGAAGCAATCCCCTGAATTTGACCCGCGCAATTATGGGTATGGAAAGCTCAGCACGCTGGTGGCTGCGACGAAGCTTTTTAAATCCGAGGTGAGAGAGCAGGGCAGTACGAAACATAAAGTTGTTTATATTCGTGAGCTGAAGAAAAAGTAAGTTTGCAGAATTTTTCTGGTTTTTGAATGCGCGGATATGAACGAATACCTTGTTACCGCCCGAGGAAGGGGTGATGAAGCCGTAGGTTTTTTCTTTATCAAATCTACTATATTTCGATTATTCTAGTATTGTAGTTGACACGTGCTTATCCAAGGAGTATCTTCCAATACATGAAACTCGAAAGCGCTGCAAAACAACTCGAAGCACTGGGCAATCCGACCCGGCTTGCAATATATCGCAACCTTGTACAGGCCGGTCAAAAAGGCAGCCCTGTTGGTGATATCAGGGATAAACTGGATATACCGGGATCAACGCTTTCGCACCACATTGCCAAGCTGGTGCATGCGGGGTTGCTTACCCAGGAGCGTGATAGCCGCAGCCTGGTTTGCAGGATTGACTATACCAACATGGATACCCTGATGGCATTCCTCGTGAATAACTGCTGTACCGAGGAATGGTATATTCAGTCGGGTCAATAAGTAGCGTTTTTTTATCATATTATTTCGATATATCTAGAATTGTGGAGATACAAATGACCGCACCTGCAAATTTCCTGTTTATTATGGATCCATATGAAACACTAAACCTGGAAACAGAAACCTCCCTCCTGCTGATGCAGGAGTTGATCGAACGGGACCAGGGTGTTTACTGGTTGCAACCCGAAGATCTCGCACTGGAACATGATCAACCAATGGGGCGGGTGTTTCAGGTTACAGATACCGATCCTTTACGGTGTGCGGAACCGGCCTGGACGAATCTAAACAGATTCGATGCCGTACTGGTACGCAAAGACCCGCCTTTTGATACCGGGTACTTACAATTAACCCTGATACTCGATCATCTCGACCCGGACATCGCCCAATTCAACGATGTGAAAGCACTCAGGGATTTCAACGAAAAGATACTGCCTCTGCGCTGGCCGGAATTTACACCGCCCACCTTGATCAGCATGAATGCTGACCAACTCGCTCACTTCACCACCAAACACCAAAGCGTTGTGCTAAAGCCGCTTAATGATTGTTCCGGGCGCGGCATTTCGAAAATCGATTGGGATAAGGACGGAGCTTTTCGTGAACGACTCAATGATGCGCTGATTGATTCGGATGGCACTCCCCGGTTCCTGGTGGCTCAAAAATACCTGTCGGCAGTGCACCAGGGTGACAAGCGGGTTTATCTTGTAGACGGCAAGCCGGTCGGTATCGTTAACCGGGTTCCACAAGCCGGTAGTTATCTTGCCAATATCCACCAGGGCGCAACATGTGAAGCTGCGGAACTTAGCGCCCGGGAGAATCACATTATCAAAACCATTGCGCCTTTCCTGCGTGAGCAAGGAGTTTTCCTGGCCGGTGCTGATTTTATCGACGACTACCTGACGGAGCTTAACATCACGAGTCCTTCAGCTATTCGTCAGATCAACGTGGTAAGTGGTCAACAGGTACAACGCAGGATTGTGGATGCGATGCTGGATCACATGGGCTTGAACAGACCGGACTTTTTGAAAATCGCTGCGGTGGGTGGCTGTTGCAAGTGATTTTCAGTTTCGGTCAAATTTGCTCGCGACCATGTGGCATGCGCATATCCAATTCAGGTCCGGCCGGCACAACGCCGGAAGGGTTAATGGTCGTATGGCTAACGTAATAATGATGCTTGATATGGTGCATGTTGATGGTCTCTGCCACACCTTCAAACTGGTACAGTTCACGGGTATAGGCCCACAGGTTGGGGTAGTCTTCAAGGCGGCGAATATTGCATTTGAAGTGCCCCACATAAACAGGGTCAAACCGGATCAACGTGGTGAACAACCGCCAGTCGGCCTCGGTCAGCAGATCACCCAAAAGATAGCGTTGCCCGGACAATCTCTGCTCCAGCCAGTCAAGTGTTGCGAACAGCGGAACAACCGCTTCCTCGTATGCTTCCTGCGTGGTGGCGAAACCAGACTTGTAGACGCCGTTGTTAACGTTTGAATAGATGCGGTCATTGATCTGATCAATTTCTGCGCGCAGGGCTTCGGGATAATAGTCTCCTGGCTTCGCACCTACTCCGTCAAATGCGCTATTAAACATACGGATGATCTCGGAAGACTCGTTCGAGACAATGGTATTGGTTTTTCTGTCCCACAATATCGGCACCGTGACGCGGCCGGAATAGGCGGGATCATGTGCCGTGTAGACCTCGTGTAAGTACCTGGCATTATTGACCGCGTCAGGGATGACGCCCTCGGCGGGTTCAAATGTCCAGCCACTCTCCGCCATGTACCAATGCACCACAGAAACCGTTATACATTCCTCCAGCCCCTTCAGTGACCGAAATATTAACGTACGGTTTGCCCACGGACACGCAAGCGAAACATACAGATGATAACGCCCCCGTTCAGCTTTGAAGCCACCTGCTCCCGTTGGGCCTGCGGACCCGTCGGCGGTAACCCAGTTGCGAAACTGCGAGTCGCTGCGAATGAAACGCCCACCAGTTTTGTCGGTGTTGTACCAGCGATCCTGCCATTTTCCGTCGACTAAAAGACCCATAATCAAATATTCCTTTCAAAATTAATGTGTGCTTTAAAACTGACCGTTTTGATAGTCAGTGAACGCCTACATGGAGTTTTTGTTGAAGCGGCTATCAAGCGAAAAAGCACCGCCGCCCAAAGAAACGATCATCAGGAAACCACCGGCAATCGATATGTTTTTCATAAACATGATCATCTGCATCTGGTCACCA
>PVMK01124889.1_pt1 | contig 15069 bp, 15 predicted proteins | sample 1853481 | NCBI WGS metagenome assembly PVMK01 (sample SAMN08533507, study PRJNA380276) | Marine sediment metagenome, whole genome shotgun sequencing project.
GAAGAAGGCAAGCATGCGAATCGAGCTCGCCCCGTGCTTGAAGAAGTTGCTTGCCGACGCAGAAGATCTTCTCAAAACAACGCAATCGGATGTCGAGCACGAAGCCGCGGAGCTCGATCGGGTGACGGACTATCGATCGAAGAACGTCGCGCGCACCCGCACCAGCGATGAGCGCTGGCGTGCTTATCGGGATGCCGAGTGCGACAGGCAGGCGGAAGCCATGTCGCCGGGAACGGGCAGTGGCGATGTTTATCTGTCCTGCCGGATCACCTTGACCAATGATCGGGTGCGGCAGCTCGGCATGCGCTGATACGCTTTTGTGCATGGAACGCATACGCGGTAACGTGGACGCACTACCGGGAGATGCGAGATGGACGATTCGCTGAACTGCTGGAAGTGCGGACATGCGCTCGACGACATGCCCATGCCCTTGCGGCGTCGTGATGAATGCCCCGCATGTGGCGCCGATCTCCACGTCTGTCGACTGTGCGAGTTCTATGACACGTCGGTGGCGAAAAGCTGCCGCGAGCCGGTGGCAGAGGAAGTCACCGATAAGGAGCGCGCCAATTTCTGCGACTACTTTCGTGGTCAGCCGGGTGTCCACTCTGCAGGAGGAGTCAGCGAGGCCGAATCGGCGCGCTCGCAATTGGAAGCGGTGTTCGGTGTGGAGTCAAAGGGCGCGGATGGATCATCCGACGCCGACGCTGAAACCCTGATGGATCGCAAACGCGCCAGGCCGACGAAGCGCGCAAGCAGCTCGACGCGCTGTTCGGCGACGACGATAAGTCGAAGCCGAGTAATGTGTCCCCAGTAGTCCACTGCGCTCAGCTACCTACAAGGCGCGTTGATCTACGCCGACTGGCCTTTCACCTGTCTGCGACGTGCGTGCAGGACGGGTTCGGTGTAGCCGTTCGGTTGGGTGCAGCCCTGGAAGATCAGATCCACCGCGGCCTGGAAGGCGATGCTGCCGTCGAAGTTCGGCGCCATGTTGCGGTAACCGGCGTCGCCGGTGTTCTGCCGGTCCACGATCGCCGCCATTCTCTTCAGGGTTTCCAAAACTTGCGCTTCTCCGGTCACGCCATGGTGCAACCAGTTGGCAATGTGCTGACTGGAGATGCGCAGCGTAGCGCGATCCTCCATCAGGCCCACGTCATTGATATCCGGCACCTTCGAGCAACCGACGCCCTCCTCGACCCAGCGCACCACATAGCCGAGGATGCTCTGGGCGTTGTTGTCGAGCTCCTTCTGCACCTCTTCGTCGCTCAAATTCTGCCCGCCCAGCAAGGGTAAGGTCAGAATGTCATCGATGCTGGCGCGCTTGCGTTTCGACAGCTCCCTCTGCCGCTGGGCGACATTTACCTGGTGGTAGTGCATGGCATGCAGTGTGGCGGCGGTGGGTGAAGGGACCCAGGCAGTGTTGGCGCCCGCCATCGGATGCACGGCCTTCGCGTCCAGCATCGCCCGCATCTCGTCGGGCATGGCCCACATGCCCTTGCCGATCTGTGCTCTGCCCGGCAGGCCGGTTTCGATCCCCACGTCCACGTTGTGGTCCTCGTAGGCGAGGATCCATGGCATGGTCTTCATGTCGGCTTTTCGGATCACCGGTCCGGCCTCCATGATGGTATGGATTTCGTCGCCGGTGCGGTCCAGGAATCCCGTGTTGATGAAAATGACGCGTTCCCTGGCTTCGCGTATGGACTCCTTCAGGTTCACGGTCAGACGCCGTTCCTCGTCCATGATGCCGATCTTGATGGTGTTCCGTGCAAGGCCGAGAGCGTCTTCCACCCGGCCGAAGAACTTTACCGTCGCCGCCACCTCTTCGGGTCCGTGGAGCTTGGGCTTTACGATGTAGATGCTGCCGGCCCTGCTGTTGGAGAGCGGGCCGCCGCCCTCGAGGTCGTGAATGGCCGCCAGGCAGGTGACCATCGCGTCGAGAAAACCCTCAGGCGTCTCCTTGCCGTCGGCGGTGGTGACCGCGTCCGTTTGCATGTGCAGCCCGACGTTGCGCACCAGCAACAGGCTTCGTCCCGGCAGCTGGAGCGGTTTACCCTCCGGGTCCGTGTAAGTGCGATCCCCGTTGAGTCTGCGGGTAAGCTGCCGGCCGCTCTTGTGGAAGGTGGTTTCCAGGGTGCCCTTCATCAAGCCGCACCAGTTTCGATACACCCGCACCTTGTCCGCGGCGTCCACCGCCGAGACCGAATCTTCGCAGTCCTGGATGGTGGTGACGGCGGACTCCAGCCACACGTCGCTGATTCCCGCCGGGTGAACGCGGCCGATGGGCTTCTCGCGGTCGAACTGAATCTCGATGTGCAGGCCGTTGTGGCGCAGCAGGACATTCTCGAGCTCGCCGCCGGATTCGTTGAAGCCGGCGAACTTGGTTGCATCCGCGAGGCCGCTGTGGCGGCCGTCGCTCAAGGTCACGCGCAACTCGCGCCTGCCGGCTACATCCACCAACTCCACGCCCGTGACATCCGCGTAGCTGCCCTCGGCGAGGCCCACGCTGCCGTCCAGAAACGCGGCGGCGGCTTCCACCACCCGCGCGCCCCGCACCGGATTGAATTCCGTCCGGCGCTCGGCCCCGCCCACATCGGCGATGGCGTCGGTCCCATAGAGCGCATCGTAGAGACTTCCCCAACGCGCGTTGGCTGCATTGAGCGCGTAACGTGCGTTGTCGACCGGCACGACCAACTGCGGCCCGGCCACGGTGGCGATTTCCCGGTCCACATTCGTAGTGCTGGCTTCAAAGGCGTCGCCTTCCGGAACCATGTAACCGATGTCGAGCAGGAATTTCCGGTACTCGGCGTTATCGACGACGCGCCCTTTGCGTTCCCGGTGCCAGTCATCCAGCTGTTTCTGGAGATGATCGCGCTTTTCCAGGAGCGCCGCGTTTTCTGGCCCCAGGTCCGCTACGATTTTGCCCAGTGACTGCCAGAAAGCCGCCGCGTCCACGCCGGTCCCCGGCGCGATCTCGTCGCGCACCAGCTCGTGCAGCGCTTTGTCGACCCTGAGGTCTCCCGTCTCGACGTATTCACTCATCTTATTCGTGCCCGCTCGGTCCAGCCGAAACGGCGTAGTTAACCACAGCGGCTAGGTGAATAGAACGATTTTGCTGCGGGGGAGCGGCTTAAGTGCCGTTTACGCGCCGGACAGGCGGTCCGCAAGGAATCCCACGATTTTTTCCGCCGCCGTCCCGTCGCCGTAGGGATTGGCGGCTGTGGCCATGCGCCGGTAAGCGTCCGGGTCGTCAAGCAACTCCCTGGTGCGGGCGACGATCTCGGCTCGGTCCGTTCCCACCAGTCTCGCCGTGCCCGCTTCCACGGCCTCGGGGCGCTCGGTGTTCTCGCGCATCACCAGGACCGGCTTGGCGAGCGCCGGCGCCTCTTCCTGAATCCCGCCGCTGTCGGTCAGGATCAGGTAAGCCTTGCTCATGAGGTGGACGAACTCCTCGTAGGATACCGGCTCCAACAAGTGCACGTTGCCGAGCGCCGACAGGATCTCCGTCACCGGCGCGCGCACATTCGGATTGAGGTGCACGGGGTAGATGATCTTCAAATCCGCCTGGCTGTTGGCCAGATCGCGAATGGCTTCGCAGATATTGACGAATCCAGCGCCAAAGCTCTCCCGCCGATGGCCCGTCACCAACACCATTCTGTCGCTGGACTCCAGCACGCCCGCCCCGAGACCGGCCTGCTGGAGGTTCCTGGTGACCCGATCGCGCCTTTGCGGATCGTTCTCGAGCCGTTCCACCACCATCATCAGTGCGTCGATGACGGTATTGCCCGTAACGGCGATGGTTTCCGGCTCGATGTTCTCCCGCAAAAGGTTGTCCCGGTTCAGCGGCGTAGGGGCAAAGTGGTATTTCGCCAGCCGCGTCGTCAGCTGCCGGTTGATCTCCTCGGGATAGGGCGAGTAGATATTGCCGGTACGCAGCCCCGCTTCCACGTGGCCAACATGGATTTGCTCGTAGTAGGCGGCCAGCGCCGTGCCGAATGTCGTCGTGGTGTCACCCTGAACCAACACGAGATCCGGCTCGAACTCCACCAACACCGGTCGGATTCCGGCAAGCACATGAGTCGTGATGTCGTAGAGATCCTGTCCGCTGCTCATGATGTCCAAGTCGTAGTACGGTTGGATTTCGAATGTGTCGAGGATCTGATCGAGCATCATCCTGTGTTGCGCCGTCACGCACACCCTGGTTTCGAAGATGTCTCCACGGGTCTCGAGCTGACGTACCAGCGGCGCCATCTTCACTGCTTCCGGCCGGGTGCCGAAAACCACCAGGACTTTACTCATACCACGGTCTCGTAAGCATCGAGGGTTCTACGCGCGATCCGCGGCCAAGCGAATTTACTCTCCACCAGCTCTCGCGAGTATGCGCCGAAGGCCTTCATATCCACATGGAGCAGGGCGTCGATCTTTTGCGCCAGATCTTCGTCGTTCGCCGATTCGCATAGAAAGCCGTTCTTCCCATCTTCGATGAGATCGGGAATTCCACCGATCCGAGTGCCGATCAGAGGTAGCGATGTGGCCATGGCCTCGAGTCCGCTGATGCTGGTGGCCTCCATCAGCGAGGGCAGTATCGAGAAGTCCGCCGCACTGTAGTACGGAATGATCTCATCGTGCTTCTTCGCGCCCAGCATGGTAAATCGATTCTCGAAGTTCTGCGCCAGGCATGCCGATACTGCGTCGAACTCCGGGCCGTCTCCGATAATGAGGAAACGCAACCGTTCGTCGTTCAGCAATCGTGCCGCCCGGGCAAAGTGGATCACGCCGTTCTTCGGCACCAGCCGCCTGGTCAGAATGCCGAGAATATGGTCGTCGCCCAGTCCCATGGCGGATCGTATCTCAGTTCGCGCTTGCCCATCGAATCGATATTTCCTCCCATCGACGCCGTTGGGAATATATTCCTTCTTGGCGGAGATGGGGAAGGGTATCTCCAGGAGCTCGCGGCTGGGCGCCAGAAAGAGCTGGGGTTTCGAAAACAGCCGGCGCAGCAAAGCCATTCGCCGAATGCCGCCTTTCTCGATGCGTTCGAGGTAGCCGGAAGTGTGATTGGTGTAAACCAGAGGCACGCCTTTGATTTGATAGCCTTCCAGCGGCGCCATGCCGTGCACATGGATGATGTCGGGTTGAATCTCCGGGAGCTTCTTGCGGATGAAGCGGTTGATTTGCCCGCCGTAAAGCGGTGCCGCCCAGCGTAGATGCAGCCGATAGATGTCCATGGACTCCCGCTTTACGAAGGCATCGGTCTGAGACGGTAGCTGGCGGGTGATGACGCATACGCGGTGGCCCAGCTCGCCGAGCCCACGGGAGAGCTCATAGACGTGGGCTGCAATTCCGCCGACGGTGGGCGGAAAGTCCAGCGAGATCATGAGAATCTTCACCGAAATGCTCTCGAGATCAAGGGCGGAGCCCGAAATCGACTTTCCGCAAAGTCTCAGACTACGCCGAGCTCTCGGCCCACGCTGATGAAGGCTTCGATGGCCTGGTCCAGATGAGCACGCTGGTGAATCGCCGAGAGCTGCACGCGGATGCGCGCTTCGCCTCTGGGAACCACCGGAAAGGAGAAGCCTATGACGTAGATTCCGGCGGCCAACAATCGGCTCGCCATCGCCTGGGCCAGATTCGCTTCGTAAAGCATGATTGGAACGATGGGGTGCTCGCCGGGTTTGATGTCGAATCCAGCCGCCGTCATCTGCTGGCGAAAGTACCCGGTGTTCTCCATCAGCCGGTCGCGTAGCTCGCCGGACCCGGACAGCTTCTCGAGCACCGTTATGCCGGCGGCCACCAGAGGCGGCGGTAAGCTGTTGGAGAATAGATAGGGTCTGGAGCGTTGCCGCAGCATGTCAACTACTTCACGGCTTGCGGCGGTGAATCCACCGGAGGCGCCGCCCAGGGCCTTGCCCAGTGTCGACGTGAAGATGTCGATGTCAGCGTGCACGCCGTGATGCTGGGCCGAGCCGCGACCGGTGGGCCCGACGAATCCGGTCGCGTGGGAATCATCCACCATGATCAGGGCGTCGAAGCGCTTCGCCAGCGCGACAATCCCGTCCAGTGGGGCGATGTCGCCATCCATGCTGAATACACCGTCGGTGGCGATCAATCGGCAGCGCGCGCCGCTCGCCTCCTGCAGCTTGGTTTCGAGATCGCCCATGTCGGCGTGGGCGTATCGATAGCGCTTCGCTTTGCACAGTCGAATGCCATCGATGATCGATGCGTGGTTCAAGGCATCGCTGATCACGGCATCTTCGGGGCCGAGCAAGGTTTCGAACAATCCTCCATTGGCGTCGAAACATGAAGAATAAAGAATTGCATCGTCGGTTCCGAAAAACTCCGCGATAGCGAGTTCCAGGGACTTGTGCAAATCCTGAGTTCCACAGATAAAGCGCACCGAGGCCATGCCGAAACCGTGGTCATCCAGCGCTTTCCTCGCCGCGGCGATGACATCCGGATGATTCGCCAATCCGAGATAATTGTTGGCGCAGAAATTCAGGACCTCATCGCCGCCCTGTACGCGAATGCTGGAGCCCTGGGGCGTGGTGATGACGCGTTCGTCCTTGTACAGGCCGTCGCGGCAGATGGCCTCGAGTTCTTCCGTCAATAATTGCTGCATACTCATTACTATTACCTCACAGCCGCGCCTCTCAGCTACGCGCTCAGTTCCAGCTGCACACGACCTTGCCGCATTCCCCTTTCTTCATGGCCTCGAACCCAACCATATAATCGTCGATGGCCAGGCGATGGGTGAGAACCGGAGTCAGATCGAGACCGCCGGCGACCATTTGCGTCATCTTGTACCAGGTCTCGAACATCTCGCGACCGTATATGCCCTTGATGTGCAGCCCCTTGAAAATCACCTGGTCCCAGTCGATGAGTGTTTTTGCCGGCAGAATCCCCAGCAGCGCCACACGTCCGCCGTGATACATGTGATGCAGCATGTCGTTGAATGCTTCCGGATTGCCCGACATCTCCAGCCCGATATCGAAGCCTTCGTGGATATTCTGGGCACGCATGGCCTCATCGAGACTCTCCCGCGCCACGTTCACCAGATGTGTCGCGCCCATCTTTCCGGCCAACTCCAGGCGGAAGTCGTTGATATCGGTGACCACGATGTGGCGTGCGCCGATGTAGCGGCAGATGCCGGCCGCCATGATACCGATGGGGCCGGCGCCGGTAATGAGCACATCCTCGCCCACCACGGTGAAGGAAAGCGCGCAGTGCGTCGCATTACCAAGAGGGTCGAAGCAGGCGGCAATCTCCGAAGGAATTTCATCGGGAATCAACCAGAGATTCGACGCAGGAACGGTGATGTACTCGGCGAATGCGCCGTCGCGATTCACGCCGATTCCTTTCGTGTCGGTACACAGATGACGGCGTCCCGCCCGGCAGTTGCGACACATGTCGCAGGTGATATGGCCTTCGGCCGAAACCCGATCGCCAACGGAATAGTTATGCACGCCGAGGCCGAGCTCGACGATCTCTCCGACGAACTCGTGGCCGATGATCAACGGCGGGTGAATCGTGCGCTGGGACCAATCGTCCCAGTTGTAGATGTGCACGTCAGTCCCGCAGATAGCGGTCTTCTCCACCTTGACGAGCACCTCGTTGGTGGAGATGGTCGGCATGGGAACGTCCTCCATCCAGATTCCAGGCTCCGGGGAGCGTTTGACCAGTGCTTTCATGTTGCTCACGTGAGGTTAGCCGATGATTTCCAGGACCAGCCCCGTTCGGTGGACCCCTGGCTTTGGATTCTACACGCCCCGGGCCGCTCTTTGAGCGTAACGGAGGTTATACTCGCCAGAGTCGCGCCAGGGTCCAGGCGACACCCCGGAGGCAAAGCCCATGACATCGGATGGCGACGGCGCCCATGCCGGTTGCGAGAATCCAACGGTCATCACGCACCTGCTCGAGGCTGACGCAGAGGTCCCCAACAACCCCCGCCTGCCGCTGATCGTCTATCGGGCTGCCATAGAGCTCGACAGGCAAGATCCTGCCTCCGTGTTCGAGCAATGCTTCGTTTCCAACGGCTGGATCGGGTGCTGGCGTAACGGCATATTCCCCTTTCATCACTACCACAGCACGGCCCACGAGGTGCTCGGTATTTACAGCGGCTCGGTGGTGGCCCGGTTGGGCGGCGAGAACGGCGTCACCGTGACGCTCAACCCGGGGGACGTGGTCATCATCCCGGCCGGTGTCGCCCACAAGAAACTTTCCTCCAGCGCTGGCTTGGGCGTCGTCGGCGCCTACCCGAGAGGGCAGCAGCCGGATATGTGCCGGGCGAATCCCGCCGCCTGCCGGCACGGGGCGGAGCAGGTGGCGCGGGTTTCGGTACCCGAGCGCGATCCTGTCCACGGCGATCGTGGGCCCATGTGCGTCCACTGGCGTCAGTAGCTTTGCACCTGATTTCATGCGAGCGATATTTCACTATGCCTGTAGCCAGAGCTTGAGTGTCAAGCTGAAGGCTCTGGCCCCAACCTGGCTGGATGTCCGATCCTGCCCCGAGTCCGACAGCACGCTGCTCTATCGGCTATTGGGCGACGCCCAGGTGTTGCTGCATGTGCTGGAGCCCGCCACGGCCCAGGTGATGGATGCCGCCCCGAAGCTGCGGCTCATCCAGAAGATTGGCGTCGGCGTCAATACCATCGATCTCGAGCATGCGAAATCGCGCGCTATCCGCGTGTGCAACATGCCGGGAACCAACAGCCGCGCGGTGGCCGAGGCCACCTTGATGCTCATGCTGACGACGCTGCGCCGTGCCCTGCGACTGGATGCCGCGGTCCGTGCCGGCGACGGTTGGCGGATGGATCCGGCCCTGTTCGACCAGGTTGGAGAGATCGGTGGCAGAACCGTCGGACTGGTGGGTTATGGCGCGGTTCCGGCCATGCTGGCACCGGTGTTGCGTGCCCTGGGCGCGCGCGTGCTCTACACCGCCACCAAGCCCAAAGCAGAGGCAGTGGCCGAGTGGCGCGAACTGCCGAAGCTGCTGGCGGAATCCGATATCGTCTCCCTGCATCTGCCGCTGACGGCTGACACCGAGCGTCTGATCGATGAGGAGGCATTGCGAAGCATGAAGCCCGGCGCACTGCTCATCAACACCGCCCGCGGCGGTCTGGTGGATCAGAATGCCCTCTTAGAGGCGCTGTGCGATCGGCGGCTGCTGGGGGCGGGACTCGACGTGCACGACCAGGAGCCGGTGCCCGCCGATTGTCCCTTGCTGGAACTGGACAACGTCGTCGTGCAACCCCACGTGGCATGGCTGACCCAGGAGACCCTGGGCCGGAGCCTGGCCGTGGCCATGGAGAATTGCCGGCGTCTGCGCGACGGAGAGGAACTCCTGCATCGCGTATTATGATGAAGCCTCTGTTTGCCATCCCGGTCGCCCGATGAATGATGTCACGCTTGCGCTGCAGCGCATGGGTCTGCTGGAACCCGGGCAGTGCCGATCCCTGGAGCCTCTCACGGGGGGTGTCAGCTCCGACATCTGGCGCATCGATCTCGCCAGCGGGCCGGCTTGCGTCAAACGCGCCCTGTCGCGTCTGCGGGTGAGCGCGGAGTGGCACGCGCCGGTGGAACGCAATCGCTACGAGTTGGAATGGATGCGTTGCGCGGCGGCCATTGACGCCGAAGCGGTACCGGAAATCCTCGGCGCCGACGAGCAGCTGGGGATGTTCGTGATGCGATATCTGGATCCAAGGGACTATCCGCTGTGGAAGCAGCAGTTGAGAGAAGCGATCGCGGAAACGGCCACCGCCGTCGCCGTCGGCGAACGATTGGTGCGCATCCACGCGGCCACGGCGGGGGATGCGCAGGTGGCCTCGCGCTTTGCCACCGACGAGACTTTCTTCGCCATTCGCATCGAGCCCTACCTGCTTGCCACGGCCCGGGCGCATCCGGAGCTGGGCAACGTGCTGGAGTCCCTTGCCGAGACCACCGCCAGGGAGAAACGCGCGCTGGTGCACGGCGACGTGAGTCCCAAGAATCTGTTGATCGGGCCCCGGGGGCCGGTGTTCCTGGACGCAGAGTGCGCGTGGTACGGGGATCCGGCTTTCGATCTGGCCTTCTGCCTCAATCATCTGCTGCTCAAGTGTCTGTGGGTTCCATCCGCCAGGGATGCCTTCATGGCCTGCTTCCAGGCGCTGGCCGGCGCCCATCTGGCGGGCGTGGATTGGGAGGATCCGCGGGACTTCGAGGCGCGTGCGGCGCGCCTGTTGCCGGGCCTGCTCCTGGCACGGGTGGACGGCAAGTCTCCGGTGGAATACCTGACTGAAGAAGATGACCTGGAGAAGGTACGCCGGGTGGCGGCGCAATTGTTGACGCACCCCGTTACGCGCCTGGCGGAGGTGGCGTCCCTCTGGTCATCGGAGTTGCGGCCGTGAGCAACACCAGCATTCACAGCGTCTCGGCCATGCGTGTGTGGGATTCCCGCGGCCGTCCTACGGTGGAAGCGGAGGTGCGGCTGGTGGATGGCAGCCGCGGGCGCGCCATCGCACCCGCCGGTGCGTCCACCGGCAGCGGCGAGGCGTTGGATCTTCGTGACGGCGGCGAGGCCCTGGGGGGCCGCGACGTGCAACGGGCGCTGGCCAATATTCGCGGCGAGATCGCCAACGCCCTGCGGGGGGCCGACGCCGGCGACCAGGCGGCTGTGGACGCGCTGCTCTGCCGGCTGGACGGCACCGACGACAAAGGGCGTCTGGGCGCCAACGCCACCGTCGCCGTGTCCATGGCCACCGCCCACGCTGCCGCTGCCGCCGCCGGTATGCCCCTGTGGCGATATCTGGCCGGCGACCGGGAAGTGGTTTTGCCGTTGCCGGAAATCCAAATCTTCGGCGGCGGTGCCCATGCAGGCGGGCGTACCGATGTGCAGGACTTCATGATCCTGGCGCCCGGCGCCGAGTCTTTCGATCAGGCCATGGTGTGGACGGCGGAGGTGTATGCCGCGGCCGGGCGGCTGCTGGAGGCGCGAGGCAAGCTTCGGGGCGTCGCCGATGAAGGCGGCTACTGGCCGGAATTTTCCGGTAACGAAGAGGCGCTCGAGTACCTGTCGAAAGCCATTGAAATGGCCGGGTTCACACCCCTGGATCAAATCGCCATCTCGCTGGACATCGCCGCATCGGAGTTCGGGCAGCAGGGGCGCTATCATCTTTCCCTGGATGGCGACGAGCTCGCCAGCGACGCTCTCGTGGAGCGCCTGGCCGGCTGGTTGGCGCGCTACCCCATCGTCTCGGTGGAAGATCCCCTGGGCGAGGACGATGAGCAGGGTCTGGTGGATTTCACGGCGCGATTCGGCCATGGGTTGCAGATCGTCGGCGACGATTACCTGGTGACGAACGCGGCCCGGGTTGCCCACGCCGCTGACGTCGGTGCCTGCAACGCAGTGCTCATCAAGCCCAACCAAGCGGGCACTTTGAGCGAAGCCCGGCAGGCCCTGGAGGCATCCCGCCAGGCGGGTTGGGGCGCCATCGTCTCGGCCCGCTCCGGGGAAAGCGAAGACACGACCATCGTGCACCTGGCCATCGGTTGGGGCGTGCCTCAGCTCAAGGTGGGTTCCTTCGCACGTTCCGAGCGCATGGCCAAGTGGAACGAAGCTCTGCGGGTCGAGTCCGCGCTCGGTAAGCGTGCGCGATTCGCAGGCGCGGCAGGACTGACCGGACATCGACCAGCATGACGGTCGTGCTCGGGCAAACATGAAAATGGCAAACAGCGGGAGGGCGAATGCGCTGCGAAATCATCGCGGTTGGTACCGAGCTGTTGCTCGGTCAGATTGTCGACACGAACTCGGCGTGGATGGGTGAAAACCTGGCTCTGGCCGGTATCGATTCCCACTTTCAAACCAAGGTCGGTGACAATCTCCAGCGCATAGTGTCATGCATCCGCCTGGGACTGGAACGCAGCGATGCCGTGATTCTGTGCGGTGGCCTGGGGCCCACCCAGGATGACATTACCCGCGAGGCTATCTCCGAGGTTATGGGCGTGGCTCTGGTGCGCCACCCCGAGATCGGTGATCGCATACGCGAAATGTTTACTGCTCGGGGGCGGGACATGCCCGAAAACAATCTGCGCCAGGCGGACGTTCCCGAAGGCGCGTCGGTGATCCCGCAGATGCCGGGCACTGCTCCCGGTCTGGTGTGCCCGGTGAACGACAAAGTCCTCTACGCGGTTCCCGGTGTTCCCCACGAGATGCGCGAGATGCTGTCGGGCACGGTCATTCCGGATCTGCAGAAGCGCGCCGGCGTCACTGCGGTGATCAGCAGCCGCGTGCTGCGTACCTGGGGGCACTCGGAGTCGGGGCTCGCCGAGACCTTGGCCGGACGCATCCAGGAGCTGGACAGGTTGGGCAATCCGACACTCGCCTTTCAGGCCAGCGGCATCGAGGGCATCAAAGTACGCATCACTGCCAAGGCCGCAAGCGCGCAGGCGGCAGAGGTCATTCTCGCAGACGAGGAGGCACGTCTGAGGCTGATGCTGGGGCGATCTCATATTCGCTGTCGACGATGAAACCATGGAGTCCGTCGTCATCCATATGCTGCGCGATCGGGGGCTCAGCCTTGGCGTCGCGGAATCTCTCACGGGGGGACTGATGGGTGCACGCTTGACCGCCGTGCCCGGGGCCAGCCAGGTGTTCCGCGGTGGTATCGTTTCATACGCCAGCGACGTCAAATTTTCTCTCCTGGGCGTGCCGGAGGGTCCGGTGGTGACCGCCGATGCCGCCAGAGCCATGGCCGAGGGCGCCCGCCGGGCGCTCGGGGCGGACGTGGCCCTCGCCACCACCGGGGTGGCGGGACCCGCCGAGCAGGAAGGTCAAGCGGTAGGCACGGTTTTCCTGGGACTCGCCATGGATGGCGCCAGCGAAGCGCAACAGCTGCAACTCCCCGGCGACCGCCAGCGCATCCGCCAATACGCAGTAATCAGCGCCCTCAATCTTTTGAGAAGACGCCTGATTATGTAATGGTCGGCATCTGATCTGACAGACAGTGTGAGATGGCCTCACTCGAAGCGGACGCTCAAATGGACGAAAAGGCGCTTCTCGATCGGCAAAAACCGGCCAGAAGCGGCCAACCGGAGTGAACGCGTGCAAGCCGGGCCGAAGCCACATAGCAGTCGTTCGCGTTTGTCGGGCGTCAGTCCGGTGCTGCCCCATTGCGGACATTGAGGGTGATGCCGGTTGGTTCGTTTCGCCACGGTGTGGTAGCGTCCTCTTCCGCAAATAATCCTCCTAGAAAAAGCCGGTTGGCGAGGAGAGGCATATGCCCAATCCAGCCACGCTTCGCGAGCGCCGCCTTCGCATGACGAAGGCACAATTGATCGACGAGATCGATACGCTCGAACAACGCGCCGCCCAGTCGCCCAGGCGCCCGGCCTCGTGGTGTCGGATTGCATCATCGATGCTCATACGGGTATTTTTACACTCGCTGACAGTGCCTACGAAAATTCCATCATAGCGCGCTCACCACACCTGTTGAAAACAACGCGGCAAACGGTTCGAGGATACAGGCCGATGCAGTTCATCCGTGAATATCAAATATCCAATTTAGATATCTGTGATGACCTGATTAGATGCTTCGAGGAATGCAGGGCGCTCAATTGTGTGACCCGCGGACGCCTCGGCCTGAATAAAATCCGCCTGGAGATGAAAGACTCCTACGATCTCGCCCTGAGCAACATACCGCCTGCCGTTCGTGAACGATACAGGGATATCTTCGATGCGTACTTCACCGCCTTGGATGAGTTCGCCGCGGACTATATGGACCGCTTCCCCCACCTGAGATCCCACACGCGTTCCTGTAGCATCAACGAGACTCCCAATATCCAGCACTATCCGCCCAAAGGCGGTTTCTTCGAAGAACACTACGAGAGTGCGGGACCGGCCGTCGCCGGGCGCGTACTGACGTTTCAGAGCTATTTGAGCGATATCCACGAGGGCGGCGGTACGCGTTTCGTATACCAGGACTACGTAACCAGCCCCGCAAAGGGCAAAACCGTGCTGTGGCCGGCGGGCTATACCCATGTGCATTGCGGTGTAGTCGCGCCTCGCGAGAACAAATACATCATCACCGGATGGTGGAGCTACGATGAACCGGCCGAATTTCCGAACCGTGACGGCGCGAGCTTCTGAGGGCCCGCCTGGTGCAATGCTGGGCGGGGCTATTCGTTCCTATGCCTTATGTACGCTACTTGTAAGCCATACCCCAATTGGCGTGAGTTAGAATATCAATACTGGCCTGCAGCTCAAGGGATGCTGGCAGTACCCTTCCAACGGTGCCTCATCGACAATAAGTGCCGTTTCAATTTGTGGCAGCTCCCCCATGGAATCCGTGGCCGGTAAATCTACACTCTCTCGGGCATTTCGATATCCAGCCCTCACGGGTTTTGCGATAGCCGAGGTCTCAGGGTGCACCGATCTGTCACAATGCCCCGACCCCACCTTTCTATGAATTCCAACCGCGCCCTGCCCGTGGAACTGGCCAGAGCAAGAGGCAAAGCGCGTAGAGCTGGAGTCGAAGGCAAGCGAAGGTCACCTCGCCGCAGCATACGCACTCTACAAGCAATCGTCGGTTAACCGCCAAACAGGGGCTTACTCCGTCAAATGGCTGTGTGAGGCGGCCAACGGTGGATATGAAAAAGCCCAGGCAGAGTTGGGATATATTTTCAGATGGGGACCTGGCGCAACCAACTGGGTTCGAGAAGAGTTGGGCACCTATAAAGACAACCAAATCGCCTATATGTGGTACGGCTTAGCTGCCTCGAATGGCAGTACAGTTGCGTTAACGTTGCGCGAATTCGCCGAAGCGGACATGACCCCCGACGAAATCACCCAAGCCAAACAAATGATCCGCGACTGGAAGCTCGGTGACTACCCGAGCGCGGAGCATCGGCTGGGGGGTGCCGGGGTCGTGAGTTGAATGACCGCATATGCGTTCGTTGCGGACGCTGGGCGACGATGTCGCGACCGACCACAAAGGGTCGATAGTACCTGCTCAGTGCTGGATCATCGAATGTCCGAAATCGGCAAGATGGGAGTTTCGACCACCTCGGACACTGTCTGTCCGGTGAGGTATGAGCTGTCACACC
>PVMK01121995.1_pt1 | contig 15068 bp, 14 predicted proteins | sample 1853481 | NCBI WGS metagenome assembly PVMK01 (sample SAMN08533507, study PRJNA380276) | Marine sediment metagenome, whole genome shotgun sequencing project.
CGTGCAGCCCGGTCTCCAGCAGCCCTGCGCAAAGCGCGTCATAGAGGCGCGGGGAGCTCAGGCGGCAGTCGCGCCCGACCGCGACTCGGCGCAAGCCGCGCTGCGAATAGAACGTGCCGAGGCTCAATCCGAGCGCCCGCACGAAGCCATCGTCAAAGTCCCGTTCCGCGTGTCCGCGAATGTCGTACTGGCGAAAAACGTGCGGGTTCACGGCATTACCTTCGAGGGTCGTCCCGTTCGCGCAGCGCTGCAACGATTTCCCGGACGTCCTGGGCGCGATCCTTTGGCACGACGAGTAGAGCGTCGCCCGAGTCCACGACGACCAAGTCGTCGACGCCGACCAAGGCCACGAGCTTCCCGGGCGGGGCCGTGACGTAATTGCCACTGGCGTCCACGGCGATGCCGTCTGTGGGCAATACATTGGCGTGGTCGTCCTGCGGCGCGAGCTCCCACGCCGAAGTCCAGCTCCCGAGGTCGGACCATTCGAACGAGCCAGGCACCACGCTGACGGAACTGACCTTTTCCATGATGCCATGGTCGATGCTGACCGCGGGAAGGTCAGCATACGTTTCTTTTACCAGGGCCGCTTCCCCGCCGGCCTTCTCGGCTTCGTCGTAGCGCTGAAGGGCCTGCCCCAGGCCGGGCAGGTGTTGGTTGATGGCTTCCAGGATTCGAGAGGCGAGAAAAAGGAACATCCCGCTGTTCCACAGGAAGTTGCCGTTGCTCACAAATTGCTCGGCGCGTTGGCGATTCGGTTTCTCGACGAAGCGACGGGCGCGGAAGACACCAGGGTCGAGCTCCGGGCCAACCTCGATGTACCCGTAGCCCGTTTCTGCGCGAGTAGGGCGAATCCCGATGGTGACGTAGTCGCCGTGGGTTGCCGCTTCGAGGCCGCGCTGCAGCGTATCGACATACGCTTCGTTGTCGCTGATGTAGTGGTCCGCAGGCAGTACGCACATGATCGCGTCCTCATCGAGCCGCCTCAGGTGCGTCGCCGCCCAGCCGATGCATGGCGCGGTGTTGCGTCCAACCGGCTCGGCGAGAATCTGATGCGGCTCGAGCTCAGGAAGCTCCTGTGCGACCTGTGCACGGATTTGCTCGGACGTCACGATGAGAGTGCGCTCGACCGGGAGCATGTCCCACACCCGTTCGGCGGTTGCGCGGAGCAGGGATCGATCATCGGGCCCGAGCGCCAGGAGCTGCTTGGGCCGCGTGCTGCGTGAGAGGGGCCAGAAGCGCGCGCCGGATCCTCCCGCCATGATCACTGCGTATGCTTTGTCGGTGTTGGTCATGAGCGGGTCGCTGTCTTAGCGGGTGATGAGGAAGAGCCCGAAAGGTAGAAGGTAGAGCGCGAACGTCCACATACGTCCGACGAGAATGATGTGGCGGAGAATAACAAGAGCCACGTATCCCGTCACCAGGGCGGTCAGCCCGCCGACCCATGCCTCCGGCCCCAGGGAGCCGAGCCCTTCAGCGCCAGTTGCCTCGTATAGGGCGGCTCCGGCGATCGCCGGGAGCGAGACCAAGAACGAAAACCGAAACGCGGCGCCACCCTGGACTCCCAGAAGCATGGCGACAGCGATAGTGACCCCGCTGCGGCTCACTCCTGGGAGGACCGCCACGCCCTGCACGATTCCGATGCCGACCGCCTGTCCCCACGACACCTCGTCGCTCGAACCGTGGGCAACACCGCTCGCGATCAGGAACGCCGCCGAGACGAGGAAACCGAATCCGACGAGGCGGACGTCCTCCGTGAATGCCTCGGCCACATTGCGGAGGAGCAATCCGATGACCGCTGTGATGAGGGTCACGATCGCGATCCCGACCAGGGCTCGCCCTTCCGGGGTTGTCCGCAAGCGACCTGGATCGCGTAACGCGGCGCTGCCTTCTCGGGCGAGCAGCGCGATGTCGTGCCGGAAGAGAATGACCGTGGCGAGCAATGTGCCTAAATGAAGGAGAATCACAAGCGCGAGGGAGCTCTCTTGAATGTCGAAGAACCGAGCGCCGATGGCGACGTGCCCGCTGCTCGACACTGGAAGAAACTCCGTCAGCCCTTGCAATGCGCCCAGTGCCGCTGCCGTCAGCGCGTCGATCCCCTCAGACAAGTTGCAAGCCATAGCGGTTGTTCTGCATCGCTGCAAGCCCTGGTGAGCCTCAGTTTTCGCGCATGGAGCGATAGCTGTTTTGGTCCGCTTCGACTACGATTCGGTCGGCTCTATGCGAGAGACGTGGAACGCGGCCCGAGTCGGCCTGATGGTGGTTCTCGGACTGATCGTCACCTTTGCCGTCTATCGCTACGTCGACGAGCGATCGGCCAGCGACTCCGGGTATGGGGTCTACGCGTACTTCGACGATGTTCAGGGACTGGTCGCCAAGTCCCGGGTTCTGGTTGCGGGCATTCCAGTTGGCTACATCTCCTCGATTCGTCTGGAGGGCGCTCGAGCCCGGGTCGATCTCCGCGTCAAGGGGAGCCTGACCCTTTACGAAGATGCCCGAGTCACCATGAAGAGCCTCTCGCTGCTCGGGGAGCGGGCGTTGGTCATTTATCCCGGCACCGTGGGCCTTCCGGAGATCCAGGACGGGGGGCAGATCCTCGCCGCCGACCAGGGCGTCCAGACCGACGACATCCTAGTGACCGTCAATGACATCGCCCAGAGCGTAAAGAAGATCACTGCGCAGATGGAACGGGCCTTCGGCACCGAAGAGGCGGGCGACCGAATGAAGAGCGCGCTCCGCAACCTGAGCGACGCCCTCGAGAACATCAAGCAGGTCACCGACGAGGCGGGTCCTCGCATCGTTCGCATCATGGAAAACGTCGAACTCGCCACCGACGATCTCAGCGAGATCATTCACAAGCGAAAGGGTGACATCGACCGCGGGGTCGCGGAGGTCGACGACACCATCGCCTCGATCCATCGCGCTTCTGAACAACTCAACGCCGTGCTGGCGGATGTGAAGGAGATTACCGGCCGCACTGCGCGAGGCGAGGGCACCATCGGTCGCCTCACACAAGACGAAGCGCTCATCGACGAGGTCGAGGGCGTCGCCGAAGGGTTGAACAACTTCGTGGGTGGGCTGAACCGGCTCCGAACCATCGTGGAGCTCAGGAGCGAGTACTACGCGCTCTCGAACGCGTTCAAGACGTACTTCTCGATCTATCTGAAACCGCGGGAAGGGCGTTACTTCCTCATTCAGGTCATCGACGATCCGCGCGGGTCGATCAGCGTGTCGGAAACCATCATCCGTCAGAGCCCGCCGCCGTTGTTCTACCCAAACGAGTTCAAGCGAACCGAGATCTCACGCACCAACCGGCTCAAGTTCTCGGCGCAGTTTGGTAAGTCCATCTCCTTTGCGACCTTCCGGTTCGGTATCATCGAGTCCAGCGGAGGCCTCGGCTTGGATATCAAAGTCATCAAGGATCGACTCGAAATCAACACCGATATTTTCGAGTTCGGCCGACGCATATGGCCGCGAGTGCGGATCCGTGCCGGGTTCGAGATTATACGCCGCTTCTGGCTCTTGGCGGGCATCGACGACATCATCAATGGTGGCCGAGATTACTTCCTCGGGCTGCAGCTACGTTTCGACGACGAGGATTTGAAACCGTTGATCCCGCTTGGCGCCGTCGCTCTATGAAGGGCGTAGCTCGCAGCGCGGGGGCCGTGGTGAAGTCGCCCATCGGTTTTGCGCGCGGTGTGTCGTACGCACTGCGAGGGATGCGGTTCGTCTACGTGCAGCATCCCAAGCTCGCGCGCTACTGGGTGTTCCCCATCCTGATCACGGGCCTTGCGTTGGTGGCCGTGTTCTACAGTGCGGGTACTTTCTACGACGACCTAGGTGGCGCGGTGTGGTCTTTGTTTCCCGAGAGTTGGAACGATGCCACCGGGTGGATCGGAGGGTTGCTCGGCGCGCTGCGTTGGCTGATCAAGCTCGTCGTCGGGATTCTGATCACGCTTTTTGGGCTGGTGTTGGTCCTCGTCTTGTCGAGCGTCGTCGCCGCTCCGTTCAACGATGCGCTCAGCGAAGCGGTGGAGCACATCGTGACGGGCGAAGCGGCACCTCCGTTTTCGCTCAGCCGAATGTTCGCGGACATCGCGCGGACGATTCGCCTCGAGCTGTTGAAGGTGCTGGTGTACCTGGCTGTCGTCGGGCCGATGTTCCTCGCGTCGTTCTTCATTCCAGGGATCGGCCAAATTGTCTCGCTCCTCGGCTTCGCGCTCACCGCGGTCTACCTCGGCATCGACTATGTCGACTGGCCCGCCGCCCGCCGCAACTGGTCCGTCCGTGACAGAGTCGCCTTCACCCGCCGCCAGCTCCCCGCGGTCGCAGGCTTCGGCACGGGGGTGTGGCTGCTTCTCTTCATCCCGCTGGTAAACCTGTTTTTCATGCCGGCGGCGGTGGCCGGGGGGACGTTGCTTTTTCTGGCGGTGCAGGAGGATGGCAGCCAGCAGTAGCTGCCAGTGCCAGTGCCAGTGCCAGTGCCAGGGGTCCGGAATCGAGGACGGTGAGGGCGCGGGTTTTTGGGGGGCGATTCGGGGGGTGCTAACCTGTTGGCTGAGGGGAGTCGGTATGCGGCGTTCATCGTATGTAGCGTTTTTGATGGCTTTTGGGCTGCTGCTTGGGGCAGGCGTGTTTGCGCAGAAGGGGAGCGCCAGCAATCGGGGGCCGAGTGCGCTCGAGCAGTCCATGGGCGAGATTCAATGGGGTTGGACGCCGAAGCAGGTGTATCGCCACCTCAAGAAGGACATCGAGGCGTCGTATCAAGAGCCGATCGCGAAGACGACCGATGCCATCGAGGAGGATCGGCTCCGCCACAAGATGGCTCAAGAGGCCGCTCAGATTCGCGACTCCTACTTCGAGTTCGACGGCACGCCGAGCGCCTACGATTCCAGTTACTTGAAAGGTGAGTTCACTCACAAAAATGGCGAATCGTTGCTTCGAGTTCGAACGAAGACCACACAGGACTACTTCTTCTTCATCAAGGATCGGCTGTGGAAGCGATACCGCGCGTTCGACGCATCGGTGTTCGAGGGAGCAACGTTCGCCCAGTTCGGCAACGCTCTTCAGGAGCGCTACGGCAAGGCCAAGAAGAAAGGCGCTTCATCCTCGGCAGGGGGCGGGTCTGGCCAGTGGTACGAGTGGAGAGAGTCCCGAATGCTCGCGCGGGCCGTCGATAACAACGAATTCTACGGTTTCTACTGCCTCATTCTCGAGGATCCGAAAACCGTCGCACGGTTGGGCCAGTTGCGAAAGAACAAGCCAGAGCAGGTAGAGGCCTCCGATACGTTGGTCGACCTGGTTGCCGACGACAGCAACAACGACCAGCACGCCGACATCGCAGACCGGATCACAGGTGAGATTCGGCGTCACGATACGCCGACCGTCGACGAGAAGAAATAGCGCCGACGTGGGTGGGGGTAGGATTTACACCGCCCCGTTCTCCCCGCTAACCTGATGAATCGCGAGGGGTGCGGGTTTGCGGTATCGTCTGCGTTTCCATCTACAAGAGGTCGACCTGACCGGCGACGAGATCGTCGTTGGCCGAGGCTCGATGGGCCACGTGACGATCGACGATCCGATGCTCTCGCGCCGACACATTCGAATCGACCTGTCCGGAGCTGAGCCGACACTGGAAGACCTTCACAGTCGCAACGGGACTCAGCTCAACGGACGGCCACTCGTCGGCCGCGCTACGCTCAAAGACGGCGACCGAATTCGCATGGGGACGCAAGAACTGGTGTTCCTGGTTCCGAATGCCGTGAAGAAGAACCATCGGACGACCTGTGGGCTCACGTTTTGTGCGGGGTGTGCGGTCCCGTATCCGAGCACGAGCGCACAGTGCCCGCACTGCGGCGCGGTCCCAACGGAGGACGGTGTCTCCACCTCGATTCGCGACGTGGCGGCGTCGGGCTGGACATTTCACTTGCTTTCGCAAGTCGTGGATCGCGCGATGGACCAAGGCCGCCTGGCCGACGCTGAACGGATGATGTCCAGAGGCGTTTCCGAGCTCGAGGAGCAGCTCGAAGAGGGCATCGATGTCGAGCCGAACCGGGTCCTGTGTGTCGCCGAATGCGCTGTTCGCCTCGGATGCGCGCTTCACAGCGCCCGCTGGCTCGATATTGGAGCCCGGCTGTACGGGAGCGCGAGCGAGCCCCCTTCGAGTGAGGTGCTCGCTCTCGTGGACGAATTGCCTGCCGACGCCCGGCTTGCCGATGCGATGAGCGCGCTACGCCACGCTGGCCCCGAGACTCACAAAGAAGCCGGCTAGGGCTCGGTCTAATGGGCTGAGACTACCTGTTCCAGGCCCTCGAGACGCCGGACGAGGAACCGCTCGGACGCGCCGTAGTCCGCCGCGCGTTTCTGGATCACGTGCAGGTACGCGCGAAGGTAACCAGGCTTGGAGTACTTGTTGGTCCGCACGAGGTTGTGCAGTACTTCGATGGTGTCGGCTTCCATGAGTCGCCCGGTGGCCGTGTGAATCCGGAAGACCCAGTCGATCCATCTCGTGTCGCGCAGCCCTTGGGCCAACTGCAACGCATAGGTGGTGGCCCCCTGGAACAGCGCATCGGGGTCATCCTTTTCGGACTCACTCAATGGCTGATGCGCGAGCGCGCGTTCGAGGAGCGTATCGAGATGTGGCACCAGCATTCGCTGGGCTTCTTCGAAGCGGCCCATGGCGATCGCTTTGCTTGCGATACCGGCGATCACGTCGAGAGCGCGCGCGGTGCGCGTGTCCTCCGCGCCCCAAGCATGAGATGTCGAGTCTACACGGCTGTTCGTGCTTGCAATGGTTTCGCCCGCAGTCGAGGAAAGGCGCTTTCCGCATTCGCCACAGCGTCGCTTCGCCGCGCCGTTGATCGCTCCGCAAGATTCGCAGACGACGTATTCCGCGGTTTCCTTCGTGCCGTCCCTCAGTTTGTCGGCGTCGATCAAGACGAGCTCTTGGGAGCCGATGTAGATACGGTCCATGTGCGCCAGCCGTCGAGGGCCGTCGATACGCAAACCGTTGACCGCTACGCCGTTGCGGCTACCGAGGTCTTCGACCACGACTGCATCGGGGCCGACGTGCAGCACCGCGTGCTTTCGAGAGACCAGTCCGTCCGCCAATGCGAGGCTGCATGACGAGCTCCGACCAATTGCAAACTCCCCGAGAGACATCTCGAGATTGGTCGACTGATATCGCAGTCTATAGTGCGGCACCCCACGCACTAGCGTAGCAGCTCGAAGGGCCGCGCGTCGAATGAAGCGCGCACGAAACCCCCCGATACCTCAACGGAAATTCAGGTCAGAAGTTGGCGATCTCTTCGAGCCCAGCCACCGCCCCGAGCCCTTTTTCCAGGCTCCCCTGCGTCTGCAGGGTCGAATCCATGAGGCGTCCGAGCTCCGCCAAGTCCCGGCGGTATGAGGCGAACGCGTTCTTGCGCTGGCCGAGCACCCCGACGGATTGGTCTGGATTGGTGAGAATGACGTAGTTGCTCGCGTTCTGGCGCAAGTCCTGGCCCATGTAGAGCTCTTTCTCGAACGGCTTGCTGCCCCGTGTCACGCGAACCTTGAGCTTCGCCGAAGCAGCGTCCGCGTCGGGCATATCGACGTACACCAGGCCACAACGAAAGCCGCCTTCACCGAGAGTTGGGACGCAACCGGTCGGACTGGTCGTGATCGCGGTCTCGTCCTGGGCGGCCTCATTGAGCTCGCTACGACGCGGCTCGGGAAGAACCCTGCCTGCCATGCTGTCGAAGTTATCCCAAAGCTCGCCCACCTGGCGCGCGTACAAGAACAACGCGTTGACCGTCTCTCGGTTGAACTTCGTGTAGTCGAGTCCCACAAAGTCACCGGCGGTAAATGGGGTCGGTAATGCACGAAGCTGCTCAATCGCTTCGTAGTCGACGGAGGGTCCTTCTCCCGGCCTCGCCTTGGCTGCGCCGGTTGCCCGGTCGAGCAGTCGCTTGGCTTCCGTCACTTGATCCGATGCTGCGCGGACGCCTTCGTAGACCGCTTTGCCGTCGCGAACCGCGACGTTGTACTGACTGCGCTTGCTCATCACCGTAGACGAGAGAACGCCCAAAAAGAGGCCGAGCAGTGCCGCCCCGCCGCCGGTCATCATCATCAACTTGCGTACGCGGCGGCTCTTGCCTTCGTGTGCCGTCGCCACCGCCCGCTCGTCGACGACAATGCGCACTTCCTGTTGCGCAGGCCCCTGTGATGTCGTCCCTGCGAACGGCCCAGAGCGCTTAGCGGCCTGACCTCCCACGAAGCCCGGTGGCGGAGCAACGCCCCCTAGCGTCGGCGGTGGCGGTGCAACACCCCCCTCTTCGACGCTACTTGGCGGCGGCGCAGCGGTGTTTCTGCCGAGGCGCTCGCGGATATCGCGGACTTTCTTGGATTTTTGGAGTTGATCTGACATTTCAGCTTCCTCAAATTTATCCGTGGAAGGCCGATCTTGTCAAGGCGAGCGTCCACAACCCGCCCCTGATAGGCTTGGCCCTTCATCATGATGCCACCCCCCGTCGAAGAACGCCGCTTTGTGTCATTTGATGGCACTGAAATCGCTTATCAAGCTGTGGGCCAGGGGCGGACGATTCTGCTCTGCAATGGCCTGGGAGGCAGTTGGGAGGCATGGAGCCACCAAATTCAGTACTTTCGGGACCGCTATCGCCTTCTGTCCTGGGACTATCGGGGCCTTTACGGCTCCTCGCTCCCAGCGGACCCCGATGCGATAGCAATCGTCGATCACGCCCGAGACGGCCTGCACCTTCTCAGACACGAGGGCGCCGATCGAGCGGCCATCGTCGGATGGTCCATGGGTGTTCAGGTCAGTCTCGAGATGTTTCGGGCCGCGCCGGAGCAGGTGGCCTCGCTTGCGATGCTCAACGGCCTGCCTGGCCGACCATGGGACTATGTCTTCAACTTGAACCTGGTTGGGCGATTGTTGCCGCCATTTCTGCGCGGCCTCCGCTCGATGCCCCGGACGATCGAGGCCGTGGTGCGACAGGCGACCCGTCTTCCCGACCCGGGCGAGTGGGCGAAGCGGATCGGGCTGGCGCCGCGCACACTCGATGAGCAGGTTGTTGCAGAGCTCGTCACGAAGCTGCGCGTGGTCGACATGGACACGCTCATCCGTCTCCTAGAGCAGATGGGGGAGCACGACGGCTGGGACCTCCTTCCGCTCATCGATGTGCCCACGTTGATTATCGCGGGGTCGCGAGACGTCTTCACGCCGAGGTCGGCCGCCGAGCGTATGGCCCGCCGAATCCGCGGATCGGAGATCATGCTGCTCCCTGGGGCGACACACTACGCGGCGCTGGAATATCCCGAGATGGTCAACTTGAGGCTGGAGAAGTTTTTCAGGGAGCGCGGGTACGAAGCGCTTCAAGCAGGGGCTGGTTGACGCGCTGTGCGTGAGCCGCTAGCGATCGAAACCAATGATTCTGGTGATCGACAACTACGACTCTTTTACCTACAACCTCGTGCAGTACTTGGGTGAGCTCGGGGCCGAGGTCGTGGTCAGGCGCAATGATGCGGTGAGCGTGGAGGACATCCGTGGAATCGCACCTAGAGGCGTGTTGATCAGCCCTGGCCCTGGAAGGCCGGAAGAGGCCGGGATCAGCCTGGATGTCATCGCGAAGCTCGGCACGGAGATTCCGATCTTCGGCGTATGCCTCGGTCACCAGAGTATCGGTCAGCATTTCGGAGCGTCGGTCGTGCGGGCGGAGCGCCTCATGCACGGTCGCACGTCCAAGATTCTTCACGAGGGTCGGGGGGTGTTCCAGAACCTGCCAAGCCCGCTGACCGCGACGCGCTACCATTCGCTCATCGTCGACCGCGATACGATTCCCGACGAGCTCGAGCTCACCGCATGGACAGACCGAGGGGAAGTCATGGGGCTTCGGCACACCACGCTTCCCATCGAAGGCGTTCAGTTCCATCCCGAGTCGTTTCTGACCGAACACGGTCACGAGCTCATGCGCAATTGGCTGTCCACTCTTCCGACGGGTGGTGCGTCGTGATCTCGGATGCGATCAGAGAGGTCGTCGCGGGACATGATTTGTCCTCCGCCGACGTCGAAGCCGCGATGGATGCCATCCTCGGTGGCGAAGCGTCGGGTGCTCAAATCGCCGCGTTCGTCGTGGCTCTTCGCATGAAGGGCGAGTCGGCCGACGAGATTGCTGCAGCCGCGCGAGCCCTTCGAAAGCATTGCGAAACGATTCGACCGAAGGTCGACGGCCCGCTGCTCGATACCTGCGGGACCGGTGGCGATGGTCTACACACGTTCAACATCTCGACCGCCGCGGCAGTGGTGGCCGCGGCGTGTGGGGTGTCCGTGGCAAAGCACGGCAATCGCGCGGTTTCGTCGCAGGCCGGGAGCGCCGATGTCCTGGAGGCGCTGGGCGTGCGCATCGACCTCACGCCGGAGCGAGCTCAGCAGTGTATCGAGGAGGTAGGGATCGGCTTTCTGTTCGCGCCAAGCCACCACGCTGCCATGCGGCACGCCGCGCCGGTGCGTCGGGAGCTCGGCATTCGGACGCTGTTCAACTTACTTGGGCCGTTGTCGAATCCGGCGTCGGCGACCCATCAGGTAGTGGGCGTCTACGACTCGGGGCGGGTCGAGCAGTTGGCGCACGCGCTGCGCTCTCTTGGTCTGACGGCGGCCTGGGTGGTTCACGGCCGAGACGGGCTCGACGAGGTCTCCGCATCCGGATCCACAACCGTGGCTCAGTTGCGGGACGGCAAAGTCAGCATGTTTGAAGTCGCGCCCTCCGACTTCGGCCTCTCCGAGGTGCCCATCGAAGCGCTTCGAGGAGGGGACGCCCCTCGCAACGCCGAGATCATTCGCAGCGTGCTGGGTGGCGAGCAGGGGCCGGCGCGCATCGCCGTTCTGCTCAACACCGCCGCGGCTCTGTGCGTCGCAGGGGTTGCGAGCGATCCAACGGCCGCCGCAGAGCGGGCTGCCAAGGCCGTCGACAGCGGCGCGGCCATGGCAACATTGGAGCGCTGGGCGCAATTTACGCGAGAGTCATGACCGACTATCTCTCGGCGATTCTCGCGCGCAAACAAGGCGAAAACGCACGTCGCCGCCGGCACATGGCTGCGATGCGATCCGTCGAACGGCCCGCCCAACCCGAGCGGGCCAAGCGAGGCATCCAAGCGTTGCGCCGTGCGGTAGGCGAACCACCGGCTGTCATTGCCGAGGTGAAGTTCCGGAGTCCGAGCGCCGGTGAGATCCGCCGTTGGAGTCCCGGCGAAGGTGTCCGAGTCGCCCAGGGCTACGAGCGTGGTGGTGCATCGGCCGTCAGCGTTCTCGCCGATGGACCAGGCTTTGGCGGTTCACCACTCCTCGTGCGCCGCGTCGCAAGAGCGATCAGCATTCCCGTGCTCTACAAGGGCTTCGTTCTCGACCCGATTCAGGTCGACCTGGCGTATGACGTCGGCGCTGCACTCGTCCTGCTGCTGGTTCGCGCTCTCGAAGACTCCGATCTCCGCGCGCTAATCCAGGACATTCGCTTGCTCGGGATGGAGCCTGTCGTGGAGGCCGCCAACTCAGACGAGGTCGATCGTGCAGTTGCGGCCGGGTCGACCATCGTGGGCGTCAACGCGCGGGACTTGAGCACCTTTCGAGTCGACAAGGACTCGGCGCAGGCTTGCGTTGCGCGAATCCCCACGGAGTGCGTCGCGGTATTCATGAGCGGGGTGCATTCGGCGGACGACCTCCGTGATGTTGCTCAGGGGCGTTCGGATGCCGTCCTAATCGGCGAAGGGCTCATGCGGTCCGAGGATCCGGGCGCTCGGTTGGCTGAGCTCTTGCGCTCGATCTGACCAACTCTTCCTGCCGCGGAAGCGTGACCCTGAAGCGGGTGCCCGCGCCGTGGCGATCGATAATCTCGATTTGCCCCTGGTGCTGGTCGACGATCTGCTTCACCAGCGCGAGCCCAAGCCCGACGCCATGACTTCGACCCGAATAGAACATGTCGAAGAGTCGCTCCCTGTGAGCTGCGCCGATGCCGCTGCCCTCGTCCGCGACTTCGAGAAACCCGCGGCCCTCTTGGTCGCGACCCGTGCGGACTTCGACCTTGCCGCGATGGGGTGACGCCTGCACCGCATTCCTGACGAGATTCCAAACGACCTGACGCATCCGGTCCGGGTCAGCGGTGACGATGACCGGCGCCTCCGGTCCGACTTCATCGATTTGCAGCCGATTACTCGCCGTTGCTTCGGCGCGCGTCATCGCGACCACCTCGCTCGCAATCGCGCGAAGGTCGAGTGGCTCCTTCTCGATCTGACTCGGACGCCCCACTTGCAGCATGGTAGTCACCAGCGAGTTCAATCGCTCGACCTCGGAGATGACGATGCCCAGCAGCCGGTTGTCTTCTGCGCCGAGCGCGTTTCCATCGCGGACCATCTCGACGGAGCCGGAGATCGAGCTCAGCGGATTTCGGATCTCGTGCGCGAGTCCCGTGGCGAGTTGTCCGAGTGCGGCGAGGCGCTGGGCAGCCTCCGCTTGGTCTCGGAGGGTTCGGATCTCGGTCAGATCTTGAAATGCGAGCAGCAAGCCGGACGGATTTCCGTCTGCATCCAGAAGAGCGCTGAGGGTGTAGCCCATCGGGAACTCGGTCCCGTCCGCGCGTCTTCCCGTCGTATCGGCGCGTCCCGGTGGGTCGCCCAGGCGCTCGGCGGCGTAGCCGGGCAGCACCTTCGAAAGGGGCTCGCCTAGGAGCGTTCCCGTGCGGTCTCGGAGGATGTCCCGTGCCGCCCGGTTGACGCCGAGGATGCGCCCGTCGTCGTTCGATGTGATCAGGCCAGACGCGATCGAGCGGACGATGTCGTCGTTGAGCCGTACCAATCGCGCTGCGCTCTGCTGAGCTTCAACGAGCTGGACGCCTGCGACCTGGGCACGCCGCGCGAGATTGGTTGCCAGCAGAGCGACGGCCGCGATCCCCACCATGTTGGAGACCAAGGCTAGCTGGAAATCCCGCGAGCTGAGTATGTACTGGCTGAGCGGCTGGTCCGGCGGCGGCGGCAGCCACCCGACGTTGAGCGCAAGTCCCTGTAGGAAGTAGCAAGCGAGGCTCGCGGCCGCCGTGTAGTAGGCCGCGCTCGTTCCGAGGGTGAGGGCGGCGGTGAGGATCTGCGCACCGTAGAGGAATGAGAAGATACTCCCGGCGCCACCGGTGAGATACACGAGCCCCGTGATCAGCAGCACGTCCAAGGTCGTGATCGCGACCGCGACCTGGGCCTCCTGCCGACCGCGGAGCAGCCACACGCCGAACAGGATCGACGACCCGTAGATCGCAGAGATGAGGATCAGCAAGAACGTGGGCGTGAAGCGGCCGTACCGAATCGCGTCGAGCGCCAGGTACATCGTGGTCCCCAGCAGAACGGTGGCAATGATGAGCCGACCGCCAAGGACCCACTGTAGCCGTCGGTGCGGATTCGGGTCCTCGCGCTGTCCGGTGTGGCTCTCTCCCGGCTGAATCACTCCGCGTTGACTTTACCGGCGATCGAGAAGATCGGCAGGTACATCGATATGAGGATCACGCCGACGATGCCGCCGATGAACACCATCATCAACGGTTCGAGCAGGGAGGTGAGGGCGGCGACCGCAATATCGACCTCGTCTTCATAGAAGTCTGCGATCTTGTTGAGCATGGTGTCCAACGCACCGGTCTGCTCGCCGACGCCGATCATCTGCACGACCATCGGAGGGAACACGTTGGTTTCCATGAGGGGCTCGGCCATCGTGCGGCCCTCGCGGATCTTGTTCGAGGTCTCCTGAATCGCCATCTCGACGACCACGTTGCCGGCCGACTTCTTCACGACGTCGAGTGCGTCGAGGATCGGAACACCAGCAGAGAGGAGGGTGCCTAGCGTACGCGTGAAGCGGGCGACTGAGATCTTGCGCATCACGGGCCCGAGAATTGGAAGAACCAGCAGCGTTCTATGGAAGAAATGCTTACCTACCGGCTGCCGATAGATCCACGTGATGGTGAAGACGAACGCGCCCGTTCCCAAGAAGATCCAGTGAACGTTGTTGAGGAAGCCTTCCGACGCCGCGATGACGAATTGTGTGAGCGCAGGCAAACCGTCTGCGCCTCCGAACTCAGAGAACATGCTCTTGAAGCTGGGAATGACCCACGCGAGCATGACCACCACGACGATGATCGCCACGAAGAAAATGGCGACCGGGTACACCATCGCGCCGCGGACCTGCCGGGCGAGCTTGACGCGCTTCTCGATGTATCCGGCAAGCCGATTGAGAATCGTGTCGAGGATACCGCCCATTTCGCCGGCACGGACCAGGTTGACGAAGAGCTCGTCAAAGAGCTTGGGATGTCTGCCTAGACCCTCCGAAAACGTGCCACCCTGCTCGACGTAGTCCTTCACGTCCTTGAGGATCGCGTTGAGGGCCTTGTTGTCCCCTCGGCTCGACAGGATGTCTAGGCACTGAACGAGGGGCAGACCTGCATCGATCATCGTCGCGAACTGTCGTGTGAAGACGACCAGCTCTTTCGGCGTGACACCGGTGCCAAACGACAGCTTGAGCTTGCGTCCCTTTTTCTTGATCTTGACCGGATTGAGCTGCCGCGCGCGCAGCCTGGACTGCACCGCTTCCTTGCTGTCCGCTTCGATGATTCCTGTTTGAACTTCGCCCGCACGTGTGCGCGCTTCGTATACCCACTCGGCCATGAATTCTCCGCCCGATCCCCTTTGGGTTTCTCAAAATCCTAGCCGATTTGGGATCGCGTGGTCAAAAGCGAGACGCAATTCCGTTGTGGCTGCCACAGGGCCAGACTAGTTCCGGTAGGGGTTCTGAATGTCGATGTCGACCGGATCGGGTCGCGGCGCGGGTCGCGATTTCGCCCGTGCCGGCTTCTTTGCGGGCTTTACCGGCTCCGGGGCGGGGTTCGCGGCGCTCGGACTCTTCGGGCGTGCCCGTCGTCGGCGAGGTCGCGGCGATGTGGAGCTGCTCTTGCGTTCCGGTGCCTTCTTGGCTTCTTCAACGTCCACCGGATCGGCAGCTGTCGGCTCCGGCGGTGGGACGGGGAGCGACTGTTCGACCTCCACGGTGGGGC
>PVMK01162832.1_pt1 | contig 15067 bp, 9 predicted proteins | sample 1853481 | NCBI WGS metagenome assembly PVMK01 (sample SAMN08533507, study PRJNA380276) | Marine sediment metagenome, whole genome shotgun sequencing project.
ACACTTAACACTTAACACTTAACACTTAACACTTAACACTTAACACTTAACACTTAACATTCATTACCAATCAATCTTTTTTGCTAACGGTTTACACTAGCACTAACTCCTTCGAATTAACAATAACTTTTTTACCATTCACAACAATTTCAACTGGCGCTTCCGATTCATTAGAAAATTTACAACCTTCATGGTTTTTGAATACTTTAATAGTATTTCCCCTATAATTAATTTTAAATGAATAGGATTTCCATTCTTTTGGAATTTGAGGATTGAAAGCCAATTGCCCGTCAAAATTTCTCATGCCACCAAACCCTTGAACAATAGCTAGCCAGGTACCTGCCATGCTCGTTATATGTAATCCTTCATGAACCTCATGATTATAGTCGTCCAAATCCAAGCGAGCCGTTCTTAAATACATTTCGTATGCTTTATCAATTCTATTTATTTTGGAAGCCAGAATAGAATGAACACAAGGCGATAAGGAAGATTCATGAAGGGTAAGAGGTTCATAAAAATCAAAATTATTTTTAATGATCTCCTCGTCAAAATGATTTTCGAAAAAATAAATTCCTTGTAAAACATCTGCTTGTTTGATATAGGGAGATCTCAAAATTCTGTCCCAGGACCACTTTTGGTTAATGGGTCGTTGAGAAGGATCAAGTTCAGATACAGGGATTAGTTCCTTGTCTAAAAACCCGTCTTGTTGCAAAAACAACTTATGCTTTTTGTCGGCAGGAAAATACATGCCTGAGGCAACCCTTTTCATTTCTTCAATTTCTTTCTCTGATAGTTTGGTTTTTGATATTATTCTATGATAATCATCTTTAAAATTGGCCTTTAAATTTTCTAGATTTTCCAATGTATAGTCGATACACCATTTGGCCAGATAGTTTGTATACCAATTATTGTTAACATTGTTTTCATATTCATTCGGTCCAGTGACTCCTAATATTACATACTTATTTTTGTCCATTGAAAATGTAGCCCTTTGCTGCCAGAACTTAGCAATGGCGATCATGACTTCCATACCGTATTGGGGAATATAATTGTAATCTCCAGAATAATTAACATAATTATATATTGCATAGACAATGGCCCCGTTACGATGTATTTCCTCAAAAGTAATTTCCCATTCATTATGGCATTCTTCACCATTCATGGTCACCATTGGGTAAAGTGCAGCGCCATTTCTAAAACCTAATTTTTGAGCATTTTCAATTGCTTTACCCAAATGATTATAGCGGTATAACAGTAGGTTCTTGGCAACATCCTTATCCTTAGTACTCATATAAAAAGGAATACAATATGCCTCAGTATCCCAATAGGTACTTCCTCCATATTTTTCTCCTGTAAATCCCTTAGGACCGATGTTTAGCTTAGAATCTTTTCCTAAATAAGTTTGATTCAACTGAAAGATATTAAAGCGTATTGCTTGTTGTGCCTTGAGGTCACCATCAATGACAATATCTGCTGTTTCCCAGATATTAGCCCAGGAAATTTTCTGCTTTTCAATTAAGTTTTCAAAGCCAATGATAGCCGCTTTTTGAAGATTCTTTTGAGAAGTAAAGATCAATTCCTCCTTCGGACGATTCATAGACTGTGTGTAACCGCCATACTTATAAATGGTAAAAGTATCTCCTTTTTTTACGTTTGTTTTGTACTTAAAGGAAACGCTTTTTTCCTTGAGTTCTTCCTCATAAGGAAGTTGTATCTCAAAATCATTTAAGGCAAATTCAAGTTTCATTCCCGTACTGACATGAAATTCAGTTTTCTTGGTTTTAGAAAGAATAAAGGCTTCATTTTTTCCTGGTTCGATCTGAAGAATTTCCCAGAAAAACTCATCATAATTTGAATCTTCATTTATTATTCCAGCATCCAAATAGGGATTAAATTCAATTTCTCCAGAGAAATTAAGAGGTGTAACACTGTATTCTATCGCTCCAATTTCATCAATATCTAAACTTAAAAAACGTATGGAATGCACTTTAATTTGATCTTTATTTGGAAATTCGGCTATAAAGGAACGTGTTAAAACACCCTCCTTCATATTCAATTTTCTTTCAAATGCCATGACCTTGCATTTGTTTAGGTCCAGGACTTTGCCATTGATGCTTACATTAATTCCGATCCAATTTGGAGCATTCAATACTTTTGCAAAATATTCCGGATATCCGTTTTTCCACCAACCAACTCTTGTTTTATCAGGATAATAGATTCCTCCAATATAACTTCCCTGAAAACTTTCTCCACTATACATTTCTTCAAAATTGGCCCGTTGCCCCATGGCTCCATTTCCAATACTAAAGATACTTTCGGAAGTGCGAATATTTTCTTTATGAAATCCCCTTTCAATAATGGACCATTCATCAGGGATAATATAATCTTGATTCATAACTTTTTTGTTTATACCATTAATTTTTTTACAAAATCAATAGTTAATTCACCAGTGTTGTTTAGCACAAAACCAGCTTCATTTAATACTTTTTTGTCACCGATCCCTATACTGATCATCTGCGCATTATTTGCAGCTTGTATTCCAGCCCGCGCATCTTCTATGACGATACAATCATTGGGGTCTTTGTTTAATTTTTTGGCAGCTATAAGAAAAACTTCAGGGTCTGGTTTAGCAGAACTGACATCGTTGCCATCTACGATAGCGTCAAAAAGATCATATAGATCTAATATTTTTAATATTAATCTGGCATTTTTACTCGCCGAACCCAAACAAAATGGTATTTGGTTTTCCTTTAAGTATGCCAATAGTTTTTTTATCCCGGGGAGAATTTCATCCTGTCCCATTTTTGAAATATACCCCAGATATTGCTCATTTTTTTCCTTTAACAGGATCTCTTTACGCTCATTACTAAGCTGAATTTTGCCAATATTGAGTAATATTTCTAATGAAGCAACCCTGCTAACTCCCTTTAACTGTTCGTTCTGTTCTTCAGTAAAATCAAAGCCCAGCTCATTGGCTAATTCTTTCCAGGCTAAATAGTGGAATTTTGCTGTATCCACGATCACCCCGTCTAAATCAAATATAAAGGCCTTCTTAGTCATTATTCATTAGTTTATTGGTGCATCATCAACATCTTTGACTTTTGACACTAACGCCGCCGCAATTAAAAACGAAACACCACTTGTTACCAAGGCATAAATCGGATCGCCGCCATAAAGGTATTTCACCACCGGTCCTCCAATTAAAGCGTTAATTATTTGTGGTATTACAATGAAAAAATTAAAGATCCCCATATAAACTCCCATTTTCCTCGGTGGAATTGAACCGGCCAGTATAGCATAAGGCATAGCCAAAATACTTGCCCAGGCAATACCAATGCCAAACATGGAAAGGATCAACCAATTTTCATTCGGTGCAAAATAGATTGATATTAAACCTAATCCACCAATTACCAGAGAAAAAGCATGCGTTCTTTTTCGCCCGAATTTCTTCGCAATGGCAGGCAAGAAAAATGCATAAATTGCAGATATAGCATTATAAATGCCAAATAAGATCCCAACCCAATCTCCGGCATTTTGATAATCACTACTCTGCGAATCTTCTAATGATAATCCGTATACATGATGTGCAATTGCCGGTGTTGTAAATACCCACATACCAAAAAGACCAAACCAGGAGAAAAATTGTACCCAACTTAATTGCTTCATGGTTGTTGGCATATTTTTAAAATCGGTGAAAATGTTCCAAAGACTTGATTCTTCTACATTCTCTTCAATTTCAAAATTATTTATTAATGCCATTTCCTCCGGCGAGTATTCTTTAGTTGTAAATACTGTAATCAGGATACTAATGATCAGAACAATAGCACCAATAATGAATGAAAGCATCAGACTAAACGGTACCTTTCCAGCTTCTGCAGTATTTGCAATTCCAAACCAATTCGTTAATACGTAGGGTAACCAGGAACCAATAACAGCTCCTATTCCAATTAGAATTGTTTGTACGCTAAAGCCTAATGTTCTTTGATCACTGGGTAAAACATCTGCAACCAATGCTCTAAATGGTTCCATGGCAATATTAAATGAGGCATCCATTATCATCAACATACCGGCACCTACCCAAAGAGCAGGCATAAAAGCTGTAAACATATCTGCATTTGGCATAAATACCAATCCAATGGAAGCCAAAACTGCTCCTGTTAAAAAAAACGGTCTTCTTCGTTCAAGTTTCGTCCAGGTTTTATCACTGTAATAACCTACTATGGGTTGGACGATCAACCCCGTTAGAGGGGCAACTATCCAAAACCATGATAATTCATGAATATCAGCACCAAAAATTTGCAATACCCTGCTGGCATTAGCATTTTGGAGAGCAAAACCCATTTGAATTCCTAGAAATCCAAAACTGAGATTCCAAATTTCCCAGAAACTAAGACGTCTTTTTTCCATGATGTTAAAATAATTTTATTCACTTCCATAAACGGAAGTAAAAATTGAAAATAAATACATTTTAGAACGAAAGAATAACCCTACATTCTGTATAAAAAATAAAAATAATTTGACGGATAAGAAGAAAATATCTTATCACTATTTTTGTGAAGTATAAAAAATTAGCAAGTGTGAAATAATTACTAAATCAAGGACAAATATATATATTTTATTTAAAAATACTATTAATTTGTTTTTTTCGTTGATTCTCTAATTACGATATCCGTGCTAATTATATTCGTTTTGTATTGATAATCAGCATCTTGATGATTAAGTTCATCTAATAAAATTTCCATAGATTTTTCACCCATCGTAAAACCATGCTGGGCGACAGTGGTCAATTGTGGAGAAGAAAACTCGGAGATAAGACCATCGGTGAATCCCATAATGGCTACATCATCAGGAACATTTAGCCCTCTGTTCTTTGCGATTTTTACTGCCGTAGCTGCATAAATTTCATTAACAGCAAATATGCCATCCGGAAGATCAGAATGCTCAAAAATTTCTTTGATCTGCTCTGCTATACTGTGTTCTTCGTTTACCTTGATAATAAAATTTTCATTTACATCGATATCATTATCTTCCAAAGCCTTGATATATCCTTCTTTTCTAATATTGCCAACTGTAACATGATTGGGTGTGGTTACAATTGCTACTTTTTTACAACCAATATCGATCAGATGCTGTGCGGCCATATACCCTCCTCCAAAATCATCCACCAATACTTTATTACATTTAATTTCATCTATTTTTCTGTCAAACAGAACCAAAGGTATTCCATTATTTATCAGCTCTTTAAAATGAGTATAGTCCGCCTTTTCTTCTGTCTGTTTTGCCACCGAAACTATAATTCCATCCACAACTCCATTCGCCAGCATTTCCATATTAAGCACTTCTTTTTCATAAGACTCGTTGGATAAACAGATCATTACGTTATACCCTTTTTCATTTGCAATGTGTTCGATTCCACTAATAACTTTAGAAAAAAAGTGATGTACAATTTGAGGAATTATAACGCCAATTGTTTTTGTTTTTTGATTACGCAAGTTAACTGCTAAACTATTGGGCCTATAATGATAGTATTTCGCGAAGGCCTTAATTTTTTCTCTAACTTCCTCGCTTATTTCATGACTGTCTTTTAATGCTTTTGAAACCGTAGAAATCGATACATCAAATTCCTTTGCTATTTTTTTTAATGTAATCTTAGATTTCATTGGACACAATTATTTTCAAAACATGAAAATTTTAAGGCATAAAGATAGGTTTTTTTCCATCACCCAAAAATTGAGAATTTAAAAAAAATAGTCTCTAAAATTTGTTAATTCTCAATGAAAAGTTAAAAAAATACATTTTACGCAAACGTTTTCGTATAAAAAGTTATTAACACGAAAACGTTTGCGTGCTTTTTTAGTTGATTTATTATAGTGTTAAGCTTATGTTAATTTATACCTTCGTTTTGTGAAATACTAAAAAACAGCAAGTTTTTATCAAAAATTAATCTTAAAATTAAATTTATTTTATGAAACAAATAAGACAATTAGTCCTTGGGATTTTATTTCTTATTCCTCTTTTAATGTCGTCACAGGAGATTATTAAGGGTAAGGTAATAGATGCCACTGGAATGGAACTACCTGGAGTTAGTGTTGTTGTTAAAGGCACTAATAAAGGAACGGCCACAGATTTTGATGGCAAATTTGAATTGAGCATCGATGATGCTAATGCAATTATTACATTTTCATTTATTGGTTATGAGAACCAAGAAGTTCCTGCTTCGGCAGAAATGAATATAGTAATGGAAGAATCGTCCGAAAGTCTGGATGAAGTTATTATAATTGGATATGGGCAAACCACCAAAAAAGACGCAACCGGATCTGTTGAAAAGGTAGGCGTTGAACAATTCAATGGTGGCGCTGTACTATCTCCCGAACAATTAATTGCAGGTAAAACTGCCGGTGTGAATGTAATTCCACCAAGTGGGCAACCGGGTACAACCGGTACCATTAAGATTAGGGGTGGTAACTCTTCTTTGAGTGCCAATAACAATCCTTTAATTGTAATTGATGGAGTACCAATGGATCAGGAGGCTGATAATGCTCCCGGATTAAGTTCGATTAATCCAAATGATATTGAAAGTTTTGTTATTTTGAAAGATGCATCGGCAACCGCAATTTATGGATCCAGGGCGTCCGCCGGGGTAATTTTAATTACAACAAAAAGAGGACATAGAAATGCACCGCTCAGAGCTGAATTCAATACTTGGGTTTCGGTTGGGACTCGTGAGAATCAAGTAAGCGTTCTGGACGCCGAGCAGTTCACAGCGGCTATCCAAAGTCAGGGAATAGAGAACTCAATTGCTTTACTGGGTGAAGAGGATACGAACTGGCAGGATGAAATATACAGAACAGCAATTGGAACTGATAATAATTTAACATTAACTCAAGGATTTGAGAATTCATCTTTTCGGGCGTCCGTTGGTTACACCTATCAAGAGGGGATTGTGAAAACGGATGATTATCAGAGAAAAAGTGGTTCCTTAACCTACAGACATAGACTGTTTAACAACACTTTTAAAATTGATTTTAATATTAGAGGTACAGTGTCTGATAAGAATAATGCAGATGAAGGTGCAAGAGGAAATTCATTGACCATGGATCCAACCCAACCGGTATATAGTGGAACTACACAATATGGTGGTTTTTGGGAATGGTTGGATGCAGATGGAACACCAAATGCTCAGGCTCCAAAGAATCCGTTAGGAGTACTGGAACAACATAACAGTGTTGAATCGATTCAAAGATATATAGGAAATGTAAAGTTAGACTATGATTTCCCGGTGGAAGGATTAAAAGCTATTTTAAATCTGGGATTTGATTATGGTCAGACAGATGGTTACTGGGATGTACCTGCTACATCGGCAAGTGGATTTGATGATCTGGGAACTACCGGCACATGGAATAATTTAAGAAGAAGTACTTTGGCTGATTTTTACGTGAATTATCTTCACGAATTTGAAAAACCTCATAAAATTGATATTATGGTAGGTTATTCTTATCAGGATTTTTACAGAGAAAATGAAACTTATCAGATCTCAGGACAAGGCGCGATCAGGGAAACTGAATTTGCAACAACAAATTCCTTACTTTCTTATTTTACAAGGTTGAATTATGCCTATGATAACAGGTATTTAGTTACTTTTACATATAGACGTGATGGCTCGTCAAGATTTTCTCCGGAAAATCGTTGGGGTAATTTCTTCTCTGGTGCCGTTGCATGGTCTATAGCAGATGAAGCATTTTTAAGAGATTCTGAAACGATTTCTACTTTGAAATTAAGAATTGGTTATGGAGAAACAGGTCAACAGGAAATTGGTAGTGACTTTGGTTATTTACCAGTTTATACACCCGGTCAAAATAATGTTCGTTATCAATTCGGAAATCGCTTTATTAATACTTTGAGACCTGAAGGTTATGATTCTGAAATTAAATGGGAAGAATCAGCTACTTCGAATATTGGTATAGATTATGGATTTCTCAATGATAGAGTTACAGGTTCTTTGGAATATTACATACGAAAAACCACAGATGTGCTGAGTACGGTTTCACCACCTGCAGGATCAAATCTTTCCAATAGTCTATTTACAAATATTGGCGATCTGGAAAATAGCGGTATTGAATTTTCTGTAAATGCAGATATATTTCAAACCGAGAATTTTGTTTGGAATGTAAATTTTAATGCAACTTATCTGCAAAATGAGATCACTAAATTAAATGCTGTTGAAGACCCGGAATCACCTGGTCTTGCCGTAGGAGGAATTCGTGGAGGTGTAGGAAATACCATTCAAACTCAACAAGTTGGTCAGGCTCAGTTCTCTTATTTGGTGTATAAACAAGTTTATGACAGCGATGGCAATCCTTTACAAGGTGTATATGAAGATCTGAATGGTGATGGGCAATGGACTGATCTGGATAAACGTATTTACAAGAATCCGAATCCTGATTATTTGATGGGCTTATCTTCTTATATGAATTATAAAAATTGGGATTTGAATTTTGTATTTCGTGCAAGCTTAGGAAATTATACGTATAATAACATAGCGTCCTCAGAGGGGAATTCGACTTCTCTATTTTTTAATAGTACCAACAGGAATATTCATGATTCTTATTTGGACACCGGTTTTGGCGAGGTACAGTTATGGTCTGATTACTATATTCAGGATGCATCATTCCTGAAAATGGATAATGCAGTTTTAGGATATAATTTTAATAATCTTAAAGAAGGAGAGGTTATTTTTAGAATATATGGATCCGTACAAAATGCATTTGTAATTACGGATTATGACGGACTGGATCCTGAAATAAGCGGTGGTATAGATAATAATTTTTATCCAAGACCAAGAACATTCTTATTAGGATTTAATGTTAACTTTTAAAACACAATAGACAGATGAAAATGTTAAATAATAAAATAAAATTTGGTTTAGGCATTATTACATTAATGCTTACGCTTGCGCTTACTTCATGTGAAGATGTGTTGGATAAAGAACCGATTACTGAACTTACCTCGGAGCAAGCCTTTGAAAACGAAGAGTCCTACGAACAATTTATGGCTAAGATCTATGGAGGTCTGGCAATTAACGGACAGGATCTAGATGATGCAGATATTCAGGGAATTGATGGTCATTTCTCAAATTATGTACGTTTGTATTATAATTTGCAGGAACTTTCTACAGAAGAAGCAATTATTGCATGGAATGACGGAACAATTCATGATCTTCATAATCAGGTTTGGACGCCCGCAAACGAGTTCATTGCTGCAATGTACTATAGGATCTATTTTCAAATAGGATTGGTAAATCAATTCTTAAGAGAAACCTCAGAGGATAAACTGGATGGTAGAGGAGTTGATGATGATCTAAAGGCTAAAATCGCAGAATTTAGGGCCGAAGCAAGATTTATGAGAGCTCTAAGCTATTGGCATGGTATTGATTTCTTTGGAGCCATTCCTTTTGTAACAGAAGATGACGTTGTTGGAAACTTCTTTCCGGAACAAAAATCAAGAACAGAAGTATTTACTTTTATAGAATCTGAACTTAAGGAGATCGAACCTCTGCTCATGGCACCTCGATCAAACGAATTGGGTAGAGCAGACAAAGGAGCTGCATGGATGTTACTTGCTAAATTATACATTAATGCAGAAGTTTATACAGGTGCAGCGAGATATGCAGATGCCATGACCTATATTAATAATGTAATTAGCGGAGGATATTCTCTCGGACCTAAATACAATTATTTGTTCCTGGCAGATAACGAAAGTAATGGATCTCAAAATGAATCTATTTTTTCAGTTCGTTTTGATGGGATCAATATTACAGGATGGGGAGGAACTACTTATATTACCCATGCCGCAGTTGGCGGAACTATGGATCCAAATATTTTTGGAATCGATGGTGGCTGGGGTGGTTTAAGAACCACAAGTACCTTTGTTGAAAAATTTGAAGCTGACCTATCGAGTCTGAATGATGGTTTGGGTACTTTATCTGATTGGGGATTAGTAGGAAGTGCTACTACCAATGGTTGGGATGGACCTGACATGGAGATGTACGAAACTTCTACAGATAATTATGCGCTTATGCCACCTTGGTTGCCGGTGAAATTAATTTAGATTTAATGAAGACTGGGGAGTTAATTACGGAGACGATGGTCTTGATGGAACATTAGATCCGGGTGGTGCTAATATTCGATCCCTGCGGATGGTGTATATTTTATTACCATGAACTTAGGCAATTTGACCTATACCCTTTCTCCGTTCTTAGGAGATACAAGAGAGATGTTCCATATAGACGGACAAAGCTTAGAAATTGAAAATCCTTTTGATTTTTCTCAGGGCTATGCAATTACTAAATGGCGTAATGTGGATGTGAATGGTAATCGAGGAGTTGATGGTTCCGGAACATTTTGTGATATCGATTTTCCTGTATTCAGGTTGGCAGACGCTTATCTGATGTACGCGGAGGTATTCTTTGAGAGGTGGCGGTGGTGATGCCGGCACGGCAACGGGCTATATCAATATGATAAGAGAAAGAGCTTATGGTAACGCCGGAGGAAATATTAATCCGGGTGCCTTGATCTTAGAATTTATCATGGCGGAACGTTCCAGAGAATTGTACTGGGAGAGTCATAGAAGAACAGATCTAATTCGATTTAATCAGTTTTCAGAGAATGGTGTTTGGCAATGGAAAGGTGGTGTTATACAAGGAACAACTACAGCAAAGACCAGAGATCTTTATCCGATCCCTTCTGCTGATATAATTGCAAATCCGAACTTGACGCAAAACCCTGGATATTAATATTAAAATGATAAAAATTATGAAAATAGTTATAAATAAAATATTGACCTTACTTGCAATTTCCCTCCTTTTGGGTTCTTGTCAGGAAGTAGAGGATCAGGCAGTTTTGAATCCAGCTGCGTCAACGGTCATAGAACAAATTTTACCGGAAGATGTTGTTCTTAGTGAATCTGAAGTGGGGAGTCCGGCAATGAAAATTTCATGGACAAAACCTGAATTTGGATTTGCTGCGTCATATAATTACCAATTATTGATCGATTTTGCCGGAGGTGACTTTAGCACGCCACAAATCGTTTCAGTAGGTACGGACATTGAAAAGATCTTTGAAACAGAAGAGTTGAACAAATTGCTTTTGAATTTAGGTGTTGAACCGGATAATCCAACGCAATTGATTGCGCAGGTTAGAGCGATCCTGTCTTCAACGGTAAGTATTGATTCTCAGTCCAGCCCTTTTACGGCAACGGCCTATTCTGCAGTTCTTGATCTGTCCTCACCTTGGGGATTGGTTGGAAGTGCTGCACCTAACGGATGGGACGGACCGGATGTACCTTTCTATAAATCTACAACACAAGCAAATACATTCATTGCTTATACAGTGCTTTCGGATGGTGAGTGGAAAATTAGAAAAGACAATTCCTGGGATGTAAACTTTGGTTCAGATGCCAATGATGGTACTTTACAACCCGGTGGGGCTAATATTCCTGTTGATGCCGGTATATATAAGGTTACCTTTAATGAGGCGGCTTTAACCTATTCAATTGAAGCATATGCATGGGGCTTAGTGGGAAGCGCAACCACCAATGGTTGGGATGGTCCTGATATGCCGTTGACCTATGATCCATTTACAGATACCTGGAGAGCGGATGTGCAATTGGTTGAAGGAGAATTTAAAGTACGTAAAGATAATTCGTGGACTACCAACTACGGTGATACCGGTCTTGATGGAACTTTAGATCAGGATGGAGATAATATTCCGGTAACGGCAGGTTATTATCATATACAAGTTGATTTTAACGACCTTACTTACACCCTTGAGCCGACAGAAGTGTATGGCGTAGTAGGTTCAGGTTATAATGACTGGGGAGCGACACCAGATTTCCCGTTTACTCCTGATTATAGTATGGAAGGAATTTATCATGCTAAGAATGTACCTCTTTTAGATGGTGAAATTAAATTCAGGATAAACAATGACTGGGGTGTAAATTATGGTGATACTGGTCTTGATGGAACCTTAGATCAAGATGGAGATAATATCCCCAGCGTTGCCGGGAATTATGATATCGAATTAGATTTTACTAATCCTGATACTCCGACTTATACGATTACTGCTAAGTAATTAATTTAATTAATGAAAAGGCTGTTGTAAAAAACAGCCTTTTTTTTTTCTTAACAAGTCTCATATGAATAAAAAACTACTTTATTTTCTTTTTTTCTTGCCTTTTTTTATACAAGCACAGGTAACAACCAGTCCTGCCATTCCTACGGTAGATGATGAGATTACAGTTACCTTAGTCACCACAGGTACCGGTTTAGATGGATATACCGGTGATATATATGCACATACGGGTGCAACAGTTGATGGTAACCTATGGCAAAATGTGATTGGAACCTGGGGGGATAACGCAACACAACCCAAACTGACAAAAATAAATAATACCACTTATACACTAGTCATTACACCCGATACTTTTGGTTATTACGGGATATCAACAAATAAAACAGTTACACAACTAAGTTTTGTTTTTCGTTCATCAGATTCTTCTAAACAAACGAGCCCTGATATATTTATTGAACTTTTTGAAGATGGCTTAAATGTTGTACTCACCAATCCTTCTAAAAATAATGAAGTATATACTTTAAATCAAAATATTACACTATCCGCTGAGTCTTCATTGAGTGCGGATCTGGAGTTATTTGTGGATAATGTTTCTCAGAAGACTGTTTTTGGAACTACAACAATTAGTTCTTCTTATACTTTTACAACAACGGGAAGCCACGTTGTAAAAGTGGATGCCGACTTAGGATCGGATACAGCAACGGATGAAAAAACGGTTTATGTAAAGACAACAACACAAAATTTGCCTTTGCCGAGTGGTGTTAAAAACGGTTTTAACAACAATGGTGATGGCACTGTAACCTTTGTTCTCACAGTACCTGGTAAAACGAATGTTTTTCTTTTAGGGGAGTTCAATAATTTTGATTTGAATGAAAATTATCAAATGAACAAGGATGGGGATCAATTTTGGGTAACCATTTCGGGCTTGGACCCAAATGTAGAATATGCTTACCAATATTATGTGGATTATGAGCTTACCGTAGCCGACCCATATGGAACAAAAATTTTGGATCCGAACAGTGATCAATTTATTCCTGCTGAAACCTATCCAAATTTAAAACCATATCCCACTGGTACAACCGGTATTGTATCTACCTTTCAAATGAATGAACCGGTCTTTAATTGGACGGTTAATAATTTTACACCTCCTGATCAGAACAATCTAATAGTCTATGAATTATTGATACGTGATTTTTCGGTAGTAAATACAAATGACATTGGCGACTTAAAAAGAGCCATGGAACATCTAGATTATCTGGAAGATCTGGGTGTTAATGCCATAGAGTTAATGCCTATGAGCGAGTTTGAAAATAATGATAGTTGGGGTTATAACCCTTCTTTTCACGGCGCAATGGATAAGGCATATGGCACAAAGAATGCATTAAAAACTTTTATTGACGAATGCCATAAGCGCGGCATTGCTATTATACTCGATGTTGTTTATAATCAAGCCTTTGGGCAAAGTCCTCTGGCCGAATTGTATTGGGATTCTGTGAATAACAGACCGGCATCCAACAATCCCTGGTTAAATCCTATTCCAACACACGATTTTAATGTAGGCAATGATTTTAACCATGAAAGTGATTATACAAAAGACTATGTAAAACAAACCTTGCAATATTGGTTGGAAGAGTTCAGAGTGGATGGTTTTCGTTTTGATCTCTCCAAAGGATTTACACAAAAAAATACTTTAGGAAATGTCAGTGCCTGGGGACAATATGATGCATCACGAATTGCAATTATAAAGGATTACGGTGATTTTGTATGGTCAATTAATCCTAATACCTACAATATATTAGAACATTTTGCTGTTAATACGGAAGAAGAAGAATTTTCTGATTATGGATTTATGCTTTGGGGAAATTTGAACCATAATTATAATGAAAATACGATGGGTTTTGGAAATGGCTCTAAAGAAGATATATCCTGGATCTCCTATCTGGAACGGAATTGGAATGATCCTCATGTTATGGGTTATATGGAGAGCCATGACGAACAAAGATTGATGTACAAAAATCTAACTTTTGGAAACAGCAGTAATGCGAGTTATGATGTAACAGATCTGACAATAGCTTTGTCCAGAGAAGAGACAGCCGCTAACTTTTTATTCACCATTCCAGGCCCTAAAATGATATGGATGTTTGGTGAATTGGGTTATGATTACGATATAAATTTGAATGGCAGAACAGGTAGAAAACCTGTACGTTGGGATTATTTTGATGATCCTGACAGGAGAAAAATTTATGATGTTTGGGCTACACTAATTGCCTTCAAAAAAGAACAACCGGCGTTTAATACAACTAATTTTTCATTGGATGTGAATACCTTGGTTAAAAGCGTTGTTTTACGACATGGTTCGATGGATGTTGTTGTATTAGGAAATTTTGATGTTACAACTAAACCTATTGACCCAACGTTTACCAAGACGGGTATTTGGTATGAATATTATACAGGTACAGAATTAAATGTGACCAATACAAATGCTCCAATTTCTTTGCAAGCAGGGGAATACCGCTTGTACACTACTAAACAGTTACAAGACCCGTTGCCGGTGGAAGAAATCGCTGAAATTGAAAACAGACTCGTTTTATATCCTAACCCTGCGTATGGTTTCTTTAAGATAAACAAGTCAGTTGAAAAAGTAGAGATCTATGATGTCTTAGGTAGAAAGATCAGAAGTTTCTCGGGATCGTTGAACACCGGTAAACAATATGATATCACAACATTAAAACCATCTATTTACATCGTAAAAATTAGTACTGAATTTGGCAGTACCAGTCAAAGGTTAATTTTAGAGTAATTTTGATTAATTCAATTAAAGCCCTGATTTCACACTAAACAAAATTCCTTCCATTATTTTAGGGAGGAGCCTGTGCCCAAATGATTGGGTATTGATTCGCCATAGGCGAAGATGGAAGGGTAAGACTACTTACATTCAT
>PVMK01172089.1_pt1 | contig 15067 bp, 16 predicted proteins | sample 1853481 | NCBI WGS metagenome assembly PVMK01 (sample SAMN08533507, study PRJNA380276) | Marine sediment metagenome, whole genome shotgun sequencing project.
CAATCCGAGCGGCGTCAAGGCGAGCTGCGCGGACTGCCACATCCCGAAAGTCTATCCGCAGTACCTGTGGGCGAAAGCCTATGACGGCGGACGGCACGTCGTCGGCGAGATACTGGGTTCCATCGAAACGCGGGAGAAATACGAAGAGCGCCGCATTCCGATGTCGGAGTACGTCTGGAAAAACATGAAGGCAAACGACTCGCGCGAATGCCGCAGTTGCCACACGCCGGAACTGTTCGAGGTCGCGCGTCAGGACGAGCGCGCGGCGCGCGCTCATCAGCAGGGTTTCGCGGAGGGCAAAACCTGTATTGATTGTCACAAAGGCATCGCCCACAAGACGCCGGACGAGGTCGCCGAGGAATTGGCAAGCGTCAGTGCAGGATTTCCATTGCTCTGAGGATGTCGTGGCGGCTGATCTGGCCGACGAGCCGGTTTCGCTCCAGCACCGGTAACCGCCGGTACGACATCTCGACGAAGATCTCGGCGATGTCGACGATGCTCGCGTCGGCATCGACGGTCTTTACTTCCCGTGACATGAATTCTTCAACCCGACCGCCCCACTCATTATGATAAGCGGCGTTCAGCGCGACCTTGATGCAGTCCTGCTCGGACAGCATGCCGATCAGGTTGCCGTGCAGATCCAGCACCGGCGCGCCCGAGATCCGGTTCGTCACCAAGACGTGTACCGCTTCCAGAATCTCCATGTCGGGCGTAAATGTAATGACGCTCGCTGACATGTAATCCCTGACTCTTATCGACTTCGGCATTTTATTCTCCCGGCTGGTGGAATCACTTCGTCAGCAAATCTTTCTTCGGCACGCTATTCGGTGTGGCGGCGCGCCGGACAGCGGGTGACGTCGCGACCGCAACTGGTGCAATTCCCGCCGCGCGCGTTGAGCCCACCGCAACTGCCCCGCAGCGCGCGGCGCCCATTCATCACGCCGATCGCCATACCACCGACGGCGAGCGCGATCACGATAAAACTGATAATGAATATGCTCATCGATCGGTCCCTATCCGCCAAAATCGTCCAGCATGATGTGGTCTGGTTCGACGCCCTGGTCTTCGAGCATCTTGGTGACCGCTGCATTCATCGCAGGCGGGCCACACATGTAGTATTCGCAGTCCTCGGGCGCAGGATGTTGACGCAAATAATTTTCGAAAAGCACTGTGTGGATGAAACCCGTATGACCGTGCCAGTGATCTTCCGGGAGCGGGTCCGATAGCGCTGCATGCCACTCGAAATTTGAATGTTTTTCCCGCAAAGCATCGAACTCGTCCGCGTAGAACATTTCGCGCAGGCTGCGGGCGCCGTACCAGAATGAAATCTTCCGCCGGGTTTTCACGCGGAGCAACTGGTCGTAGATGTGCGAGCGCATCGGGGCCATCCCGGCGCCGCCACCGATGAATATCATCTCGTTTTCCGTATCCTTCGCGAAGAAATCGCCGAATGGACCGGACACCGTAACCTTGTCTCCGGGTTTGAGTCCGAAGAGGTATGACGATATCTGGCCTGTCGGTATTTCCGGACCGGCTCCTGGCGGCGGCGTCGCGATGCGGATGTTCAGCATGACGAAGTCATTTTCGAGCGGGTAGTTGGCCATCGAATACGCGCGAACGACCGGTGCAACGACTTTCGATTCGAGATCCCAGAGCTTGAACCGATCCCAATCTTCACGGTATTGCTCGTCGATATCGAAGTCCTTGTATCGCAGCTCGTGCGGCGGGCATTCGATCTGGATATAACCGCCCGCCTGAAAGTCGAGCGTTTCTCCATCGGGGAGCTCCAGCACGAGTTCCTTGATGAAAGTTGCGACGTTGTGATTCGAACGCACCGCACATCGCCATTTGCGAACACCGAACACCTCGTCCGGCACCCGGATGCGCATGTCCCGTTTGACGGCCACCTGGCAGGCGAGCCGGTCGCCGTCAGCGGCTTCACGCCGCGTAATCAGCGAGCGTTCCGTGGGAAGTATTTCGCCGCCGCCTTCGAGCACCTTGACCCGGCATTGTCCGCAGGTGCCGCCGCCGCCACAGGCCGAAGCGACGAATAACTGCGCGTCCGCCAGGGCGTTGAGTAATTTATCTCCGGCCGCGACGTGGACCGTTCGCTGTTCGTTGATGACGATATCGACGTCGCCAGTGGCTACGAGTATGGAGCGGGCGCCCAGGATGATCGTCACGAGGCTCATGATCACGAGTGTGAACAGTGTGACGCCGAGGAAGATCTCAGTCATCCGGACAGCCTCCGCCGTTTCGGTTCTCCCGCAGGTTCGAGGTCACAGCTGCACCCCGGAGAAAGCCATGAAACCGAGCGACATCAGGCCCACGATCATGAATGTAATTCCGAGTCCCTGCAGGCCCTCGGGAACGTCACTGTATTTCAGTTTTTCGCGAATCCCGGCCAGCGCAGTCAGCGCCAGCGCCCAGCCGATGCCGCTGCCCAACCCGTAGACCACGCTCTCGCCAAAGCTGTAATCCCGTTCGACCATGAACAGCGATGCGCCGAGGATCGCGCAATTCACCGTGATCAACGGCAGAAAAATACCAAGCGCGTTGTATAGCGCCGGCGCGTACCGGTCGAGCAGCATCTCGAGGATCTGTACCATCGCCGCGATGACGCCGATATAGCTGATCAATCCGAGGAAACTCAGGTCGATGTCGGGTTGCCCGGCCCAGGCCAGCGCGCCGGCTTTCAGCAGGTACTGATAGATCAAATTGTTGAGCGGCACGGTAATACCGAGCACGACAATGACCGCGACGCCGAGGCCGATGGCCGTCTCGATTTTTTTCGACACGGCGAGAAAGGTGCACATGCCGAGGAAAAACATCAGCGCGAGATTTTCGACAAAAACTGCCCGGATCAGCAGGCTGAGATAGTTTTCCATCAGACCACCTCGGTCCGGTGCACTTCGTGTATCTGGTGATCCGGCGCTTCGACCTGGCCGGTCTTCCAGGTTCGCACCACCCAGATCAGCAGACCGATGATGAAGAATGCGCTCGGCGGCAGCAGCATCATGCCGTTGCTCGGATACCAGCCGCCGTCGGTCGTGAGCGGCATGACCGTAATACCGAGTAGCGTGCCGGCACCGAACAGTTCGCGCAGTGCGCCGACGATGATCAGTACCAGGCTGTAGCCGAGTCCGTTGCCGAGCCCATCGAGGAAGCTTAATCCCGGGGGGTTTTTCATCGCGAACGCTTCGGCGCGCCCGAGAACGATGCAATTGGTAATAATCAGACCTACGAAAACGGACAGCTTTTTCGACGTGTCAAACGCATAGGCCTTTAATACCTGGTCCACGACGATGACGAGCGAAGCGATGATCGTGACCTGCACGATAATGCGGATGCTGCCCGGGATATGTTTGCGAATCATGCTGATTGAAACGTTCGAACAGGCCAGAACGACAGTCAACGCAAGGCACATTATCAGTGATGTCACGAGGCTGGTCGTGACCGCCAGCGCCGAGCAAATTCCGAGTATCTGCAGTGTCACCGGATTATCGTCGATCAGTGGATCGAGAAAGACGCGTTTTGTTTCGTATTCCATATTTACACCCCATGCTCCTGAATCCTGATCAGGAACTCGCGAAAGCCGTTCTCACCAAGCCAGTATTCGAGCATGTTGCTGACCCCGATACCGGTCAGTGTCGAACCGGAAATTCCGTCGATCTGGTATTCGGCGTCGGCGGCGCCCGCATCGATCGAACCCTTGACTACACGAAGACGCGGCGCACCGGACTCATCGTAAATTTTCTTTCCGACCCATTTCGCCTGCCAGGCAGGGTTGTCGATTTCACCGCCGAGTCCGGGCGTTTCTCCGTGATCGTAAAACTTGATACTGGCGACGGTCTGGAGGTCGTTTTCGAGCGAGAGAAAACCATACATTGTCGACCATAAGCCATAGCCGTGTATCGGCAGCACGAGCTGTGCGAGGTCATCGCCATCGCGCACGATGTATACGGACACATATTTGGCTCGGCGCCCGATACCTGCGGTGTCATCCGCCTTGGGGATTGCGACACTGAGTTCGGGGTCTCGCGCAGCCGCGCGCTGATCGTAATGATCAGGATCGATCTCTTCGTTGAATTCGCCGGTCGCAAGGTTGACGATGCGCGACTCGATCTGTTCCGCAAAGCGCTGCTCGATATCGACGCCCGGAGTCAGAAGTCCGGCCACGTCGAGGATGTTTTTCTTGCGATCCAGCGCTCTGTTCGCTTCCTGCAGCGGCCGCAGGTAGACGGCCGCCGCCGAAACCACGAGTGAACAGACGAGGCAAAGCATCAGCGCGACGAACACGATCTTGCGCGTATCGTCGTTCGGCAAAGCGAGTATTTTGCCGATCATTTCGCAAACTCCCGCAGGCGTTTCTCCCGGCGCCGGACATTTGCGCGAACCACGAAGTGATCGATCAGCGGCGCGAACAGGTTTGCGAACAGGATAGCCAGCATGATCCCTTCCGGAAAAGCCGGGTTCACGACCCGGACCAGCACGGTCATCAGGCCGATCAGTGCACCGAATATCCATCGGCCGGTGTCCGTCATCGCCGCCGTGACCGGATCCGTCGCCATGAAGACCATGCCGAACGCAAAGCTGCCGAGCGCAAAGTGCCACTGCCAACTCATCGCGAACATCGGATTCGTGTCGCTGCCGATGGCGTTCAGCAGCAGTGTCGTCGCGACCATGCCCAGAAATACGCCGAGCATGATTCGCCACGACGCGATGCCCGTGTAGATCAGGTACGCGGCGCCGATCAGGCAAGCCAGCGCCGATGTCGACCCGAGTGAGCCGGGGATATAGCCGATGAATGCCTGCATCAGGGTGATGCCCGAAGACTCGAGTGCTGCAATCCCGCCGCCGGCGGCCAGCGCCAGTGGCGTTGCGCCGGAGACAGCATCGACTATGGATGTGGCGCCGGAAAAAGCATCGGCGACGGTCCAGACGGCATCTCCCGACATGTCGCCGGGATAGGCGAAAAACAGGAATGCGCGTCCGGTCAGTGCCGGGTTCAGGAAGTTCTTGCCGGTGCCGCCGAATATCTCCTTGCCGATGACGACGCCGAAGGTGATACCGAGCGCAACCTGCCATAGCGGAATACTGGCCGGCAGGATCAGCGCAAACAGAATAGACGTCACGAAGAAACCTTCGTTGACTTCGTGATTCCGGACGGCCGCAAACAGGATTTCCCAGAAACCGCCGACCGTCATCGTGACGATGTAGATCGGCAGAAAATAAACCAGCCCGTGCATGAAGCAGGCCCAGAAATTATCAGGACTGAAACCAACCCCGAGCGCGGAGAGCAGCGGACCGCGCCAGCCGACGATCGAGTCGACGCCTGTATCGGCCATGATCAGGTTGGCCTGGTAGCCGGTATTCCAGATTCCGAACAGGGCGCAGGGCAGTACCGCGAGGACGACGGTCCACATGAGCCGCTTCAGGTCGATACCGTCACGCGCGTGTGGAGATGTTCGGGTGACATCAGCCGGCGAATAAAACAGTGTATCGACCATCTCGTATATCGCCTCGAAATTTTCGAAGCGGCCCCCCTTCGTAAACGAGGGCTCGAGGCGGTCGAGTAGTTTGCGCAAGGGCCGCATCAGCCTTCCTTCTCGATCAGGTCCAGGTTCGCACGAAGATACTGTCCGTAGTCATACTTGCTCGGGCAAACAAACGAGCACAAGCCCAGGTCTTCCTCGTCGAGCTCGAGGCAGCCGAGTTCCTGTGCAGCGACCGTGTCCTTGACCAGCAACGCCCGCAATAGCTGCGTCGGCAGAATATCGAGCGGCATGACCGATTCATAGACACCGGTCGGCACCATTGCCCTGGGACTGCCGTTCTGTGAGGTCGTCATATCGAAACGTTTGCCCGAGCCGAACAAGCTCGACAAAAAGACCCGCGATGCAGAGTACTTGTTAAACCCGGGCGCCATCCACGCGAGGAACTCGCGGTGCCCGCCCTCGGCGAGCGCGATAACCTGGGAATGACGCCGGCCGAGATATGCGCCCCAACCGGCGGCCCTGCGGCCCGACAGCAAAGGCCCGGCAATGATGCGGGCCTTGACGTTCTGCAGTTCGCCGGCGACCAGGTCCTCGGTCGAGGCACCCCAGCGGGTGGCGATGAGGCGCGGATCTTTTACGATCGGTCCGGCCAGTGAAATGATTCGCTCGGTCCAGAGCCGGCCGGTCCGGAACAGCTTGCCGATCGCGATGACGCCCTGGTAGCGAATGGTCCAGACCTGGCGAGAGGCGCTGACCGGTTCCAGGAAATGAATATGGGTGCCCACGAGTCCGGCCGGGTGTGGTCCTTCGATCTCGGTGATGGCGAGGTTCGGTGCTTCTGGCGTGTCGATCTTCGCCCCCGCCGCGACACAGAGATGAACCTTGACGTTCGCGAGCCGGCAGATGACTGACAGCCCGTCGCGGAACGCTTCGGCTTGTCTCGAGATCGCGATCATGGGATCGGGCGCAAGCGGGTTCGTGTCGATCGCCGGAATGAAAATCGCGTGTGGTGACTCTTCGATTCCGGGGACCTTACTGTAGGGCCGGGTGCGGAGGCCGACCCAAAGGCCGGATACGATCAGGTCTTCGCGAATCTGTTCGCTGCTGAGGTTTCGAATTTCTTCGGCGGAGTAGGTATTGAAGGATTCCCCCGTATCGGGGTCCTCCGGTGTATCGAGTTTGATGACGACAGATTGTAGTATCCGCCGCTCGCCGCGATTGATTTCGACAACCGATCCGGTGCCCGGTGCGACGAAACGCACACCCGCGTTCTTGCGGTCCGAAAAAAGCGGCTGGCCCAGCGAAACCCGGTCACCGACCTCGACCTGCATACTGGGCTTCAGCCCGACGAAATCGCGGCCGACGACCGCGACTCGAGAAACCGTGTTGCAGGGTCGAACCTCCTGCACGGGTTCTCCGGCGATCGGAATATCCAGGCCCTTTTTTATTTTCAGCACGGTTCGTTGTCGCGAATCTATTCTTGTTTTAACGTCGTTCCGGGATGGACCGCCCGCGTTTGAGCCTATACAGTCTAATAGAATTTCATCCGGCTGAGTATACGGTCAGGCATCTCGTTGCAGAATCAGTTTTCATCTGAGTTCAAAGCGTTACTGGGGCCCGTCGAGCGATTGCGGCGGCTGATCTGGGCGGCCAGTTTTTTTGCGATCATTTTTTTTATAGGCCTCGGCGCTATATTGACCCCGGGCACCGCCGGGCAGGACACAACAGTCGCCGTTACGGATTCATCTGCGCTGGCTCCATTTCATTTTGCGGCGATGGCGTTTGCCGTAATTTCATTGCTGATTCGAAGTTATGGTTTTTCCGATCACCGGTTGAAGAAGTGGGTCGCCGATTCTCCGGCACTGAACGATGAGCACCCGGCTCCAATGAATTTAAGTGAACCCGAACGACGGTTGTGGAAACTGTTCAGGGCGATCATGCCTGTGCAGGTCATCGGCTGGAGCATAAACGAGTTGGTCATCGCGCTCGGATTGGCCGCCGCCTGGTTCAGTGGACGCTTCGAAGCGATATATCCGTTCGCATTTATGGCGCTCGTCTTGCATGTCCTGATGTTTCCGAGATTTGCACCGTTCGCGCGGCGCGTCGAGGCGCTGGGGCCCGTACCCCGGACGGCCGGTATCGACCCCGGCTCCCGGTGACCGTCTGCCTCGATGGTTAGATCTCGAAACATTTTCATCGCGGCCTTGGCCTGCGGGATTTTCGTGACGGGATGTGACCGGAAACCCGATGGCTATGCGCACCTTTTGACCGGGCACACGATGGGGACCGGTTATACGGTCAAGCTCACTGACCCGGTCGAACCGGAGCGAGTCGACGGGATTGCTGCGGCCATCGAAGCGCGATTGATTGAGCTGGATCAGCGCCTGTCCACCTATCGCGAGACATCGGAGGTCAGCCGGTTCAACACGTATCGAGGCACGAGCTGGTTCACCGTATCGGAAGAAACCGCATTCATCCTGATCACGGCGATAGCCATCAGCAAACTGTCCGAAGGCGCCTTCGATGTGACGATCGGGCCGCTGGTCGATCTATGGGGTTTTGGGCCGGACGGTCAGCCGGAGCGCGTGCCGGAGCAGGCTGAGATCGATGCGCTGCTTGCAATTACGGGTTACGAGCTGTTGCAGGTTCGCGAGTCGCCTCCGTCCGTTCGCAGAACCCGCCCCGGCGTAAAGATCGACTTGTCGGCGATTGCGAAAGGCTATGCCGTCGACGCGCTCGCCGCCTTGCTCGATAACGTCGGTGTTGACGCGTACCTGGTCGAAATCGGTGGCGAGGTCCGTGCGCGTGGTACCAAGGCGGACGGGGCGGACTGGCGAATCGCAGTCGAAAGCCCGTTGGCGGGCACGCGCCTGATACAGACTGTTGTTCGTCTCCGTGACACTGCCATCGCGACATCCGGCGATTACCGGAATTTTTTTGAGCATAACGACGTACGTTACTCGCACACGATCAACCCGCGAACGGGTTGGCCGATCGCGCATCACCTGGGCGCGGCGAGTGTCATCAGCGATAGCGCGATGAACGCCGATGCGTGGGCGACTGCATTGCTCGTACTGGGATCGGAACGCGGCCTCGAAACTGCTCGCCGTGAAGGCCTGGCCGCTAACCTGATAATCAGAACGGATGACGGTGTTGAGGAGATTCGCACGCCGGCATTCGACGCGGATTAATGCTCACCGCGCAGTTTCGAGATCGAAGCGCGGACGTCATCGAGCATGGTTCGAACATCATCGGCGCCCAGACGATTAACAGCCCGTTCCTCGACATGGCAAAAAGCCATCAGGTGCTGGCGGAGTTTCGCGAACACTTCCGGATTCTTGCGGCCGCATACGCTCTGGTCACCATTCAGGACGCGCTCGCCGATACCCGGTTCGAGCATCTGGATATCGCAGACGATGCAAAGCCGCGACATTTCCGCCGTCAGATTATCGAGTTGGCGGCCCCAATACGGATGCTTGGACTCGTTCACCGCTGTGCGCCGAGGCCGTGATCGGTACTGACGTAGACCCGCGAAAGTGCCGCCTGGCCGACCCTGCGAATGGCGAGCACGAACGCCGCCGTGCGCATATCGATCTGCTCTTGTTGCGCCGTGTCGCAAACCGCCCTGTAGGCTTTGCGCATGGTCTTGCCCAGTTCGTTGTTGATGCGGTCAAGCTCCCAGCGAAAGCGCTGTATGTTCTGGGCCCATTCGAAATAGCTGACCGTGACACCGCCCGCGTTGGCGAGGATATCCGGAATCACAAATATTCCGCGATCATTCAAAATCGCGTCGGCGGCCGGGGTCGTCGGTGCGTTGGCGGCCTCGACGACAATCTTTGCCCTGACCTCGGCTGCATTGTCTTCGGTGATCGCGGCCTCCAGTGCCGCGGGAATCAGCACATCGGCATCCCAGGTAATGATCTCCGCGCTCTCGAACGGCTCTCCACCGGTGAAGTTTTTGATTTCGCCGTGTTCTGTGGACCAGGTGATCAGGGCGGGTATGTCGAGTCCTTTCGGGTTCGTGATGCCGCCGGTATGGTCGGCTACAGCGATGATTCGGGCGCCCCGTTCAGCGATCAGCCGGGCAGCATTGCCGCCGACATTCCCGAAGCCTTGCACGGCGACGGTGATGTCCGGGAAATCCTGATCCCGGTCGTTCAGTGCCTCGGCGAGCACATCCATGACGCCGCGGCCGGTCGCCTCTTCGCGCCCCTCTGAACCAAACAGATGCAGGGGCTTGCCGGTGACGACGCCTGGCGAGAAACCCTTGTATTTGGAATATTCATCCATGATCCAGCTCATGACTTTCCCGTCGGTATTGACGTCCGGTGCCGGGATGTCGATCGCCGGACCGATGACGTCTTTCATCTGTTCGACGTACAGACGGGTGATGAGGCTCAGATCCTTGTCCGACATCTTGTGCGGGTCGCAGTCAATGCCGCCCTTGGCGCCGCCAAATGGCACATCGACGACAGCGGTTTTCCAGGTCATCAGGCTGGCCAGCGCCGCGGCGTGATCTTCATCCATGCTCGGATGAAAGCGCAACCCGCCCTTCATCGGACCGCGGGCATTATTGTGTTGCACACGATATCCGGTGAAATGCTGCAACTCGTTGTTGCTGTCCTCGATCGCGATCTCGACCTTGATGCTGCGTCTCGGACTCAGCAGGATCTGCCGGACCTTTGTCCTGCAGTTCCAGAACGTCGGCAGCCTTGTTGAAGAAAAATTGGGCGTCGCTGAGCATGGCGTCTCCGGCCGGACAGGGCGTCAGTTATCGTTGTTATTCTTCGGGAATGCATTATTATGAAATGCAATAACAAGTAAGTCGAGATCATTAGGCTTGTAGATAAAGATAAATGGCGGCCGATTGGTCTTTGCCCCTGGCAAAAAGAAGCTGCCGACGATCGATCAATCGCTAAGGCTTCATGGAAATCATAACCGCAGAAAAGGCTCTCGAGCGGCTCCAGCAGGGAAACCAGCGCTTCGCGAACGCCCTTGCGAAAGGTCCCGGACGCCTGGGTTCGCGTCACCAGGAACTCCTCAAGGGCCAGTGGCCGTTCGCCATCATACTGAGCTGTTCCGACAGCAGGGCGCCGCCGGAAATCGTGTTCGACACCCGGCTCGGCGACCTGTTTGTCGTGCGGGTCGCGGGGAACGTGGCTAATACGTCGAGTATCGCGAGCATAGAGTATGCCGTTGCGCAACTCGGGACGAAGCTCGTGGTTGTAATGGGACACGAAAGCTGTGGCGCGGTCGGTGCAGCGATCGAGGGCGGCGATGCGGGGCACAACCTGAACCGTTTGTTGGGGTATATCCAGCCGGCGGTCGAAGGCTCGGATGACGTCAGTGCCGTCGTAAGACGGAACGCGGTGGTTTCCGCCAACCGGTTAGTCGAGCGGTCAAGCATTCTTAGTCAGGCGGTAGACAATGACGATGTCGTGATCGTCACGGCATTCCTGCACTTTACGACAGGTGTCGTCGAGTTCGATTGACGGCGCTGAAATGCGATTATTACTTTTGGGTGGCGGGCTACTCGTCAAATACGGTAAATGTACATTAGCCATCGCATCGGCCTGACCGAGTTCTTAGCCCGTTACTGGAAAACGGTGCTTCTGATCATTATCACGATTTGTGCGGTTACGACGATCTACCTCGAGCTGCTGCATCAATACCTGGACACCTCGGTGCTCATGGTCACCGGCCTCAGTACGGCGATTTCGTTTTTTATCGCTTTTTTCACCGCGCAGGCGTACGACCGCTGGTGGGAAGCGCGCAAGATATGGGGCGAGTTTGTCAACGACTCCCGTTCATTCGGACGCATGGTGACGACGCTGTTCCGGGATTCGGTTGACGGTTCTGAGGTGACCGAGGTTCAGGAGCGGCTCATCCACAGGCACATCGCGTACCTTTACGCAGTCAAGCAGCATCTACGCGGAGAGCCGCAACAAGAGTGCCTGGCCTACCTGAGCGACGAGGAGGCTCGCCAGATCAACGGCTCCGCGAACCCGGGGAACACGTTGCTGGGGCTGCAGGGAAGGGACATCGACGCCTCGGAGCGTGCGGGTTATATAGACGTCATCCGGATGGCCCAGCTCAATGACATGCTTTCCCGCTTCAGCACGTCGATGGGGATGGCCGAGCGGATCAAGCTCACCGTATTTCCGCCTTACTATGCCTCCCTGATCCAGATTTCCACCTGGGCTATCGTGCTGGTGGTCCCCATCGCGCTCAGCGATCAGATCGGTTATGCGGCGATCCCCTTCTCATTTGTGCCCGCTACCATCTTATATATGGTTTTTCTCGCCGGACGTGGACTTCTCGATCCGTTCGAGGGCCTGCCAAGCGACACGCCGATGTCGAGCATCGTCCGGACGATTGAAATAAACCTGCTCCAGCAAATCGGGTCACCGAACATTCCGCCGCCGTTGGAACCGGTGGATGGCAAGTACCTGATGTAGTCGGTAGAAAGCGGGCAACATTTTGTTCTGTCGAACCCGTTGGAATAGTGGGCGCTCTATCGTTGTTATTCTTCCGGGATATATTATTATGTAACGTAATAAGAATTTAAGTCGCGACCGTCAGGCCCTTATGTGTAGAGAGTATTTCGAAAAACGTCGGAAGACAGCGAATCTTCATTGATTGGCGGTTCCGGCCATAGCGGTCCCGGACCCTTTACAACCTCCGCGGATATGGTCTTGAACAAAAACAAAAATGCCGGATTTGTGCTCCGACTGGTCGGATCCATACTGATCGTTGCGTGTCTGGCAATGGGCCAGCCCATTGGTCAGACATGGGCCCAGGAAGCCGAAGCCCCGGCCGAGCCGGCGCCCTTGACGGGGGAGCAGGTCGCCGAACTGGATATGCTTCGCGACCGGATCATTGTACAAAGGGAACGAATTGCGGATCTCGAGATTCGCGCTCGGAGGGCTGAGGATCCGGTCAAGGGCATTCTTGAGGCCCGTCTCGACAAAGCCTGGATCGATCTGCTCGATTTCGGCTTGCGGTTTGCCGAAGGTGTGGCCGAGATCAAGAATGGCGGCTACGACATATCCGCCTATCGCCCCGACGTCGTCGTTGTGCTCGAGGTTCAGGGCAACGTCGCGGAAACGGCGCTCGAACGCATCCGCGAGGACCTGACCCTGCCCGAACCGGATGCATCTGCCGCGGAGCAGGCGGTAGGTTACAAGAAATTTTTCGATGTCCTCGTGACCGGCGATGTCATTTACGAAACCTTTCAGCAAAGCCTCGTGTACGGTCCGCACTTCGGTGCGGACTTGTCCGATGAACAGGCCTGGTTCAAGGAGAGGCTCACCGATCGCGCGTTGAGCGGATCCGTCTTCCTCGATTTGTCGGTCGAGGAAGCTGAATCGTTACGCACGGGCGTCGATGCGCTGCCAGACGATGCCGAGCTCAAGGCCAAGCTCACGATCGCGGAGGGCCGCGTGCGGCAGACCGCCGAGGCATTGGAACGCATCCTCGCCCAGATGGAGGTGGTTGGACTCGATACGTCCGAGTACCGGGAGCAGATCTTAACGGTCACGGGTGAAATTACGGCCGATGTACTTGATGTCGGTCTGATTACAAGGCTGGTGCAGCGTTGGGGCGCCTGGATCGTCGATCTGATCGCCGAGGAAGGCCCGTCCTTCCTGATCAAGCTGTTGTTGTTTGCAATCATTATTTTTGTGTTCCGCAAGCTGGCGCAGGGGGTCGAGGCACTGGTCGGGCGTGGATTGCGTTCATCGAAATTTCAGCTGTCCCAGCTGTTGAAACGGATGGCTGCGTCGATGGCCAGCAATCTGGTCATGGTGCTGGGGATACTGATCGCACTGTCGCAACTGGGCATCTCGCTCGGTCCGCTGCTGGCAGGACTCGGTATCGCGGGTTTCGTGATTGGTTTTGCACTGCAGGATTCGTTGTCGAACTTCGCATCCGGGATGATGATCCTGGTCTACCGGCCGTTCGATGTCGGCGACCTCGTCGAAATCGGTGGCGTATTCGGCAAAGTCAACCAGATGAATCTGGTCAATACGACGGTGCTGACGCTCGACAATCAGACGATCATATTGCCGAACAACATGATCTGGAGCGGTGTGATCAAGAACGTCACGGAACAGGCGCAGCGCAGGGTGGATATGACGTTCGGAATTTCCTACGGTGACGATATTGCTAATGCGGAACGGGTATTGAAAGAGATTGTCGACGCGCAGGAAAAAGTGCTCGACGATCCTGAACCGACCATCAAGCTGCATGAGCTCGGTGACTCATCGGTCAATTTCATTGTCCGGCCGTGGGTCAAGTCCGACGACTATTGGGACGTCTACTGGGATATCACCCGGGCTGTGAAAATTCGGTTCGACGAAGAGGGGATCTCGATTCCGTTCCCGCAGCGCGATGTGCATCTGTATTCGGAAACGCAGGCAGCCAGCGAAAACTAACAATGAGAGTAGGCCGCTTCGTTTTCACGCTGTGTGTTGCTCTTTTAGTTGTTCTGCCGGCCCTGGCATTTGCCGCGGGTCCCGATAAGGTCGTCATGCGAAACGGTGACCAGATCACCGGCGAGATCCAGGAAATCTGGGACGGTGACCTGGTTATCGAACCGGAGTACGACGACGATGCGAAGGTCAGTCTGCCGCTTGCAGAAATCTTATATATCGAGTCTGAGCGCGAGTTCGATGTGACCTGGCCCGATCGCACGGACGTCGTGGTCAAATTGCTGGGCCCGAGCAAGGACGGCAGGCAGTTGATCGAGGTCAATGGAGAGAAACGCATCATCGCGTTGGGGCAGATCGATGAGCTCGACGAGATCGACGAGTATTTCGACTGGGAAAGCCACATCGATCTCAATGGATCGTTGGACAGGGGCAACACGGATGCTACAAACATCAAGTTCTTCGCCGACACGAATATAAAATTCGGGGATCATCGCCATATCGCCTCTATGACGTTCGCCCGCGAAGAGCAGGACGGGGTCCGGACCAAGCAGCAGGACCTTTTTCAATATAACTATAACTGGCTGTTCAACCAGCCGTGGTTTTTCGGCGCGACAGGCTCGGCGGAACGCGACCCGATCAAGGATCTAAATTATCGTTTTATCGCGGGCGGAACGTTAGGTAACGACCTGTTCAACCGGGCGCGGATCTTTCTGAGCGTCCAGTTTGGCCTCGGCTACCTCGCCGAGGAAAATACGATGAATGAATCTGATCAGAGCGTCGTCGGTATCTGGGCGCTCCGGTACCGGCAGAAGTTTCTCGGTGACCTCGAGTTTTACCACGACGATTCGATAACCCATTACATCACCGGACGCGATAACACCGTTTTTAAGACGGTGACCGGCATGCGCTACGAGATCACCGACCGGCTCTACGCGAATACCTCGCTGGACTACGATTATGAAATCGAACCGGCCGGCATGGGTGTCGAAAAAGACGACCTGACCTGGGTCTTCGGGCTCGGCCTCGAGTTCTAGTCCGCCTTGGTCGTCGCGGTACCCGGCGTTTCGATCCAATGAAGCATCAGTTTGTATGCGATCGCCAGTACGACCGCGCCGCCGAACAGGCCGATGATGCCCG
>PVMK01141678.1_pt1 | contig 15061 bp, 19 predicted proteins | sample 1853481 | NCBI WGS metagenome assembly PVMK01 (sample SAMN08533507, study PRJNA380276) | Marine sediment metagenome, whole genome shotgun sequencing project.
GATGCACAAGTAATATTTACAACCAAAAAGGGGAAATCCAGCAAATTACGGGTGTCCAGGAAATCACTATACCTTGGTGAAGTGGAAGATTTACAGGCAGCCATTCTTGATGCTTCTCCCACAACGATCAGCCTGAACGAGAGCAGGAATCACATTCTGACTGCCCTGGCTTATTACCAATCTGCCAAATTAGGCAAAGTAGTATACCTACAGGATTTTATGTCCGGGAGTTAACACAGGTCTGTGCTAAACCACTAACAATTCCTCTCGGGCTGCCTGAGGAGCAAATAATCTCACATAAGCTTCCAAAATTTCCAGTTGATCACGAATCTGATCCTTGCTGATGCCAGGAGGCCCATAGGTAGTATAGAGAACTCGGTTTGTATTGGATTGAATTTGAGTGCGCTTATCCGGGCCATAGATCACCGATGAAAGAATTCCCTGCTGATCCTTAATATAAAGATCACCCTTTTTTAACTCCTGTTCTGTATTATCGAGCCTCAGATAGGTCTCTTCACCCGAGGCAATATTTGCATTGAGGGGAAAATCAATTGAACAAAAATCATGGGCTGCGGTAAGCAGCCCTGTTTTCAATTCCGCCATAAACATGCAGGCAACTAACGTAGATGGTGAGAAAACACTCTTCCCCTTAAATACTACTGATTCCAGCTGAAGCTGAACATGGTAAGTCTTTCGAAAAGAGCGATAAAAAGCATCATATGCTGCCAGGACAGGGTCATTTCGGAGGGATTTCCTGTCCAGCAAGCTGAACCGATCCCGTAATTCATTTTCCAAATCCAGACGCGCAGAATCCAAAGCTTCGTGGGCTGGCAGGTTAGGAGCATTATTAATTATTAATATTCCAACATATGCATCAGGCAGGTGGTTAGTCCAGGCTTCCGATTTTTTTATCATGATCCTTTTCCAGGTGTTGGTCAATTATATCCAGGCAGTGTCTTCGACTGTTCGATCTCCTCCGGCATCACCCGTATTCAATGTGCCGGCTGGTTCCACCATCAGTATCTGGCATTCACCCTCTGCTGCAGGTTTATGTTCCACTCCCCTGGGAATCACACATAACTCACCGGTATTAAGATGTAATTCCCCATCACGCAGATGGATCACTAAAGATCCCTCTACCACCAGAAATACTTCATCTGTTTCAGGGTGGCTGTGCCAAACAAAATCTCCCTGAATTTTAGCGATCTTAAAATGATAATCATTTAGCTGGGCAATAATCTTTGGATCCCATTGTTTTGTGATTAATGCAAATTTATGGGTAAGATTTACCACATCAATACTCATTATAAAATCCTCATCTATATTTATGGGTTATTGTACACGCCTGGTCATAAATTATCGAAAACCCAGATAAATTTCCAGGGAAAACTGACGGGGTGAAATGAATTTAGATAATCTCAAGGAGGCTGCCCGAGAATTAATAAATCATCTGGCGTTTTTTACGATACTCGTTATTGGCCAACGCTATTCCTGAACCATAAACAGGGAAATATCCGTTACATCCACATCAGGAAAGGCGTTTATCGCGAAACTGAGGCAGCGATTCAGTCTTTCGTAAAAGGACCTTATCCAAAATAAACGTTTAAAAACAAGGTCAAGGTGTATGGCGGTATGTTTTTGTTAAGCAGTCTCCTCCCAGACCATCTTCCTGGCAGATCTTGATCTTTACAGAAATATCATGTCCTGTGGGGTCGTTTAAATAAAGCATATACAAATGATGAGACTCTCCTGGGATAAGGTCGTTTTGAAGATTTACAAATGAACAACCGGAGTACTTACGGAACATGTCTAAAGTCAAATCCTGAGGGTTCGATCCGCCAGTGTGATCGTCGGCGGTAGTTTTCCATGACTCTAATGTAAAGGCACCAATATTTTCGATCTGATATTGGGTGTAATAAAAAGGACCACAAGGACCGCCTTTATCTATATAGGTAATTATATAGTCAAATCCCGGCGTCGGCGTTGGTACGGGGGTGTAAACTGGCAGTGATTGGTAGGGACCTGAAGGGGTAGCATATTCTCCCCACAACCAGCAGAAAGAATTGGGCTGGTCCGGGCGGCGTATATACCAGTATTCTCCTGAGGTATCAATCCCAACCGCTTCCGCTTCATCACCTTCTTGTAAAGTAACCAACCAGCCAAATTCTGTTCCCTGTCCTGTGCGACAGTTCGTATTTCCTGAAGCGTAAATCATGGCCACTTCTGGTGTGGGAGTGTCTGTCACCGTAGGCGTGAGGGTTGGTGTTTCAGTGATATCTGGTGTGTCTGTTACAGCTGCTTCATCATCACCTTGATCAGATTGGCCATTTCCGTCTTGTCCCTGAGAACCATCAAGGGCTATCATTGTTTGTGCTACGCTGGTTTCTACAAATCCCGGTGGTTTTTCCTGGTTGCTTTGGCTGGCCATTATGGGTACATTGCAGGCAATGCTAAGCAATATCAGCAAAGCAACAATCAAGAAAATGCGTGTAGAAAATAGGTCCTTGTTCAAGATCATTTGTTTTTTGCGTCTCATAATTTCTCCTTGACAGCACGATCGCCGGAATTGTTATTGCTCACCAATCATAATTCTTTCAGTGCTTGTTCCAAATTGGAGAATAACTCGTCGGGTAGGATTGCGTATGCCAGCCCCAAACCGTAAATAAAGGACTGCAGGGCATCCTTGTCATCTGTGCGTATGATGGGTTCATCTCCACTGGTAACAACATAGGAATCTCCTGCCATTGTGACAGTTAGTCCCCAATCCAGACGATTTGCCAGTCCAATACCCCCTTCGAGATTGCCATCCGGGAAATATCTTTCTAACATCAGCAAGTCATTCATAGAAAAACCTCCTGATTCGCTATTTATGGGGTCTGCCCACTGTGCAATGTGAGTATAAAGCAGGTATATTTATTGTACTCTAAGAAAAATACCAAAATCCCAGCAAACCGACCTGCCTGGAAAATTTTCCTATTAGTGTTTGTCCATGTTATTTAGACTGTATTCCAGAAATTGGATTTCCTGTCGTTCGAATTGTCTTTCAAATATCATTCCTAAACGTTCTGCCAGCTGGATCGATGGTTCATTAACCGTATGAATGACTGGAATCATCCGCGGTAGCTCCAGGGTGTTAAAACCATGATTGATAACAGCGCGGGCACCTTCGGCTGCAAATCCTTTTCTCCAGGCAGATTTTTTAACATCCAGACCAACTCAACATCATCGAACCAATCCAGGAACTGGAGTCCAATCCGGCCAATCAACTTTCCCGTTTCTTTCTCTTCTACTGCCCAGATCCCAAAACCTCTCATATACCAGTGACCGATCATCAGGCAGAGCCAGTTCCAGGCCTGAACCCTGGACATCACATCCCCGGTATAAGTCGCGTATTGAATAACTTCTGGGTCAGCAATGATCTCAGCAAACGGATCCAGATCATGCCGGCTAAAAGGCCGCATATTTAACCGTTCGGTCTCCAGAGAAGGAATAATAAATGGGTCAGTCATTTTATCGGAAATCAAGTTTAGGCTTCCTTAATAGGCTGGCGGAGAATAGTCTTTAGTTTTTCAGGGTCCACTTTTCTGGGATCACTCAGGTAGATTTCATGATGTTTGCCATTGAAATCATAGCCGTTTTCGGGCATCCATTCTTCATGAAGCCGTAGTAAAACAGGACCCTCGTCATCATAGGATCCGAGGTGAAGGATCTGAACTGATTTGCCCTCCTGATAATTTTCCAGTCGTACTTTTCCAAAAGCTGGCAGGTCTTTCTTTTTAGTTACTTCTTCCAGGGCCTGGAGATAGATATCATCTGAGATCCAATCCGGGGTCATGATCATCATTGTCCAATACCATTTGCTTTTATCCCGATTGGTAGTGAAATCATCCATATCATCAGCCCACCATAAACCTTCCAGGGGAGGTACCACGTAATCTTTTTCATTTTTCTTGCTGATAAATTTCATCTTGTATGCCACACCGTATAAAGCTTCAACGGCTTCTGAATATTCAGAGGCGCTATTCGGATCTCCGTGGCCATTTACCATCAGGAATTGCAGCACCGGTACTTCCACAATCTGGAATTCCACCTTAGATGGTTGGTAGAGATGTTTCCATTCTTTCTTAAAATCAATCTTGGTCATTATTATCCCCTTCATGTGGATTTATTTTCTTTATTATAAACGAGCCTGGGGAGAGAGAGGGGAGACCTCCGAGGTCCAATCGACCTCGGAGGTCGTTGATTGGCTTAAGATCCACGTTATCAACATAACGAGCTCCTTCGTATGCATAAAAACTGGAATAGTACCAATCTTCTGGGCTGGAAACCAAATCCGCTTCCACGGGATTCATGTGAATATAGTCGATGAGCTGCCCTAAATAGGTGTTAGTATCAATACGTTTTGCTTGAAATGCACCCTGGAACAGTGGTCCCACACGATCATATCTGTGATTAATGGATTTGGTGTATGAAACCGACAATTTCATCATCGCTTTGGAGACCTCGGAGGTCGTTTCGACCTCCGAGGTCTCCTTGAGATAAATCAAAAGATGATAGTGGGTTGGCATTAAACAATACGCCACAAGGTCCATCAACGGCAGCAAGTATCTTTCGACATTAAATAGAAGAAAAAGATAATTTGGATCATCAAAAAATATCTTCCCCCGATTTACTCCCCGGTTATAAATATGGAAATGTTGGCCTGGATCAAATGTAATCAATCGCCTTGGCATAGTAACCCCCCTGTGATTATATATTTCCCACTGATTCAATTATACAAATCAAATCTCATCTTTTCTGCCTTGAGTGAATAATATTTTTGCTCTTGACAACTATCTAATCAGGATAATATGGTGTACATCATGAATCGCGAATCTAAATCGCTGTTCGGAGACCACTCCTGTTCATCCCGGACAGCCTATTCAGAACAGCTCTCCTCTGGTAAACTTGTGCCAGTCTTTAATCAAAACCCGGCCACGATCGGTCGGTTTTTTTATGTGTTAAGTACAAAATTATGGGATCTATCAGAACAGACTTACGTAATGTAGCAATTATAGCCCACGTGGATCACGGGAAAACCACCCTGGTTGATGGGCTTTTACGCCAGGCAAGTGTCTTTCATGAAAAGAAAGTGCTTAGAGACCGGGTTTTGGACTCTAATGATCTGGAGCGCGAACGAGGTATAACGATCCTTTCCAAAAATACCGCGATCGAAATTACCGATCCAGAAAGTGGACAGCTTGTAAAAATCAATATAGTCGACACTCCAGGTCATTCAGACTTTGGTGGTGAAGTTGAACGTGTGCTGAATATGGTCGATGGTGTATTGCTGTTGGTTGATGCAGCAGAAGGCCCACGTCCCCAGACACGCTTTGTGCTCAAAAAGGCCTTGGAGCTCAACCATAAAGTCATTGTTGTTATTAATAAGGTAGATCGAAAATTTACTAACATTGATCAGGTCTTAAATGATACCTTTGATCTGTTTATAGAGCTCGGAGCCAGTGAGGATCAAGCGAATTTCCCCGTGGTATATACAATCGCAACCCAGCATCGAGCCGGTTATACCCCTGAAGTTGGACCAGATCTTCAACCCCTCTTTGAGACTATTCTGGAATCAATTCCATCTCCGACGGTTAGAACAGATCATCCACTTCAATTGCTTGTAACTTCACTGGAATACGATAACTTCCGCGGCTCAATAGCAATAGGAAGGATATTTGCCGGAGAGATAACAGTTGGAGAACACGTGGTATACCTGACATCAGACTCCCAAGTTATCCCGGGAGAAATTACCTACTTATATGATTACCAGGGATTGGGCCGCAGGGAAATCAACCAGGCTCGAGCAGGTGAAATTGTAGCTGTTGCCGGACTGAATGATATTACTATCGGCGATACGATCAGTACTCCGATTCACAGAACCTCTCCCCAGGATCAAGGTGGAAGCTCCCACCGTCAGGATGTCATTTGGCGTGAACACTTCACCTTCTTTGGCAAGGAAGGAGTTTGGAAAACGTCCCGAAAACTCCGGGAGCGCCTCTCAGGGAGATAAAGAGCAACCTGGCCTCAGAGTAGAAGAAACAGGATCCACAGACTCGCTGCTGATCTCTGGCAGGGGAGAACTACACCTGGCCATTTTAATCGAGACGATGCGCCGGGAAGGTTATGAATTCCATGTATCCCGACCGGAAGTCATTCTGCAAACTAATCAATCCGGCGAGATTCTTGAGCCTTTCGAAGAGGTCCGGATCGAAATCCAACCCGATGATATCGGTGTTGTCATGGAGGCCCTCAATAATCGACAGGGGGCTTTACAGGATATGCAAGAGTCGAGCACAGGGACTGTATTATTAACATTTTTAGCCCCAACCAGGGGGATCCTTGGATTTCGCCATCGATTCTTGACCATGACTAAGGGGACCGGTGTCTTGAACACAACCTTCAAAAAATTTGCTCCTCAAGCTGGTTCAGTCGAGGTCCGTTCTCATGGATCCCTGGTAGCCTGGGAAACTGGTACGGCAACTACCTTCGGCCTGAAAAACGCCGAGGAGCGCGGCATTCTATTCATTGAACCAGGCATGGAAGTTTACCAGGGCATGGTCGTCGGGGAGAACAAACGCCCGGATGACATTGAGATCAATGGCTGCAAGACGAAACACTTGACCAATATGAGGAACAATATTCGAGAAATCGATCATAGATTGGTCACCCCCCGGGAAATGAGCCTTGATCAATATATTGAATACCTGGCAGATGATGAACTACTGGAAGTCACACCGAAGAATTTACGGATCAGGAAACGAATTCTGGATCACAGCAAACGGCTGCGGCAAGCCAAGCGGGATCTAGAAAAAATCAAGGGTTAGGTTCTAGAAAAAACGCACCCAGGATCCCTCTGGTTGGCTCTCCTTATACGTACTATACCAACGAGCCATTGGATAAAGGATTCCTAAACCCAATATCCAGAGAACATACATCACCAAAAGTCCCGAGCCTTGTGGAGTCAGTATTCGACCCAAAATCGCGTATATCCCCATATGAGCGAGATAAGAAAACAGGGGAGCTCTCCCAAAAACCAGCAGCGGATTCCCCGGATTGAGAATTTCTGGTCTTATCTTTGATAACATCCCCAATAGAATCAAATTAACCCCCAAGGTAAATAAAATAAAAGTCATACTTGGAGGATATTTAACAAGATTAAAGAATTCCGTCCAACTTCCAGGTTGGTAAGAACGGATATTCCCAAAACCGTTATTTAATCTCAGGACCAGGAAGATTGCCAGAAAAACAAATCCCCCTACCAAATTATATTTTGCGGGGTTTCGGTTTTCGTCCAGGATCCATTTTCCATAAAACAAACCGAAAACTATCACCTCCAGCCAGGCTATCAGGGGATAGTTCACCCAAAAATTTCCCTGGCCTCCGCCATATACCAACAGGATTCCTGGCAAGTAATCAAAATTCAGGCCCCACAGATCAGGAGAGGGAGTTAATATATCCTGGGAGATAAACAGAGCCAGAGCTATTCCAGCCAGGTAGACCGGTTTTACTTTCAAAAGCGGAATACACAGGATCATTCCAGCTCCCAGCGCGACAAGAACTCCTATATACCAGCGGGGGAAAGATAAAGGTGAAATTAACCAGATCAGGTTTACAAAAGCAATTTGGAGCAGGATCAACATTGACCCCCGAACGAGGAAGTGCCGGCTAATCTTTCCCCAGGACCAACCTTTTCTTAGCCTGGAATGTGTAAAGAAGACCATTCCAATTCCAAGCAGGAAAAAGAAGCCAGGCGCACTCAAGTGAGTCACAAATCGGGTTAAGTAATGGAGGAGCGTGGGATAAACTGGAGTTTGCCCTCCCCAGTATTCACCCGTCGAGTGCTGCTGAGCGACGTGATAATTGGCATGATCTAACGCCATTAAAACAATTAATAAGCCCCTTAACATATCAATGGAAAATAAGCGGTCTCGTTTAGAAGGACTATTTCTTGTCATAGGGGCATATCTGTCAATTGATATTTCATCATCCATTATAACGATATTGGTCTAAACCTGGAACAGAGCTTGAAATGAGCAAATATTTAACAAAACCTTAACAAATTAAAGGCTTTAAGGTTCATTCGTTGCAGGCGGTTCTTCCCCATGATAGAATAACAAGACACTGAGAAAACGATTAAGGATTTCCTGTTATGTCCAATATGGTGGAAGTAGTTATAGATAGCATCCGAGTCAGTTTAATGTCCCAGCAGCGGGTGGTTATCCTGCGTGAGGCAAATTCGGATCGCTACCTGCCAATTATGGTTGGGATCTATGAGGCAGAACATCTCACCCTGGCTCTACAGGATGTAGAAGTTTCCCGACCCCTGACTTATGATCTTTTTGTAAACATCCTGGATGCCCTGGATGCCGAGGTTACTCAAGTTGAGGTGATTTCTCTTAAGGACGAAACCTACTTTGGCAATATTGTTATCAGCATTAATGGTACTCTCCACAATATAGATTCCCGACCTTCAGATGCCATGAACCTGGCAATTCGAATGCAGGTACCGATATTCGTAGCTGATAATGTACTGGAGGAAGCCGGACTGATACCCGAAGATGATCTCGCGGAAGCCGGACTGGATGAAGAACTGGATAGCGACCGCCTTTCAGTTTTCGAGAATTATCTGGATCAAATAACTCCAGATCAATCGGAAGATCAAAACAATGAAGGAGAAGGCGAAGCAGAAGAAGAATAATCATCTTTTCTGATTTGCCCACTATTTCCACATTTATAGTCTGGTGCTTTTTCCAGACCCATGCCAATAAAAACCAATCTACTCTACACAAATAGACCATCATGACTGAAGCCTTTGAACTCGAAGCCGCTCCTGAAACATCTGGACCCCAACTGGTTCCCCACAGCCGGGAATCAGAAGAAGCTGTAATCGGGGCAGTTCTCATTAATCCTGAAGCTTATTACGATGTTGCTCAATTCCTGCAGCAGGATGATTTTTACATCCACCGCAACCAATGGGTCTGGCAAGCCTTTATTGCCCTTCATGATCGCAATGAAGCTATTGATTTTGTCACTGTCACTGAAGAACTGGACCAGATGGGGCATTTGGCAGATATCGGCGGCGCGGCTTACATAACCAAGCTTATTAACAACGTTCCAAGTTCACTGCACGCCGAAGCCTACGGGCGCCGGGTGGAAGAGACCGCCATCCGCCGGCGCATGCTGACTGCTGCCAACAAGATCGCCAAACTTGCCTACGAGGAAAACCTCAGCCTGGAAACAGTAATGGATGATTCCGAGAAAGCGGTCTTTAATGTCAGTGAACGCCGCTTAACCAGGGATCTTCAGCCCATCCGGACTGTATTAAGCGATTATTTCGACCACATCGAAGAACTTTCCCAACGGGATGATGCTCTGGTTGGAGTACCCACAGGTTTTTTTGATATCGATAAAATGCTGGGCGGTTTGCAACCCTCTGATTTACTGATCATTGCCGGACGGCCCGGGATGGGGAAAACAGGATTTTGTTTATCAGCCGTCAAAAACGCTGCCCTGACCCACAAAAAACACGTTGCTGTATTTTCATTGGAAATGTCCAATGAACAACTGGTTCAGCGATTGATCGCCCAGGAGACCGGCATAAATTCCACCCGCCTAAGAACAGGAAAACTTTCTCCTGATGAATGGCTGCTTTTTACACAGGCAATTGAGGTTTTAACCGACACTCATATTTTCCTGGACGATACTCCTGCCCTGACACCTCTTCAGCTCAGGACCAAATGCCGACGGCTTCATCTGGAGTATAGGCTGGATTTGATAGTGGTTGATTACCTGCAGTTGATGGGTGGTGACATACGCAACAACAACCGGGTACAGGAAGTTTCTGAAATCTCCCGCAATATGAAAATCCTTGCCAGGGAGCTCAACGTCCCAGTGCTGGCAGCTGCCCAGCTATCCCGGGCAGTGGAGCAGCGCTCCGATAAACGCCCTGTTTTATCAGATCTCAGGGAATCAGGAAGCCTAGAACAGGATGCTGACATTGTCATGTTCATATACCGACCTGAAGTATATGAAGAGGATACTGCATTAAAAAACCTAGCGGAAATCATTATTGCCAAACACCGCAATGGTCCAACTGGTGATGTCCAGCTGGTCTTCCGCAAGAATCTGGCAAAATTCGAGAATGCAGCCACTCGTGATATTGATCTCTCTCAGATAACTTGATGACATTTAACGGATTTCCCCCCGGAAAGATTAACACAACCCGCATCCCTTCCTTGTTCTTTAAGGAACTGCTGCCGAAGATTGATGATCTCAACGAACTAAAGGTGACCTTATATGCAATGTGGCAGATGAACCAGAAGGAAGGGGAAATTCGCTATATAAAGACTGCAGATTTTTTCGGAGACACAATTTTTATGAAAGGCATGGGCGCCTCGCAGACCGCTCAGGCCAGCGCGGTCCGCGCCGGACTGGAGCGGGCTGTAAACCGCGGCACCCTGTTAAAAACATCCGTACCTGATGGTGAGGATCAGCTGGATATTTATTTTTTCAACTCTCCCCGGGGGCAAGCCGCGGTTCAATCCGTCACAGACGGATCGTGGCGCCCATCAGATGGAGATTTGCCGGCAACCACACTCAATCAGGAACAGCCAAATGTCTTCAGATTGTATGAAGAAAATATCGGGCCGCTGACCCCGTTGATCGCAGATACCCTGCGCGACGCAGAAGGAGAATATCCAGAAGATTGGATCCGCCAGGCACTTGAAATAGCAGTACAGAATAACGTCAGAAAATGGAATTACATTGAAGCCATCTTACGCAGTTGGCAGGACGGTGGAAGAGATGAGCGACAGAATAGAGGACATACTAAAAAAGACCGCAGGTCGTACCTCGAAGATGAGTTCGCAGAATTCATCGAGGACTGACCAGAACGCCGGTTCCTATCCCGGAGATCCGAATTGTAAGATCTGCGGTGGGGTCGGTTACCTGCGTCAGGATCTCCCGATCGAGCACCCTGATTTCGGCAAACTTCAGGTCTGTTCATGCCGAGAAGGACAGCTCAAGAAACAAGCCAGGGATGGCCTGTATAAAATGAGCAACCTGGAAGAGTTGGCTCATTTGACTTTTGATAATTTTAAATCCCGGGGTCAAATTGGGTTGGGACCTGCCCAGGCCGATTCACTGGAACGGGCGTTTAATCACTCCCAGCAGTTTGCTGGCAAACTGAATGGCTGGCTGGTGCTGCAAGGACCATATGGATGCGGAAAGACCCATCTGGCCGCAGCGGTGGCAAATTTTGTCGTTGATATCGGTGTGCCTACTCTGTTTCTGACTGTACCTGATCTATTAGACAGCTTAAGATTTGCTTATAATAACCCCGAGGCAACATTTGAAGAGCGTTTTGAAGATATTCGGCGATCTGCCTTGCTGATCATGGATGATTTCGGCACTGAAAATGCCACATCATGGGCCCAGGAGAAGCTTTTTCAAATTCTAAATTATCGTTATATCAATAATTTGCCTCTCTTGATCACAACTAATTTATCCCTTAACCAGCTGGAAGGCAGAATTAGCTCTCGCTTGCAGGACCCTGAACTGGTCACTCGGGTTAAGATCCTGGCACCCGATTACCGCAGACCCATGGATGATACCGGGCATTCAGAGTTGTCTTCCCTGAGCTTGTTAGGTGATCACACCTTTGGAAACTTTTCCCTGCGAGAAAATGAGAACCTCGAAAAGGAAGAACACAAAAAACTGGAAAGCGCTTTTAAGGCTGCCCAGAAATATGCCGAAAAACCCAAAGGCTGGCTGGTGCTGCAAGGCGGGTTCGCCAGTGGAAAAACCCATCTGGCTGCCGCGATCGCCAATTATCGCTCTGCAGAAGGAATTCCACCTCTGTTCATCATGGTTCCTGACCTGATGGATCATCTTCGGGCTACTTTCAGCCCTGACAGCACAGTCAGCTACGACAGGCGATTCGATGAAATCAAAACTTCTCCTCTGTTGGTTCTGGATGACCTGGGAACTGAATCAATGACACCCTGGGTGCGGGAAAAGCTCTATCAGCTTTTCAATTACCGCTATAACGCTGGGTTGCCCACGATTATCACCACGACCGATAAACTCAGCGAGATCGACCCCCGTATCCGCAGCCGCATCCTCGACAGAAGGATCTGCCGGATATACGCTATCACCGCTCCGCCCTTCCGTGGGGGAGGATGATAACAGAAGACGAAATATTGGAACCGATACGGGCGGCCTCCGGGTCGCCTTTTTTTTAAATATCTCACCACCAGCCAAGCCTTTCACCTTCAACCTCATATTAACATTTCTCTAATCCGCGCCTGAAATATTTTTGCTAAAATGAAATCAGGACCATTGATTTTATTCAAGCAAGGAGGAGATAATTAATGGCAAAGAAAAATGTGATCGTAAAAAGTGATCTGAGAAAGAATCTGCCTGACGTGGCTGCTTTTCTGCGTGAGCTGGCTGACAAGGTAGAAACTGGAACAATCACCCTGGTGCAAGGCGGCCAGGATGTTGTTATAGATCTGCCAGAAACTGTCAGTTTTGAATTGGAATATTACGAGCAGCCCAAAAAACACGGTTTGAAGAAACAGCTGGAGATCGAACTGGAGTGGACCGAAGGCGACAAAAAACGGCAGTCAGTCACTCTGGGATAATTATCCAATCAACCAACAAACGCTGTCCAACAGGACAGCGTTTTATATTTAAGGGAACTTGATAGGAAAACGATTCCAGATCTAAAAATGTGTTGGTCAGAGTTATTAAGATATACTTCAATCACAAATCCATAATCTGGTTTCATATGAACAATTTTCAGGTCCCCTTTTCTCGCGTAAATCGATCTATTTCTGAAGCAGAAAGGTATTATTCCCGCTTGAGCCGGGTATATGATTGGTTGGCTGCCAGTGAAAAGAAGTTCATTGATCGTGGTCTGGTGCTCCTAAATCCTCTGGAGGGAGAAAAGATCCTTGAGATCGGATATGGCACCGGATTCGCCCAGGAGAATATCATCCGGGCTGTTGGAGCTGGTTTATCGGCCGGTTTGGATCTCTCAATCGGAATGGGAAATTCCGCAAAGAGAAACCTATCAAAAGCAGGGCTTGCGGAACGAATGGCTTTAGTTCAAAGCGATACGCTGCCTATCCCATTTCCAAGAGGGTCATTTGATGGAATATTTTCCAGTTTTACGCTGGAGTTATTTGACTCTCCTGAAATCCCTAAGGTTCTCAAAGAATGCCGGCGAGTGTTAAAGGGGGGCGGCAAGTTGGTTATTGTTAGCCTCTCCAAAGATGACCCTCTGCCGTTAATAGGCAGGATCTATGAAACACTGCATAATCGTTATCCCATACTGTTGGACTGCAGACCAATCCCTGCCCGGGAATTACTTGAGAAAGCGGGATTCGAGATCCAAGAAGTAATCAAAACCAGTATGTGGGGACTTCCAGTTATTATCCTGGATGCCAGGAATATATAAAACCCAATTTCACGAAAAACGTATGTTTTTATACAAGGGTTGACTCTGGGTGAATCAACCCCTGTATCTGGATACATTTCCAGGATGTGCTTTATTTTCAGGTTTTCTGGAAGCGCAAACCAGATATAGATCTCCGAGGTCTCATCTTTGGCAGATTGTTGCTTACTGTTTACTACTTACTGATCCCCGTGATCTATCAAAAATAGGGCTTATCCAGGTAGATGCTAGGTCATAAAAACCTATATTCAACGAAAAATCCGCCTATAGCGGATTTTTGTAAGTGCCCCCACGGAGATTCGAACTCCGGTCTTGACCTTGAAAGGGTCATGTCCTGGTCCCCTAGACGATGGGGGCAATTTCCAATTTTTGAACAGCAAAAAATTTTACCATTCCCGGTTAATCAGGTCAAGCCTAGCGGAACCCCCGGCAGGGAAGAATCATCATCAGCTCTGTGCAAACTATGAGTGAAGGTAGCGATATGCCTGCGATTGATCAGCATGGCTTCGCTTTTAATCTCCATCTCGGGGTACATTATTGATCTCACTGTTCCTTCAAATATGGGCAGGTATTCCCAGGTTCCTCCAGACATCAAGGCTTTAAAATCGAACCGTCCGGGCCACTCCAGTATACCCTCGTATTCAAATATGGAATCGGTTACCGCGATATTAAAAGAATTGACATTTTCATATCCAGAACGGGTAATAACCTTAGGACCAATGTCCTGGCGGCGCCTGACACTGGCGCTGTGAATTTGATCTTTGACCAGGCGAATATCAGATAATTTTTGAACCAGAAAATCGGGCTCGTGAATGCGACCCAAGCTGGCATCCATAATGGTCATGAATTCGCTGGTTGAGTCTGTTAAAAGTCCGCTTAATCCAGCATTGCTCACTTTGGCAGTGCCGGCAATTCGATAGCTTGCCGTTAATACATGAACTGGAATAATCCTTTTTGTAAGCGCTCGTTGTGCCATACCTGAACTCCCAATAATATGCTTTACGAAGCAACGAAAGTGAATCAACACCTAACCAGCAGGATAAAGTGTTCAATCACTCCCGGCAGTCTATCTTTATGATAACAGAATCCCTATACCCAGAGGAAATTTCTGTTTCATCCACCACTAAAATGTTTGGGTTAAAAACTACTGGTCCGTATCTTTTTATGGCAACCCGGTTATGCTTCTCTGATTAATCAGAGGCTAAAACAGGATCAGTGCCATTTATCAGTCCCCATTCTGAAGGCGGCCAATATACCAATAAAGCTTCGCCGATTACATTCTCCATCGGAACCATGCCCCAGTTATGGGAATCTGAGGAATTATTACGGTTATCTCCCAGGACAAACAAGGCGTTCTCTGGAACTTCCCACTCCCCTTCATATTGAGGGTCCATCATTAGATAAGGTTCAGTCAGTAAAATGCCATTTACATATACTTTGCCATCTTCAATGCGAACCTGTTCGCCTGGAAGTCCAATGATCCGCTTAATATATTCCTGAGTGATATTGCGAGGAAAATCAAAGACCACTACATCGCCCCGTTCCGGCTCGCCAATGCGG
>PVMK01162740.1_pt1 | contig 15061 bp, 9 predicted proteins | sample 1853481 | NCBI WGS metagenome assembly PVMK01 (sample SAMN08533507, study PRJNA380276) | Marine sediment metagenome, whole genome shotgun sequencing project.
GTCAATTATTAATTCTGATCTCGATAAAGCTTCAAAATATGTGAATTCCCTCTTGCCTGAAGAAATCGATCATCCCCATTTGAGGATCCATTGGAAAATTGTTCCTTCCGCAAAATTGGGCGGGGATAGTTTCGGATACCACTGGATAGATAATGAGCACCTGGCTCTGTATATGCTGGATGTTACCGGGCATGGAGTCGGTGCTGCCCTGCATTGTGTGTCTGCATTAAATATGCTTAAGTTCGAAACCCTGGCGGATACTGACTTCACCTTACCCCATGAAGTTTTGCATGGATTGAACCAGGTATTCCAGATGAGTGCACATGATTCCCTCTTCATCACCATGTGGTATGTTGTTTATAACAAAACGAGCCGGGTGCTGACCTATGCGGGAGCCGGCCACCCTCCGCTGATTATTATTAATAGTAAAGGTGTTCCGGAAATTATATCTTCTGAGAATATCGTGATCGGGGTGGATGAGCAGATAGATTTTAAATCAGGAACTTACCTGATTAAAGGGAAAACCGAGGTCTATATGTATACCGATGGGGCCTACGAAGCAGAATTACCAGATGGTAAAATGCTGAAAGTTGACGACCTGGTGAAATTCCTATTGAAACATCGGGATTCATCCGCACATGAGATTGAACTGCTATACAATTCCCTGTTGGAATTGAATGAAAGTCAGATCCTGGATGATGATTTTACAATCATGAAGATCAATTATGATGAATAAAGCTTCATTTCAATATATAAACAGGGATTTAAGCTGGCTTTCTTTTAACAGCAGGGTCCTTGATGAAGCCTCTGACAGAGGTCTCCCCCTGTATGAGAGACTTAAATTTCTGGCAATCTACTCTTCCAACCTGGATGAATTTTACAAAGTACGGGTCGCCACTTACCGAAGAATGCTCAGTCAATCGGGCAAAAATCCTGGAGAGATTGATTCAAATCCTGCAGAGGTATTGGCAAATATTCTCAATGTCGTTGATAAACAGCAAAAAGAATTCGGCAGGATTTTCTGGAAGGAGTTGGTGCCCGAACTCAGGAGAAGCAATATAGTACTGGTTCAAAACAGGCGTCTGGCTAAAGTACACCGGGAGTATATTCATCGCTATTTTTATGAAGAAGTGATACCCTACCTGCAACCCATTTTACTTCTGAAGGGTAAGATCTCCCCATTTTTACGGGACAGTGCTATCTACCTGGCCATTAAGCTCTATAAAAAGTCGCCCCGGCAGGAGGATCCTTCAAAGAAGAAAAGGGCCCGTTATGCCATTGTAAATATTCCCACTGATAGACTGCCCAGATTCATTCAGTTACCATCCGTAAAAGAGAAGCATTCCATTATATTTCTTGACGATTTAATCAAAATGAACCTGGAAGCGCTTTTTCCTGGCTATACTATAGATTCCTCATACAGCGTAAAATTGTCAAGGGATGCCGACCTGGATATCGGAGATGAGTTTTCCGGAGATCTGGCTGAAAAGATTCAACGCAGCCTGGTCAAAAGAAAAACAGGAATACCCTCCAGATTCCTCTATGATCAGTCCATTCCTGGCTCCTTCCTGAATTTATTACAGGACAACTTTCATCTGGCCGATGAGGACCTGGTACCCGGTGGTAAGTATCACCATTTTTCAGACCTCTTCTCTTTCCCAAATCCTGTTTCTCCCTTACTTGAGATTAAATCATTAGCCCCGCTGGTGAAAAAGGACCTTGCTCAGCATAGCTCCCTGCTTGAAGCAATGGACGATAGTGACTGGATGCTTCATTTTCCATATCACTCGTACGATCCGGTGATCAGGTTTCTGAATGAGGCAGCAATCGACCCAAAAGTTAAAGAGATTAAGACGACCCAATATCGGGTAGCCCCCGATTCTGCTATTGTGAATGCACTTATTAATGCCCGGAACAATGGCAAAAAAGTCACAGTATTTGTGGAAGTGAAGGCCAGGTTTGATGAACATGCAAACCTGCAATTTGCGAAAATCATGAAGAAGGCAGGTATCAGGATAATATATAGTATTCCCGGACTAAAGGTTCATGCCAAAGTCGCTCTGGTGCTGAGAAAATCTATCAAAGGCAGAAAGAGCGCGTACGCATTCCTGAGTACCGGAAATTTTAATGAGAAGACAGCGAAACTATATGCAGACCATGGATTACTAACCAGCGACGAAAACATCACTTCAGAATTGAAGCTGCTCTTTAATCACCTTGAGGATCAAACATTGAAAATCAAGCTGAAGCATTTGCTTGTGGCACAGTTTAATATTAAGAAAGAGTTGATAAAGCTTATTCAGCGTGAGATAGTAAATGCCAGAGGCGGGAAACCTGCGTGGATGATTTTAAAGATGAACGGGATTGACCATAAGAAGATGATAGATAAATTGTATGAGGCCAGTCAAGCCGGAGTAAAAATCGATCTTATTGTCAGGGGGATTTGCTGTGTTGTTCCTGGTGAGCATTTCAGCGAGAATATTAGGATCACCCGAATAGTAGACAGATACCTGGAACATGCAAGGGTATTTGTATTCGGCAATCAGGGAGATCCTGAAATCTACATGGCATCTGCAGATTGGATGAACAGAAACCTGAATAGCAGAATTGAGCTATGTTTCCCCATTTATGATAAGTTTATAAAAAATGAGGTCATGGATGTGCTTCAATTGCAGCTCCAGGACAACACTAAAGCGAGACACCTTGATAAAGTACATACTAATCTACCCATTCATTCTGAAGGAAAAAGAAAAATCAGGGCACAAATAGAAACCTACAAGCTTTTAAAAGCTTAACGGAATTGATATTGTAAATGGATTCCGTAATGATTCCCAGCCACATACGGTACCAGCGAGAGATTATTGTCTCCTTTTTGCTTCCGCCTGGTTCCTATGCAATCCTTCACAAGCGGATAGAGCAGGTATGTAACTTTCGTTGAGAGAATCCCTATTCCTGCACCAACCAGAACATCAGACATCCAGTGCTTGTTATTCAGCATTCTAAGTACTCCTGAGGCGGTCGCGATGGAATACCCGGCTACCCCGTACCAGATGCTCTGGTCTTTGTACTCCATGTGCAGACAAGTAGCAGAAACAAATGCAAGGGTAGTATGATTGGAAGGGAATGAGAAGTAATCGGAGCCATCGGGGCGCAACACGTCTGTGCTTCTTTTAATTATACCGGTTGTAACCGAGGCCAACGAGACAGAAACCAGATAGATCAGGCTCCGGTCAAGGAAATTGTTTTTCCCTTTCACCCCGGCCCAATTTAAACCATATACAGCTACTGCGGGCAAAAGGACCAGGTAATCATCCACATTGGTATGGAAATCGGGATAGTTTTCCTGGATGCACTCATAGGCATCCTGGCTGGAGTACCATCCGTGATCATCCCTTGTTGCAAGACCTGCACCGATTAGTATTGTCGGGGCTAACAGCGTATTTAGGACTGTCTTATAAGGCTTCTCCTTTGAGATGTACGATGAATCAGCTACCTGGGCTGACAAAGTTGCACACTGTAGTATCAGCGCGCTCAGAATAATAGCCAGGGATTTTATCATCGTTTGCAGCAAATTCAAAATCTGTCTATTATATTTATTTCAGTCCCAGAACTTCGTAAACCAGGATTTTGTCTTTTTTTCCTTTTACAAAAAGAGGATCCCACGCTTTTACTTCAATAATATCTTTTACCTTCTGGTAAACGGTGTCACTGATCAATATGGAGTCCGGATGGTCTTTGGTAATGGATTCTATCCTCTTTCCTGTATTGACTGTATCACCTGTTACAGAATATCTGATCCGGTCCTCTGAACCCAGGTTTCCTGCCACAACTTCTCCAAAGTTGATCCCGATACCTATTTCTATTTCAGTTTTAAACTTCACCTTGTATTTTTCATTTAACAGCGGAAGTGTATCCATCATTTTCATGGCACAAAAAACAGCGTTTGCCTCATTATCAGGATATAATTCAAGAGCTCCAAATGCTGCAAAAATCTCATCTCCGACAAATTGAATGACAGATCCGTTGTGTGACTTAACGACTTCTGTCATGATCTGGTAATATTCATTCAGGAAGGATACAACTTCTTTTGGAGAAAGAACTTCACTCAATGGTGTGAAGCCCCTGATGTCACAGAACAATACAGCCACATTCCTGAGTTCACCCTCTAGAATCGATTCATTGCTTCTCTCCAGGGTTTTCTTCACCACCTGCTCCGGTACGTATTTAATAAATAGCTTTAAGGTCTGGTCCTGCTCCTCAACTTTTTGCTTTAGCTCAGCCAATAATGATTTGTTACTAGATTTTAGCTCAAATAGTTGCCGGGCATTTTCGATAGTCATCCTGAGTTCATTCTCATCCCAGGGTTTGGTAATGTAGCGAAATACCCTGCCGGTGTTAATGGCTTCAATGATGACTTCAATATCGCTGAATCCGGTTAAAATCATCCTTATTGTATCGGGAAACTCCGGACTTAGTTTCTCCAGCAGCTGGATTCCCGTCATTTCGGGCATCCGCTGGTCTGTAATCACAAGATTAATATCATTCTTGCGCATAATTTCAATGGCATCGTTGCCATTGGTTGCGGTGTGGATCTTATATTCCTTCCTGAAGGTGGCTGCGAATGATGTGAGGTTATGCTCTTCATCATCAACGTACATTATGGGAAACTTTTCCATTGTCATGTGATTTAGATTTATTCAGCTTGTGTTTTTGGCAATGAAATAATGAACTCAGTTCCTTTGTCAGGTTCAGAGATTACATCAATGTTTCCATTGTGCTGCTCAATGATTCCAAAACTGATGGACAAACCAAGACCCGTGCCCTTCCCAACGTCTTTGGTTGTGTAAAACGGTTCAAAAATGTGCTTCTTTACCTCGGGAGTCATCCCTTTGCCATTGTCTTTAATACTTATTTTTACACCTGTTTCACTGCCGACGCTTTGAATATGGATATCGCCCTTCCCTTCAATCGCCTGAATGCAGTTTGTGAGGATATTCATAACCACCTGGTTGAATTTACTTGGATAACACTCTAAATCCTCAAATTCGCCATAATCCCGGTGAATGGTAATTCTGTCTTTTATTTTGTTGTGAAGTAAAATCAGAGATGATTCAATTCCCTCATGAATATCATAGACTTGACATTTTTCTTCATCCAGCCTTGAAAAACTACGAAGCCCTTTAACAATCTGACTTGACCTGTTTGCACCATCCTCGATTCCCTCCAGCAGGCTTGTAATTTCTTTTGCCACAAAGATGTAATCCATTTTATCTTTCAGAACATTCACTTCTCCAAATTCGTCACTGAGTCCTTTGCTTGTAACGAGATCATCATATTTGCCAAGGAGGGTGAGCAGGTCTTCAATATCACGCCGGAGGGGGTTTACACTTCCGCTGACAAAATTTATGGGATTGTTTAGTTCATGTGCAATTCCGGCTGTTAACACACCCACAGATGCCATTTTCTCGGCGTCGATTAATTGGGATTGTGTTGTTTTAAGATTTTCAAGGGCGAATTGCAGCTCCTTTTTTTGTTCCTCAAGTGCCTCATTGGTGGCTATTACCTCTTCATTGGCGTGCTGAACCTCTTCATGTCTAAATTGTAATTCCCTGTTTTTTAGTTCAATCTCCCGGTTTGCATCTCTCTTGGTTTTATAGCTTCTGTAAATAAAGAATACAAGACCACCAATCAGAAAACATACTGCAATCACTATGTACAGAAATATTTTTTGTCTGGCTACCGTGTTGGCGAAATTGCTTAATTGAGATACCTGTTCTTCAATTTTCTTCTCCTGTATTTTGATCTCATCTTCCTGTTCCTTCAAAATACTGTTTCGATTCTCAATTTCTGATCTCTGAGTGCTGATTTCATCCTCCTGATTCCGGATCAACTCAATCTTTGAGTCCAGCGTTTGCTGTTTTACTTCAAGCTCATTCTGTACATTTGCAAGTTCTTCTTCCCGGACATCCATTTGCTCCTGCTGCAGATTGGACCTTCGCATCTGCTCGTCAAAAAGCTTTTTCTGAATCTCGATTTCCCTGCTCTGTTTTTCGATCTCCTCGTTCCGGGTAAGGATCTCCTGGTTCAGACTTTCTATCTGCTTGCTCTTGCTATTATAAGATTCACTCAAATCAGTAATCTGGGACTTAAACCTTCGCAAGTCCTCTGGGTCTGTTCATATAAACTTGCCACATCAACATCAGTCCCACCTAATAACAGAAGGTCAGGAGCCACATCCAAACCAGCACTTGTAATATTTGATTTATTTATCTCAAAATCAGCCTTACCATCAAACAGGGGAAGAAAATTGATCATGATCAGATTCTTATTCCGGGCACGGTCAGTGACCATCAGCGTTTGATTTCCGGCAATGTGATCCGCTATTTTCTGGATCTCGCTGTTTTTATCCCTTGTAAGATAAAGGAGGTGGATTCCTGATATGTCATTCAATTGGCTGAACTGCCTGATTGAGACAGGCTTGTCTTTCAGATTAACAGATTCCAGCAACAATAGGTTGTACATGAGTTCAGGCTCCTCACCATACACACCGATGCGGAAGGTATCCATGTTTTCCTCCTGTTGCCATTCAACATGTTGTGCAAATTTGTGAATAAGACCAGTTTTAATTAAAGGACTGGTCAGATCCTGCCCGATCAGATCATTTCCTGTCAGAAATATCATAAGCAAGCACAGAGTAAAGTAAGGTAGCTGTATAAATTTCAGAATTTTAAGCCTGTGCATACGTCCGTATTTTAATGATCTCTATTTTCTATTATTGCTCCTCTATCCGGCTGCTTTAAAGGGAGTGTAATGGCAAACTCTGTTCCTTTGCCTGGTTCACTATTTACCTTGATTTTACCATTATGTTGCGAAACAATGCTATAACTAATCGATAATCCAAGGCCGGCACCAATGCCCATTGGTTTCGTAGTATAAAAAGGTTCAAAGATTCGTTTTCTTACCTCTTCGGGCATCCCCTTTCCAGAATCAGTTATGCTTATATGGATATTTAATCCCTCCAATCTCGTTTTTATTACAATCTCGCCCTTTTGATCGATGGACTGTACAGCATTTGTCAGGATATTCATAAATGCCTGGTTCAGTTTACCCGGGTAACATTCGATATTAGGAAGATCACCGTACTCTTTTATAATCCTTATTCTTTTCCCCAGCTCACCCGAAAGCAGTATCAAGGTGGAATCAATTCCTTCATGCACATCACCCAAAACAGGCTGCTCCTCACCAACCCTTGAGAAATTCCCAAGACTCTTCACAATTTGAGTGGTTCTCCCTGCGCCATCCTTCATACCTTCCAAAAGCAAATGAATCTCCTTGACCAGGTTGGTGAAATCCAATTCGTTTTTCAATGTCTCGATGCCAGTGAAATGATGCTGTATGTTGTGCTCCTGAATAAGAGATTCATATTTTTCAAGCACCTGCAAAAGATCATTTATATCTCTTTTGAGGGGATCAATATTTGTCTTAATAAAACCCAGCGGATTCTTAATTTCATGTGCTACCCCGGCAGTTATTTGTCCCAGCGAGGCCATTTTTTCAGTAATTACCAGGTGCTCATGCATCTCTTTTGCGCTCTTCAGTGCTTTTTCAAGTTCTGCATTTTTATGGATTAACTCTGCTTCAATGCTTTTTAATTCAGTAATGTCGGTTAGCACCGCCACATTGCCTGAGAATTCCCCTGCCTCATCAAAAAGTGGCATTGGAGAGACTATCGTGGGCAGAGCTTCACCGTCTTTTTTTACCCACTCAACCTCATATGGACGGTTTTTTCCTTCTGTTCGACTTGCCACATGCCTTTTCATGTTCTCAATATTTGTCTTATCCAGGAAGTCAGTGGCGGGGTGGTCTATAATCTCTGCATAACTGTAGCCCATCATATCACAGAGCCTTTTATTGGCGTATGTAATTACTCCTTCCCTGTTCTGGATAGCCAATCCTTCATTCATGATCTCTATCAACTGACGATGCTTGTCCTCGCTTATTCTCAAAGCTTCCTCGGTTTGTTTCCTACCGGTAATAATCTCGAACGAAACACCAACCTGCATATTCGGTAAAGGAAATGCTTTCACCGCAAAAGCATTTGAAATTACCCGATCGTCTTCATAGGTAATATCTTCTATGTCGATTTGTTTTTGGGAACGCACCACCTTGGCATACATTTGAGGAATGCCTCTGTCGCGCAGACCAGGAAAGCATTCGTCAATTCTTTTTCCAATCACATCGTCAACAGCTATCCCGGTAAGTTCTTCTGAAGCGGGATTGGCAGAAACCATTCTCAGCGACCGGTCATCCTCCGGATCCTCAAGGTGGTATATATATATCCCCAGTTTAATATTATTGACAACATCAGATGCCTGCTGAAGGGCCTGTTCAGCAAGGAATTGTTCTGATGTATCCATGATAATCCCCTCCACTCCGGCCCGATTCCCTTCCTCATCAAATATAAAATAGGAGGTGGTTTTTGCATACAGGGTAGATCCATCCTTCCTTTTCAATAGCAAAGGGAAATTCACCACTTTGCCATGCTTTTCTAACTCATTGACCAGGGGTATCCGGTCGGAAGGATTGTGATAGAATTTTTCGCGTATATTTTTTCCTATGATCTCTTCCAGTCTGTCATACCCGAACATTTTTAATGCTGCGGGGGAGATCAGTGTGATCCTTTCTTCATTGTCTGAACGATAAAGGACCTCCAGCATATTTTCAAAAATATTCCTGTATACCTTATCATCTTGAAGCATATGTTCAGCCTTAATGCGTTAAAATTTGTAGGACATAGCCAATCCGTTTACCGGACCTGCAAACGGTACAATAGAGAGATTTGACCTGGTTCTTTTATGGAGGTGCGGAATCAGGATGCCGGTACTGGCCCCAACAAGCAGTCCGGTTAGTACATCAGTTGGAAAATGTTTCATGCCTTTATACCTTAAAAGACCCGTAGTCACCGGCAGTACCAGGGCCAAAGAGTATACCAGGTATTTCTTGTTTTCCAATTCAGGATGATAATCGCAGTATACCTTGGCAGCAAAAAAGCTGGCAGAGCTTGACAGTGAAGTGTGGCCACTATAGAAGGCGTTCTTCGTGCGTGTCCCTGATCTTTCTTCCCAGGGTACATCCTCATTGTACACCAGTGGTCTGATCCGGTCCACATGCACAACACACCCCCAGGAGTACAGGTTTCCCACGATGGCCTGTGTTTCAAGAAACAACAGGAGCACATCTCCCCAATCCTGCCTGATACTTTCATCAAACATCAGCATGAAGGGCAGCATATTGCTTAGAGCAAGGGTAACATCCGATAGTCTTCTTGCAGTGGGTGCAAATTCGGCATCCTGCCAGGTTGCTGATCTGTCAAATTTATTGATATCATTAGCATCCAGAGCGATGATAGTTAATGAATCCAAGGGTGATTTGTTGTTGACGGTAGCAAAGCCCCATAAACTGGTACCAGTTGCCACTGCAGTAAAAGGGATATCAAAACGGAGATTAACTTTGTATACTTTATGATCCAGACTGTCAGCTCTCTGTGCAAAAAGAGAGCAGACGAACAGAAGGAGAAATATTGAGAGGAGGAACTTTTTTATCACGAAGTTTGAATTTGTTATATAGATAGTATTGATTAAAAGAGGTATTTGAACCTCAGGGTGAAAAGTCCATCCGGTTCATCCTTCGACCTTTCATAGCTTGCTGTTAGCACAGCTATACTGAAAGGAGATACCCAGATTCCACCTCCGTAGCCATGATGCCAGAGGTTTGAGTCTTCACCTTCAAGCCAGACCCGGCCCACATCGTTAAATGCAAGGATTCCAAATTCACCCTTAGCAATGTAGGTTGAAAAATTGAACAATTTAAAACGAAATTCAGTATTCTGGTATACACTTGCATCACCAACATACCTGTTTGCCCTGAAGCCTCTTAGGTTGGTTTTACCTCCCAGTGAGCTGCCCTGAAAAAATTCATAATCACCAAAATTCACACTACCACCCAGCCTGAATGCCAGCACAGCCCTGTACTGGGCTTTCTGAAGCTAAGGAAGAAACCCAAATCAGAACTTATCTGGGCTGAATGTCTTATTTGCACGGTCCAGATCGTAATTAAAGGAAGCTTCCGAATCCCAGTACAGTCCCCGGGTTGGAAGCGTCCTTGAATCTGTATTGTCAAAAAGGTGGCGAAGATTGAATCCGGCATAATCCTGAGTTTCAAATACTTCAGGATCCAGGTTCGCATCCGAAATATACCTTTCTGGAGTTTCTTCAACTGTATACTTCTGATAAAAGAGTCCTGCAGCGAATGTATTTCTTTTGACGGTCTTACTTAATTCCGGATGCACCTCTATCTTACCAATCCTTACATGGTGATATTCTATATCATCAGATTGTTTTTCTGTCTCATTCCCCATTCCAAAATAGTTCTGTGCATACATGGGATCTCTGTAGGTAAGATGTAGTTGTAGGTCAATATCCCTGAATACAGAAGCGTAAATCCCATCGTATTTAAATAAAAAAGCATTGGTTCCGGTAGCATATTTTGCTGCAAAAGTATGGTGGCTTGCATAAGGAGACTTCTGAAATCCGTGTGTTGTATACATAAATCCGGCACCCACGATCAGGGCCTCATCCACGTTGTATCCAATAGCTGCCAGTGGTATAAATTTGCTGTAGTTAAAGGCTGCATAAGTATAGGTATTCTTTTGAGGGAGCTTAGACGTCCGGTTTCTTGCTTCTGTACCGAATTCTATATCATTCTTCTTTTTTGTGTCATAAATGATTGTCTTTTTAGTGAGTCCCTTTACACTGGACTTATCTTTGATATCGTCTTTGCCTGGACCTCCTATAATTCTGATCTTCATCCCCTTACCTACATCTCCCTCCACATCAAATTCATCCTTTCCCTTGAGCCCGTATAGACGGATTTCGCTTGTCTCGTCATGCTGGAAGACCCTGTCATATGTTTTATCCTTCTTATTTCCCTTGCTGTTTACCGACCATACTTTGACTTCTGTTTCGTTGTTATTCAGTCTTTTAACCTGGAATTGCTCACGTTTGTCGCTTCCCACAATATCCACCTTCTTTGAGATTATTGAATAGTATTCTTCTGCAAATGCAGGGAGTTTGTCCCTTCTCGTTTTAAGCTTGTTCAGGGTGATATCTCCTCTTATTTCAGCAATTTGCGGAGGCATATCATTTATAGCTGCTGTTAATGTTTCATCTGTTAGACCGGCCTGCATCTGACTGGCAGTTTCAATCCATTCCTCTTTTGAAAGGTCACTAAGAAATCTCCTGTCGAGCCATCTGCCCTGGGATATCAGGCCTCCCATATCTTTAATCTCGTAATCAAATCCCTGGGTGATCCGGAGTGCAAATCTCCTGGAGGAGATCCATGGGAAAAATCCCTCGCTCAGAAAAAAGGTTTGATCACGGTCCCTGGGGACTGCCCGGTAAAGCGTCTCATTCCCATCTTTAAATCCAGCCCATCTCCACTGATCCTCATGCCTGTCCCAATCGCCAATATAAACATCGAACAAGCGACTTTTTAAGAGATGTACCTGGTCCATCTGGTTCTCATGGTCATCTGTGAATGCGTCTAGCATGTCCGGCGTTCCGATAATATCCTTTGAGCGGCCAAAACTTTCCACATCCTTCCTGTTGCCATTGGGACGTTCCTCGAATAAATAGAGTCCTTCCCATACATCGTCCATATAGGGTCCCAGCCTGGGGTCTTTTGTCAGGTATACAATTTCGGGATTGGTATGATAGATTCCGGCAGCATCGGCCAGCCTGGGTACGGAGAGAGCCGCCCAGGGCAGTGAAGCTGACATCTGATCCTGTACCACATCCACAGCCAGTTGCATTTTCACTGCTTCCGGGATCACCTTTGAAGGGTCCTTATCCAGGGAACGAAGCACCCATTGCTGTTTTTTGTCATTCTCTAGCCTCAGGGATTTCGTTTGCCCGTTACCTCCTTTCTGGACAATTTCAAGCCCCCCTTTTTTCCTGAAATCGAAAACTGGCACCTCTACCGGGATCATCCACTCTTCGCGGTAGTTATCACCGAAAAAAACTCTCTTGAAATTGCTTGCCTGGAACTTTTCACCATTAGGATAGGCAGAAATTGTGCTGTCTGAGTAATCAATGTCGCTCAGGTATTCTTCGATTCGCTCTTTTTCATAAACGGGTTTATTAAACAGCTTTTTCCGGAATACCAGTTCTTTAGAAGCTGTTATGAAATCAAGCCAGACATCCCCGTTGTTGTAAAAGTTGAGCTTAGCCACTCCTGACTGACTCTGGGCGTAATCGGTTTTTTTACTTTGTGCGGCATAAGAGGGAGTACCTGCCGCTCCGCTGATAATATGATGAATAGACTCTTTTTCAACATATTGCAGGTTATTCTCATGCCCGGCCGCATAAATAATATCTTCATGGCCTTCAAAAGTTTCAAGCAAGGCCTCTTTCAATAATTTATAGTGTGGATGGGCAAGGTCCTGTGTACCCCCCAGAAATTTCCTGTAGCCTGTATAAAGGAAACCCGGCAATGGGATATAGAGTGCACTATTGACTTCCAATAAAGGGAAAAAATTATCTGCTGCTGAAAAATGGCCACCGTAGTTCCCGACACTGAATAAGGGATTATGGGCCGCAAAAATTATTTTCTTGTCCCTGTTTCTGCTAACAGCATCTTCAATTTGTACAAAAAAGTCTGCCTCATCCACAATACCTGCATAGCTTTTCTCATTTTCCTGAAACCACCAGTACGAATCGATCAATATAACTACTATATCGTCTGTTAAATGAACTTCAGTGGGACCGGGCCTGCCCTTTTTAGGTAAGAAGACTTTATCTTCATCCAGATAATTTTCAATGTATTTTCTCTGGTTTTTGACATACTCCAGGCCCTCTTTTCTACCCTTAGCCCAATCGTGGTTTCCGGGAATAAAAATTACCTTTCCCTCATAGTCCTCCAGGATCTTCAGTTGTGCCAGCAAACTTTCCTGCGCAAGATCCCAGGAATTTTCAGTGGAATCGGGCAATCCATTGGGATATACATTGTTGCCCAAAAAGATTACAGCACTGTTCTCGCCAGCTTCTGATAGCTGAGTTCTCAATAGAGATAGCAGGGAATCATTTGTATATGCAGTTCTGGAATCACCCAAAAGTATGACGGAATAATCAGGTTCCTCTGAGCTCACCGGAATCTCTTCCTGCCAGTTGCCTACCCTGTCGCTGTAAAAGGGCTCATAACTGGCACACGATGAAATAACAAGAAATAAGAGTAATAAAAACGACCTGTTGATCTTAATGCTTTGCATGGATATCGAATTTTAAAATATAACCTTTCCCCCCCTGACCTCATTTGAAATGAACATTTCACCGGCGGGTGAAAAGCATATTCCCTCCGGTTGTCGAAATATTTTCGGATCCAGTTCCCTTACATCCTGTACTTTACCCTCTTTGTTCAGAATTATGAGCAGTTTGCCTACACTTGATATAATATAGATTTCACCATCCAGGGGATGAATGGCTATCCCGGACGGTTTGAAACTGGTTTCGCTTTCAATAATACGCAAGCTTTTTGCAACCTTGACTGACAGCCGGTTGAACCTGCTGCGATCAATATAGCTATCGAGCCGATCCAGGTCAATGAGGAAATGGGGACGAGTCACCAGTTTCTCCTCCTCCAGATCGAACTTGTAAATGGCTTTGTATCCCTCGTAGGGATTCTCCTTTTCAATGGATGGAGATCCTTTGCAAGCGATTAGCAGGGCGTTCGCTGTGGGATCATATGCCATACCCTCGCAATCGTTTTTTTCCTTTAACTCTGTCTTGTACTTCTTTACTTTTCGATCCTTTTTCTTAAAGTCTTTGATCCGGTAAATATTCCCGTTGCTTCTTAAGATATAGGCAGTTTTACCGACTACTGCAATATCCTCGTAATCAGCATCATTCCCGAATTCATGCTTATCAATGATCTTCTCCTTCTCCAGGTTCAAAATATAAATATTGGCCTTTTCGTCCTGGACACAAGCAATCTTTCCTTTGCCATAATAGGATAATCCTGAAATTTCCTCCAGGTATCCTGGTAGTTTATACCTGGCAACGGGGCTACCCAGCTTATATCTGAAAAGATCTTTACCTGGAGGAATCCTCCCTTCCGTTGATGGATTACAAAAAGAGACCAAAATCATGCAGATTACCAGTCCCGGAATACGAACAGTTTGATAAGAGCCCCATTTATAAAAAATGTGTAATTTTATAAGAAGTGGTGAACTTTTATGGTCCTGTGATTCTCGCATATAAGCTGAATGCTGCCTCAAAATTAAATGTACAAAAAATATGTAAGAGCCCCAGGTTTGAACCTTCTTCACCATTACACACATTAAATAACAAATTTATGGAAGATTTGATCGTTCAGGAATCCGAAAAATTTATCAGAGATCTTTTTGAGAAGGAGATTCAGGAGAAATTAAGATACCACGACATAATACATACCGAGTATGTTGCGGGCATGGCTGACCGAATAGGAAATAACTCTGGATTAAGTAAGGAAGAGCTGCAGATTGTGATAGTAGCGGCCTGGTTTCACGACAGTGGCTTTGTATCTCGTTCCGATGGACATGAGGAAGAGAGTCAGAATATTGCCAGGAAATTTCTTAGCTCAAAAGAGATGCCAGAAGAGTTCATTGATAAGGTACTCATCTGCATCGAAGCTACAAAGATGCCCCAGAACCCGGGTGATAATCTACTTGCACAGGTAGTTTGTGATGCTGATATGGCCTATTTATCAGAGGATTTTTACATGGGAAGAACGACATTGTTAAGGAAGGAGTGGAACCATGAGTCTGAGACAAAATTAAGCAAGAAGAGCTATTATCAGGAAACGGTTGACCTATTTAAGAATCACAAGTATTATACTGAATATGGAGAAAATGAGTTATCTCCTGGCAAAGCAAAAAATTTCAAATTGCTCCATAAGCTAAAGAAGAAGAAATCAAAGAAGGGAAGCGTGAAGGCAAAGCAGCTTCAGTCTGATAATAAGAAACTTATTA
>PVMK01115053.1_pt1 | contig 15060 bp, 15 predicted proteins | sample 1853481 | NCBI WGS metagenome assembly PVMK01 (sample SAMN08533507, study PRJNA380276) | Marine sediment metagenome, whole genome shotgun sequencing project.
ATATACGGAGAATTTATAAGCGGTCTTGATAGCAAGATGCGATATTTCAAACCACTGCGCATTGATATATTTAGTAAAATGGCAGCCTGGATACGGGAGATGGCCCCGGATGTCCTGATATACTTTTGTATGGAGGATGATGAAGTCTGGCAAAAGGCCCTTGGGTTTATTCCGGCTGAGCGCGGCGGTCTTCCGAAAATGCTGGATGAAAGCGCTGTCAGGATTTGCGGTCTGAACCCCCAAGGCCTATAAAAACGTAACACGATTTTATCGATAGTATGAAAAAAACCTGTTTTCTTTTTTATATGTTGTTTTTAACTTTTATCGTTTTGGTCCAGTTATCTGTTGCCCAAGAAGAGGCGAAAGTCAGATTGGTGATCGACGGGGATACCATTATCTTAGCTGATGGACGGCATGTCCGATACATCGGAATCAATACGCCCGAGATTGAGCATGAACACCAAAAAGCCGAACCTTACGGATATCAGGCCAAAAAGTATAATGAAAAATTAGTCTTTTCAAAAATGGTTCGTCTGCAGTTTGACAAGGAACGGCATGACCATTTTGGAAGGCTGCTTGCCTATGTCTTTTTGCCGGATGGTACATTTATAAATCAAGCAATGATAACTCAAGGATATGCCTATTTACTATCTCAAAAGCCGAATATTAAGTATGCTAAAATACTGTTGCAGGCTCAACGGGAGGCAATGTCGGCCAAAAAAGGTATGTGGCGGGAAATGGCGGAGGAAGAGGGTGGTTATTCAGGGAACATGCGTACTAAACGTTTTCATGCCATTGCTTGTCCATTTGGGAAAAAAATCAGTCTGACTAACCGGATCTCTTTTAAGAGTAAACGGGATGCCTTTTGGGCCGGATTTGCACCCGGTAAGCGATGTTTGGCGGGCAAAATAATCACGGAGTGAAAGTGAGCTAAAGTTTGAAGCGGCATTCTTTTATTGCCACTAAGGCACCAAAACAATCAAAAGTGATCAGTCATCAGTGAGAAGTGATCAGTAAGGGAAAACTAATTACTGATAACTGATAACCGATAACTGATCACTAACATTTGTGGCAAATATTTTTTGTTTTTCCAATTCAGCTTCAATAGATGGGACTTTTTACGATGCCATCATTCTTTAGCTTTGTTGATTTCTTCTATAAGTTTTTGTGAAGTTTGAGCAGGAACTTCGTCATAATGTGAAAATTCCATGGTAAATAGACCGCGGCCACCCGTCATTGCCCTTAAATCCGGTGCATAGGTTAGAAATTCTGCCATGGGTACCTGAGCGTTTATGATCTGATTTCTACCTTTGCTGTCCATGCCCAGAACACGGCCGCGCCTGCTGTTCAGATCCCCCATGATATCTCCCATGTATTCGTCCGGAGTGGTAATCGAAACATCCATGATAGGTTCCAGTAGAATAGGATTAGCTTCGGCGGCAGCCTTCCTATAGGCCAGGGACCCGGCAATTTTAAACGCCATTTCAGAAGAATCAACTGCATGATAGGATCCGTCATCCAGCGTAACTCTGAAGTCTATGCACGGGAATCCGGCCAGGACCCCTTTCTGGCTGGACTCAATAATTCCTTTTTCAACCGCCGGTATATACTGTCTCGGAATTACGCCACCGGCGATTTTATCGACAAACTCAAAACCTTTGCCACGGGGAAGCGGTTCTAATTGAATCCAGCAGTCACCGTACTGGCCATGACCACCGGTTTGTTTTTTGTGTTTTCCCTGGATCCTGATTTTCTTTTTTACGGTTTCCTTGTATGGAATTTTGGGGGTGTTGAGTCGGACAGCAACGTTGAACTTGCGTTTTAGCTTTTCAACGTTGACCTCAATGTGAATCTGCCCTAAGCCGGATAAAAGAATCTCCTTGGTTTCGGCATTGCGCGTCAGTTTTAATGATACATCTTCTTCCATTAATTTTGACAAAGATGTGAATACCTTGTCTTCGTCCTGCTTTGTTTTCGGTTCAACCGCAAATGATATCAGGCTGGGCAGTGGTTCTGCGCATCGGAACATGACCTTGCGATCTTCGGCGAACAATGAATCGCCGGTGGTGGTTTCTTTTAATTTTGCGACAGCCACAATCGCGCCCGGTCCGGCACTCTTTTCAGGTATTTGCTCTTTGCCGGCCAGTCTTAATAATTGATTGAAGCGCTCTTTGGTGTCTTTATTGATATTAAAGAAAGTACCGTCTGCCCCCAAACTTCCTGACACGACTCTAAAGATGGAAAGACGTCCGGCAAAAGGATCGGCAACCGTTTTAAACACAAACCCGGCAAAAGGCGCATCCGGATCGGGATGACATTCCACCTCATTTTCACCGGCGGCATCGGTCACGATCCATGCACCGCGATCAATAGGGGAGGGCATGCAGTTGACGATAAAATCACAAATGAGATCAATACCAATATTGTTTGTAGCTGATCCGCAAAGAACCGGCACAAATGTTCTTGATATTGTGCCTTTTCTTAAAGCACTTTTTATATCGTCATCAGTAAGAGATTCACCTTCAAGATAGCGCTCAAGAAGATCGTCGTCCGATTCCACAACATTTTCAATAAAAGCTTCCCTTTCTTCTTCAGCTTGATCTTGCAATTCAGCAGGTATATCAACTTCGGTTGCTTTGCCTTTAGCATCATAAATATAAGCTTTGAAACTGATAAGATCTATAACGCCTTTAAAATCCGCTTCTTTTCCGATTGGAAGCTGAATGATGATCGGCTTGGGATCAAACGTTTCGCCGGCATCTTTAAACGTTTTAAAAAAATCGGACCGTTCTCTGTCAAGTTTGTTGATAAAAATGACACACGGCAGATTGAATTCTTCGGCAAAATCCCAGGCTTGCTCGGTCTGAACTTTAACGCTGTCTACGGCATCTATGACTACAACCGCACCGTCTGCGGCCTGCAGACAGCTTTTGGTATCTGAAAAGAAATTCTGATCACCGGGAGTATCAATGAGATTAACCGTGTGGTTCTTCCAAGTAAATTGATGGAATCCACTGCTTAAACTAATGTTTCGCTTTAACTCTTCCGGCTCAAAATCCATAACCGTGTTACCGTCTTCAGTACGCCCCAGTCTGTTAACAACACCTGTATTAAAAAGCATTACCTCAGCCAGAGAAGTCTTTCCCGACCCTCCATGGGCAACAAATGCGATATTTCTTAAACTTTCGGTTCCGTCAGTCATTTAAGCTCCTCTCTGCGAGACCATTGAAAAACGCCCCCTTTATCCTGCGGAATTGTCCTTGGCCTTGAATCACGCTAAAAGCGGGAAACATTTTTCAAATGTCTCTCTGTTAAAATACCAATTGGGGCACAGCCCCTAAGTTCACCTTAAATTTAGTTTTTTTTATATGCTAAACCGGAAAAAATCAATATCAATTTTTCATTTTAACTAAAATCTGCTTATGCAGATTTTAGATAAATGAAAAATTCCTTGTTTCCCTTGGAACCGGTGATGGGAGATGGGATGACGGATCGACTCAAGAGGCCGTGTTGTAAGAAATATTCTGATAGATCCTTTATTACTTCAGCATGCTGTGACGAATCACGCACAATCCCACCTTTGCCAACCTTACCTTTGCCTACTTCAAACTGGGGTTTAATCAAGGCTAAAATCGCCGCGTCTTTCTTGATAAACTTCATAACAGCGGGAACAACTATTTTTAGGGAGATAAAGGAAACATCTATGGTTGCAAGGTCAACCGGCTGGGGAATGATTTCAGTGGGCATGTGACGGATATTGGTACGTTCGATGGCAACCACACGTGAATCTTGTCGCAGTTTCCATGCTAATTGCCCATAGCCGACGTCCACGGCAAATACACGGCTTGCTCCATACTGCAGCAGACAGTCCGTAAATCCGCCGGTGGATGCGCCCACATCAAGGCAGACAAATCCGGTTATATCGATATCAAGTATCTGGAGGGTCTTTTCAAGTTTAAGACCGCCTCGGCTGACATAAGAGAGATCTGATCCTCTCAGAGCGATATCGTCCTCTCCGGAAACCAGGGTGCCGGCCTTATCCGTGATCTGATTGTTTACCAGAACTTTCCCGGCCATGACCAGGGCGCGAGCACGCTGCCGGCTTCTTACCAGACCTTTTTCCACTAGGATCAGGTCAAGTCTGATTTTCTCTTTCGGCATTATTACCCAGCGAAACTTTGCCTCTTACGTCTTTCAAAGAGCCTTTTTTTGACAGGATTAACAGGATGTTCAGGATTAAAACATCAAAACTCATCCTGTAAATCCTCATCAAAATCCCTTAATTTGCGTTTGATTTCAACTTTTCGTTCACCAAAATTAATAATTAAACCTACAGCTTTTTCTGTGGCAACAAGATAATTAACCATCTGAACTTCATGGGCTTGAATGATCTGCCTTACCGACTTTAATTCTAAAATGACCGTGTCCTCTACTATGATGTCAGCGACAAATTTTCCAACCACTTCATTATCTTAGAATACAGTTCTCAGGATTATGATTTTATGATTTACTGGATGGCTAAAGTGAAACTTAACCTTATTTGTTTACTTGAAACAAAATCTTGTTTATCCCTGGCCCAGACCGATCACCAATACTCTATACTCAAAAAGTTGAGTTTTAATGTATAGGCTCGATCAATATATACGAACGAGTCGCGCTCTCCGAGGCGTAGGCTCATGTCTCTACGAGCCGGAGGCCAGGGCGGGCCTGTTATCCTGTCAGATTTTCTTTAAAGGGCTCAAGTGTTACAAAAAAAGAATTCCTTTTCTATCCAATATCCAGGATCAAGTATCCCCGATAAATCGGGATTTCCGCTACGCTCCAACCAGCATCAAGCGTTTGGCTGCATTGACGACAGCCGCTGCATCGATACCGTACTTGGATCTGAGAAAGGTTTGAGAGCCGTGTTCAACAAAAGTATCCGCTATGCCGATACATTCCAGCAGATAACCGGTTATGGATTGATCATTCAAACATTCCAGAACAGCACTCCCGAATCCGCCATGCCGCACATTTTCTTCCACTGTTATAATGCGCGGTATATCGCGAGCCAGGGAACCGATCAGGTCAGCGTCAAGAGGTTTTACAAAGCGGCAGTTGACAACCGTTGCTGAAATTTCCTGTTCCAGTAAAATCGAATGTGCGGCAAGCGCTTCGCAAACCGATTGGCCTATAGCCAGAATTAAAACATCATCCCCCTTAGTGAGAACCTCTGCCTTGCCGATTGGTAGAGGAACGTCCTGATTTTCCATGCTCACACCTTGGGCGACACCGCGGGGATATCGAACGGCAACAGGGCCATTATGGTTCAGGGCGGTGCAGAGCATTCTAACCAGTTCATTTTCATCTTTGGGGGCCATGATGACCATATTGGGAAGACTTCTAAGGTAAGATAAATCAAAAAGACCGTTGTGAGTCGCTCCGTCTTCACCCACAATTCCACCGCGGTCAACGGCAAAAACCACCGGCAAAGCTTCGATACAGACATCGTGTAAAATCTGATCATATGCCCGCTGCAGAAATGTAGAATAAATGGCCACAACCGGCTTGAGGCCTTCGCTGGCCAGTCCGGCAGCAAAGGTTACGCCGTGCTGTTCAGCAATGCCGACATCAAAAAAACGATCAGGGTAGGCCTCGGCAAACTTTACAAGCCCCGTACCTTCAGGCATGGCGGCGGTCACCGCAACAATCCTGTCGTCGTTTTTAGCCATTTCAAAGATAGTCTTGCCAAAAACTTCCGTATAGGTCGGAATGGCATCATTAGCGCTTTTACACTCTCCCGTTTTGATGTCAAAGCACCCAACACCGTGATAATAGATGGGATTTTTTTCAGCAGGTGCGTATCCCTTGCCTTTCTTGGTTGTTATATGCAGAAGCACCGGTTCGTTAAGCTCTCTGATATTAATCAATATGTCGATAAGATGGCTCAAATTGTGCCCGTTGATAGGACCAAAATATTCAAAGTTAAACGCTTCAAACAGCATCCCCGGCGTAATAAAGGTTTTAAAAGATTCTTTGGAACGTTTGGCAAACTGATAAATATCGTCTCCAATCCTGGGCAAAGATTTGAGAAAACCACTGAATTCTTTCTTAAAATCCTGCATATACTTTGTGGAAAAAGCCCGACTTAACAAAGAAGATATGGCACCCACATTGGGCGCTATGGACATGTCGTTGTCGTTGAGGATAACGATAAGATCTTTTTGAATATCACCGGCCTGGTTTAGACCTTCATAGGCCAGTCCGGCTGTCATGGACCCATCACCAATCACGGCGATAACTTTAGCGTTGTCTTTTTTCAGGCACTTGGCGCAGGCAACTCCAAGCGCTGCTGAAATGGAAGTGCTGCTGTGGCCGGTTGAAAATGCATCATAGGGGCTTTCGCTCATGCGGGTAAAGCCACTGATCCCGTCGTACTGGCGCAAGGTATGAAACTGCTGACGGCGTCCTGTAAGAAGTTTGTGGGCATAGGACTGGTGACCGACATCCCAGATGATTTTATCGTTGGGGGCGTCAAACACGTAGTGAATGGCAATCGTCAGTTCAACAGCACCCAGGCTCGACGCCAGGTGCCCGCCGTTTTTAGATACCACGTCAACAATTATCTTGCGAATTTCCTGGGCCACAACAGGAAGCTCAGACCGTGATAAGCGCTTTAAATCTGCAGGAGAATTAATTTTTTCCAATAGGCTCAAGACCGATATACTCCTTTCTATAAATTCAGGGCTCCTGACTTGGCGTAAATTCAGATTCAACATATTTTAATGAAGAATCAACACCTTGAGAGCATATAAAAGATGAACGTCGAACATCGAACATCGAACGTTGAACATCGAATAATGCATTCTACCATTTATTATAAAGAGAAAGCGAAGCGCCTTCCACATTCGACGTTCGACGTTGAACGTTCGATGTTCGATGTTCAAATACTTAAAACTTAAAACGTTCGTAAAACGTTGTTTTTTGCCTTTTTACGAAACCATCATTCTAATAAGAAGTCGTTAGCGTTCTCGTTCAATAATGTACTGTGCAATGGCACGCAGTGGATCTGATTTGTTATCAAAATAATTCAGCGCTTGCAAGGCGTTGTTGACAAGTTTTCGGGCAAACGCTCTCGATTCATTTATCCCCATTAAAGCCGGGTAGGTGTTTTTATTGCGAGTTTGATCGGTGCCGACACTCTTACCCATTACAGCAGGGTCACCTTCGACATCCAGAATGTCATCAATAACCTGAAAAGCAAGCCCAATATTTTTGGCATAGAATCTTAACTGTTCGATCTGCTTTTGGCTTCCGTCTCCCAGAACGGCACCAGTATGGATGGATGCTTTTATCAGGGCACCGGTCTTTAAAGCGTGCATCTTTGCAAGAGCCTCTATTTCAAGTTGGATTCCTTCTGAGGCAATATCCATCATTTGCCCTTCAATCATACCTTCATACCCGGCCGCCGAGGCAATATGATGCAAAACCCTAAGCCATTTTAAAGCCTGGTTTTCATTCGTGAAATTGTTTGTTGACAGGATCTGAAATGCCAGTGTTAGAAGGCCGTCACCGGCCAGAATTGCGGTAGCTTCATTAAAGGCCAGATGGCATGTCGGCCGGCCCCTACGCAAGTCATCGTTATCCATTGCCGGCAGATCATCATGGATTAAGGAGTAAGTATGGATCATTTCAAGGGCGCAGGCAGCACGCATGGTATTCTCGGATTTGCCGCCGACCGCCTCCGTGGCAGCCAAACACAAAATCGGCCTTAAGCGTTTGCCGCCGGCCATGAGGGAATATTGCATGGCTTTGCTAATCTGGCTGGAATTTGCGGCGGAATCAAGCATCATAACCAGTGCAGCATTGATCTGTTTGCGCATAGAAACAAGATAGGTATCAAGATCGTAACTATTCATTTTCCTTATTATTTTCCGACATAAAAGGTTTTTCCAGCACATTGCCTTCGGTATCTTGCATCAGAATCGTGACCTTCTTTTCAGTTTCATCGAGCTTATTTGAGCAGAACTTGGAGAGCTTAACACCTTCTTCAAATTTCGTAATAGCTTTTTCAAGGGGCAGGTCTCCGGATTCAAGCTCCTGAACGATCTGTTCAAGTTTTTTCATGGCTTTTTCAAACGTTTGTTTACTCATAATGTTATTTTCCCTTTACTCTGCAAAATAAAGAGCCCTTGGCAACCATTACTTCAAGGTCTTGCCCAATGGCAACTGCATGCGGATCTCTGACAACAACTCCTTCCGGATGCGTGCTGGTAATGCTGTAGCCGCGGTCCAGAATAGCAGCAGGGCTCAAGGAGTGCAATCTTGTTGACAACTCTCGGAGTGAAAATTGTTTTTTATCTAAATATATTTTTTTATAAATTAATAAGTTATTATTAATTTGTTCAAGTTTTTCATAAGCTTTTTTAGCCTGCATTAACGGACTATTCTTGTACAGACTTTCAGTGCGCCACATCAAACGTTCACGTCTTTGTGCCAGGTTGTTTACACATGTTCTTACAAGGCGGGATGTAAGATCATCATTTCGAAGCCTTAAATCATCAATTTTCTTTTTAGGATCTATCAGTCTTTGTGCCAGCCCTTTTATAACCTTTTGTAAATCATCAATATATCTAAAATATCTTATTTTCAAAAACTTTGTAAGTTCGCTGCATCGGTTTTTAAGGTCATGTTTTATCGGAACCGCCATTTCAGCCGCCGCTGAAGGGGTGGGGGCTCGAAGATCAGCAACAAAATCAGCTATGCTGAAATCGGTCTCGTGTCCCACGGCAGAAATTACCGGGATATTTGAAGCAAAGATAGCCCTGGCAACATCTTCAGAATTAAACGCATGCATATCCTCCATTGAACCGCCGCCTCTGGCCAGGATCACCACATGGGCGTCAAAACGATCATTCAGTAACTCAAGTGCCGATACAATTTCTTTTTCAGCACCGTCACCTTGAACTTTAGACGGTACGATTTCAATATCAAGGTTTGAAAAGCGTCGGTTTAGTATTTTTAAAATATCATGGACCACCGCTCCGCTTGGAGAGGTGATGATGCTGATTTTTTTGGGCAGAAAGGGTAGGGGCTTCTTGTGTTTTTCGTCAAAAAGGCCTTCATCTGCAAGTCGCAACTTGAGCTGTTCAAAAGCGAACTGGATGGCTCCAGCTCCGGCCGGTTCAAGATACTCCAATATTAACTGATAGTTGCCTCGGGGTTCATATACACTTATCCGGCCAAGTCCGGTCACACTCGTTCCATCTTCAGGGTAAAATTTCAATTTGCGATTCTGAGCACGGAACATAACCGCATTGATCTGGGCATTTTCATCTTTTAATGTAAAATAGAAATGCCCTGAAAGTGGGACTCTGAAGTTGGAAATTTCACCGGTTATCCAGATAAATGGAAAGTTTTCTTCGAGCAGAACTTTAATTTCAGCAGTAAGCTCGGAAACTACGTAGATGCGGCGTTGGGTGCTGGTGTCAATCATTTTTTGTAATATCTTAACCTTAAATTAAGGCAGTTGCATATAAAATAGCAAAGCGAATTTATATCACAGCCAAAGAACGCGTTCAATCATTTTTAAATTTGTACAGCCCCCCTGATAAAAACAACCAACGTCCGATAAGATATATTATGTAAACTTAAACGCGAGTATAATGCCATGCGAGGAAAAAGAGCCAGGGGCTCCCCCTTTTCATCTTTTTATATTTCCCATTTTAAAGAAAACGAACGTTCCATATTAATAGTGGCGCAGCCGCGTTTTATAAAATCGTGAAACGATTTTATTTGAGCAACGTGCGTACGGCTGGAACGACATATATGTCTTCATGGGGCATTTTGGCAAGACAAGCTGCCAACAACTTATTCTTTTCGTGAATTGTTTTATTTTTATCCATAATAAAGCGCTGCCGGCCCTTAACTATGCAAAAACCGCTTTTGGCTTTGATGTTGGTCTGCCTTAAACTCTGCTCGTATACCGTGATATCGAGTTTTTCGGCAAGTTCCTTCAGCTCTTGATATATTTGCTCAGGTTTCATAAATAAAATCGCTCCGCGATTTTATATAACGCGGCTACGCCGCTGATTCTGGGGAAAGGTCAAAATTATTATAAATGAATGTGCTCATTTTTGCAGTTTAAATTTAAAAAAGCTTTCAGCTTGCAATACCTGTTGACTGTATTATAGTAAAACCGTATTACGATAAACAATAACCTAAAAACTAACTGTCACTTAAAACCTAAAACGTGATGAATTCGACTTTTTACGAATTCATCTTATTAAGTCCCGAATCTTTTAGGGACGCTTCATAAAATCGCGAAGCGATTTTATTTGCGAAGCGATTTTATTGGAGGTAAAAATGCAAACAATTCCAGCACAAAGGGCACAGGCTCAAATTCAAGTCAATGAATTTATCCGCAGTGTCTATAACTGGATGGCTATCGGCCTGGGGTTAACCGGTCTGGTAGCTTTTTATGTGTCAAACAGCGAAACCATGAAGACACTGATTTTTGGGAATCAGCTTGTTTTTTTCGGCCTGATCATCGGAGAACTTGCCCTTGTTTTCACCATCAGTGCCAGGGTTCATAAAATGAAGGCTTCTACCGCCACCTCGTTGTTTGTGCTCTATGCTGCCTTGAACGGTGCGACCCTTTCAGCAATATTCCTTATATATACAAGGGCATCGATCACTTCAACATTCTTTATCTGCGCCGCAACCTTTGTTGCTTCCAGCATTTACGGCATGGTAACCAAGCGTGACCTGACCTCTATGGGACAGTTCATGATCATGGGACTTATCGGGATAATAATAGCTTCGGTTGTAAATATTTTTGTACGTAGTTCGGGCATGAGCCTGATAGTCAGTTATATTGGTGTTATCGTTTTCGTAGGATTAACCGCCTATGACACCCAGAAACTGAGAACCATGGCACTTTCACAACCTGAAGGACTTGACGGTGCAACCATACGTAAAGGTGCCATTTTGGGTGCCCTGACGCTGTATCTTGACTTTATCAATCTGTTCTTGATGTTGCTCAGAATACTAGGCAACCGTGAATAAAAAATAAATTGCAATCTCCATATACATGTAGTCGGAAAAAGCTGTTCTTTGTTTGCCATGGAACGAATTCTTTAGCCAAGCTTATCTTTTATAATTTCAGCTAATTGACGACAATGCCGATCGGTTTCTTCCTTAGTGGGTCCTTCTACCATAATGCGGCATATGGGTTGTGTGCCGGAATAACGAACCAGCACCCTGCCCTGCTGCCCTAATTTTTTTTCAACAGACTTTATTGCATCTTGAATCTCGGGTACGGTCTCCAGGTCAGGTTTGTGCGCGACTTCCACGTTCCGAAGGGCCTGAGGGAATACGGCCATAATTTTACAAAGCTCTGACAGGGGTTTTGATTCCGCATGCATGACTTCAATGAGTCTTAAAGCAGCAAGAATGCCGTCTCCGGTGGTATGCTGATCCAAAAAGATCATGTGACCGGAATCTTCGCCGCCTAAAACAGCCCCGGAAGCCACCATTGCCTCCATAACATAACGATCACCGACATCAGTCATTTTATGGGTTATACCCATATCTTTCAAAGCCAACCCTAACCCAAGGTTGCTCATAACCGTACTTACCACCAGATTGTTTTTGAGTAGTTCTCTCTGCTTCAAGTGCTTTGCACAAACAGCTAATAGCTGATCACCGGAGACAAGCTTACCTTTTTCATCAACGGCTGTCAGCCGGTCACCATCACCGTCAAATGCCAGGCCGATTTGAGCCTTTCTATTTACAACCGCTTCCATCAGGACCTCAGGATGTTGTGACCCGCAGTTTTCATTGATATTTTTACCATCAGGGTCAGCAAACAGTGTTTCAACATCTGCGCCAAGCTTCTTAAAAACCGCCGGCGCTACTCTGTAAGTAGCCCCATTGGAACAATCCAGGATAATTTTTATACCCTTAAAAGTATCTTTTGCCTGCATTGCATCAATTAGAAATGTCGCGTAACGATTTTCAGCATTATTGATCTTAAAAGTGCGGCCAATCTCTTTAACCGGTTTTGCCGGTGCCTCAGATTTGTTTCCTAATATCAAATCTTCAATTTCCGCTTCGATCTTATCTGCAAGCTTGTAACCGTTGCTATTGAAAATTTTAATACCATTGTCATAAAAGGGGTTGTGGGAGGCAGAGATCACAATGCCGGCATCAGCACCTATAAGAGAGGTTAAAACAGAGACTCCCGGCGTCGGCATGATTCCTGTACGGTAGGCGTCAACTCCCATTGAACAAATCCCTGAAACCAAAGCATATTCAAGCATGTCACCGGAAATGCGGGTATCCTTTCCAACGACAATCTCTGAGCGGCTCTCATCTTTTTTAAAAAAGGCGGCCGTTGCCCTTCCGATTTTAAGAGCCATCTCCGGAGTCATCGGATATTGATTGGCCACCCCTCTAATTCCGTCGGTACCGAACAATTTCCCCATATTTATCCCCTTCTTTTTTGTTAGACAGCATTAACCCGTCTTCGCTAAAGCTTCAGGCTACGCCTCCGGCTACGACCCGACAAGACGCCGCGGCAAGCCAGGATATACAGTTGAATAGTAGTATTGAGATAGAATACTTTTATATTTTTCACCGCAAAGGCGCAGAGAGCGCAAAGAACAAATAATTTTCTTTTGCCGTTGACCCCGCTAAAAGCGGGATCAACGGCAAACAATAAAATGAATAAACTCTGCGTTCTTTGCGACTCTAATGAGCAAAGCGAATAGGCGGTGAGTTATAAAATTAAAAATCGAGTAAATCCTGTCTCATAATTTTTTAAACGATCTACTCGCTGGAGCGAAATGATGGCAATAATTTGAACGCTTCCGCAGTGACGGCATCAACTATTCCTTGAAGCCAGCGGGTGCCGATTTCAGCATCGTCGGCCTGCAGCCCTTTGATCACGGCAATGTAGTCTTTTCCCCATGATTTAATGCCAAGCCGGATTTTTTCACAAAATTCATCTCTAAGTTCGTTTTTTCCTGCCATGTTGCGCTGGGCACCAAAGGATGCTTCAAGTTCGGTCCAGCGGTCATAAAGTTCCTGTTTTTGCTGCAAAACCAGTGCTGAGGCTTTATCTTTGGCAAAATTTTTATAGGCCTCGATAGAATCCGGCATTTTTTGAGACAAGGCCTTGAAGCGTTTCATGCGTTCATCAATGGCCATATTCAGCTTTTCATTAAGGCCGTCAAAAAGGATCTCCGGGAAATCATCTGTAATAAACAGTGAACGCACATGGGTATACCAGTGCTCAAGTGCTATCAGGTTGGCAATATATATGTTGTTGTTTAGTGTTGTCCGTTTGATATTCTGATATATATTGGAAATAAACGGCACACTGCCGCTTTTCACATTCCCTTCAAAAATGAGACGTCCAGGCTCTAAAACATCATTTCTGCATCTGGATCCGCCAGCGATTGTGGTTCCAAAGGCCAGGCGGCATGGGCCTACCAGCCCCCCCTGCCCTCCCAGGAATATGGGTCGCTGGTTCAACCTCACTCCGTGTGGTACATCACCGATCTGCGATGGTGTAGCTTTGTCCTGATTGGGCGTATAGTTAAAATGAATATAAGAGCTACCTACCTCGCTGTGGTCTTGGCGGCTGGTGCCGCCCGACATGAAACAATCGCAAAAATTGATCAGGCTGCCCAGGGTCACAAACGGTAAGAGTATGGTCTGTTTCAAGCCGACATTGTGAGCTGTATTGGCTTCTTCCTCAAGAATAGTTCCTTCCCTAACATGGGAACCGGAGCCGGCACTTGCTTTTTTTAAAAAAACAGCCTGTCTGAAAAAACCGCCGTTGAGATCAACCTCCGGGCCGATCTGGCAGTTATCAATGGTAACCGGCCCTTCATATCCCAACTTGACCCCTCGAAGAATCAGGGTGGAGCGGCCAAAAATCTTGCATCCTGAATATATAACCACTCCATCACCGGAGATTCGGTCGACATCAACTTCAGCGCCGATTTCAACGCATCGAGGATTAGGGATTTTAACACCTTTCTGGAGCAGCTTCTCAATTTTCGAAATGTTGTGATTTATCATCTCGGGCCTCGATATCATTATTGTAAGTTGTTAACAAAAAAAGCCGTTCCATGGAAGCGTCCATGGCACGGCTTTTTCAAAAGGAATGAAAACTATAATTTAAAATTTTTTGTCATTCTCCTGGAGGGGTTAAATTGAACGAGATCCATGTTTTCAGACAAAAAATCTATATAATCATCTATGCTACCTATCTGACTTAAAGCTCGTGCAGCATTGAAAATATTCCCTCGCTGCACATCTTTGGCATCTTCGATCATCTCTTGTTTCTCATCGTCACTTAATATCAGCGAGCCACTCATCTAAAAGGTTCTCCTTGTCAAATATTTTAAAGTATTCTCTTACGAGGTCCATGTCCATTTTATCCTGATGCAAAGCAAGCATTCTTTGTATGTCGGGAGCATCAATTATGTAACGATTTTCAGGATCATTGGAAATAGCTTGAATTTTGAGACCGATCAAATCTTCGGGCCATAATGTTTTTAGCTCATATTCGCCTTCAAAAACCTTCTTTTTTGCAGCCCGTTGCATCATTGCTTTCGTATACTTTCTTCTGGCAAAAAGGAAATCGACCTGACCAAATACCTTCAGCGGTGATAAATATGATACGATTTCATCACTGCTAAAATCCTGACGTTCATAGCCTAGTCCAGTCATAACTTTATGGACAGTTGATTTGGATTCCTCATGAACTATAAAATCAATGTCTTTTGTGAATCTAAATATGTTCATTGTACTCAATGCCAGCCCGCCTGATAATACAAAATCAATTTTTTGCTCATGAAATTTTGAGATTAGCGTTTTTAAAACTTCTTTAAGGTTCATATGGAGTACTATTGGCAGCCGGGACGTATTCCGGTACTATTTCCTTTAGTTTTGCTATAATCTTTTCTTTATTTTGCTCCTCAGCCGATTTAGCCAGCTTGTTGATATTGCCGTCCAATACCTGCAGGTTGCACTCCAAGCCCTTTAACATCACAATCTTTTCGTGGG
>PVMK01188858.1_pt1 | contig 15055 bp, 16 predicted proteins | sample 1853481 | NCBI WGS metagenome assembly PVMK01 (sample SAMN08533507, study PRJNA380276) | Marine sediment metagenome, whole genome shotgun sequencing project.
TTTCAACGTTGGATTTATGGTGAATTATATCCAATTTATGAGGTTGTGTACAGTCAATCTGATAATAATCTATTAATACAAATTATCCAAATTCAGGGCAGTGATATTTTTATTATGCCGATTGATATTAAAGCCACTTATATTGATGAAAGCGAGTCAACTTGGGTAGTAGATAATTCATTGCGACAGCAATTTTATTCACTAATAATTCCGGATGGAAAAACTATTCAAAGATTAGAATTAGATCCTGATAATTGGATTCTGAAGAAGATTTCTGAAATTCGTCTAGATACTCTTGGAAATAGTATAATACCCGGTGAATTTTACCTACATCCGGTTTATCCAAATCCATTTAACGCAGGTGTAACAATTCGATTTGATATAGAAATTGAAAGAGACATACAGATTAATATTTTTGATATTAAAGGTAATATGATTTGGCAACAATCGGGTAATTTTGTTTCAGGTGCTCATTTTATTAAATGGGATGGGAAAGACCAACTTGGGAATAAAATTCCAAGTGGAACTTATCTTGTAGAAGTGAATAATGGAGTATTAGTTAAAAAAAGGAAAATGTTATTATTAAAATAGGATTATAAATGAATAAAAATCTAATTGAAAAAATATTTGAATATGGGGAACCCCTATTAATTATTATTGGAGCAATGTTTTTGGGATGGTTGTTTAAGAGGTTTATCCATGGTTATTTAAAAAAATTAGCCAAACGTACTGCTTTAAAAACAGACGATTTACTTCTTGAATCAGTTGAAAAACAAATAATTATTTGGTTAGGATTAGCAGCACTATATTACATTTCTAAAACGACAGATTTTCTGCAACCATATTCGGCAAATCTGATAATATTTGTTGTATTCATGGTTATTATCACAATTGCATTTACTGTTAGTAAATTCTTAGTTGGTATGATTGATGTTTGGTCGGAAAAACAGGAGCGATCTCTTCCGTCGACAAAAATATTTGTTAATTTAGTTAGGGCAATCGTTTTAACTATCGGAGTTTTAGTGGCTCTTGATTTTATCGGTGTTTCCATAACACCGATGTTAACTGCGTTAGGAGTTGGTGGATTGGCAATATCTTTAGCCCTAAAAGATACGCTTTCCGATGTATTTGCCGGATTACACATCTTGCTAAGTAAAAAAGTTGAACCGGGGGATTTTATCGAATTAGAATCAGGTCAAATGGGATACATCACAAATATTACTTGGCGAAATAGTACCATTATAGAACGAACAAATAATGTGTTTATTGTGCCCAATACACTTCTATCAAATGCCATAATAAAAAATTATGATACAATTGATAGGACTTTTTCTGCTCGTATCCCGCTTGGAGTAGGGTATGAAAGTGACCTTGATTTTGTTGAAAAAGTAACATTGGAAGTCGCTAATGAAGTTGCTAAAGAAATGGATGAACATGTCAAAGATTTTGCTCCATTCCTACGGTATCTTGAATTTGGAGAATCAAGTATTAATTTAAAAGTGTTTTTCAAAGTTCATGAATATGGAGATCAATATCCTTTAATACACAAATTTATTAAACAATTATTGATTAGATATAAAAAGGAAGGAATTAATATTCCATTCCCAATTAGAACACTTTATCATATGAACAAAATCGACATGGATAGTAAATAATATGGATTTATTAATTAAACCATTCTCTTTGGAAGTTAAAAAAATGTATGAGGAACATTCTCATTTTCATGATGGCGACGCTGGTTTGGATTTATTTGCAATTCATGAACTAACAATTCAAGCAAGAGAATCAGCATTTATCCATCTGCAAATTTCATGTGAGAATTTAGATGGTAAGCCATATTTATTAATGCCGCGTTCGAGCATATCGAAAACACCACTAAGATTATCAAATTCGATTGGATTGATTGATGGCGGTTATCGTGGTGAAATAATTGCCGCTGTTGATAATATCAAAGATATTCCATATAAAGTTAATCCCGGTCAGCGTCTATTTCAATTGGTGGCCATGGATGGATCGCCGATCCATTTTAGAATAGTAGAAGAGCTAAGTGAGACAGCGCGCGGCAGTGGTGGATTTGGTAGCACCGGTCAATAAGTTATAACTAAAATACTAATTAGCACTCTAGGGTTGAGAGTGCTAATTATCCTTGATAAAATATCATTTTTAATGATAACTTTCATATTGCATTTAATGCAGTTATTTAATGATTTACAATAATGACATATCAATTGTTAAAAGAATGTCATTTTGGCAAATTTTAAAAATTGGCATAGAATTTGTTAATAGAATTACAAAGCAATTAAAAGCTTAAAAAGAATTAAAATTTTAATAAATAGTTAATCAAAAAAGGAGATTAATAAATGGGTTTAAAATTAAAGCCATTGGAAGACCGTGTTGTGGTCGAGCCAAAAGAAGCTGAAGATAAAACTGCCTCAGGAATCATACTTCCTGATACGGCACAAGAAAAACCTCAAGAAGCAACTGTTGTAGCAATGGGTCCCGGAAAAGCAAGTGATTCAGGTACTATTGTAAAGATGACTGTTAAAGTTGGTGATAAAGTACTTTATGGTAAATATTCTGGTTCGGAAGTAACGGTTGATGGAAAAGAATATTTAATAATGCGTGAAAGCGATATCCTAGCGATATTATAAAGGAGATATATAATGGCAAAAGAAATTACTTATGATTTAAAAGCACGTAACGGCCTAAAGGCCGGTGTTGATAAATTAGCAGATGCAGTAAGGGTTACCTTAGGTCCAAAAGGACGTAATGTAGTTATAGAGAAGAAATATGGTGCACCTACGATAACTAAAGATGGTGTTACCGTTGCTAAAGAAATAGACTTAAAAGATAATTTAGAAAACATTGGCGCACAGATGGTTCGTGAAGTTGCTTCTAAAACTTCTGACGTAGCCGGCGATGGAACAACCACCGCTACAGTCCTCGCTCAGGCAATTATTGCCGAAGGAGTTAAGAATGTGACAGCCGGTGCAAATCCCATGTCAATCAAGCGTGGAATTGATGTTGCAACAGCAAAAATTGTGGAAGAATTAAAGAAACAAAAGCAGGACGTCGGATCTGATTTCGAGAAAGTTACACAAGTAGCTTCAATTTCTGCCAATCAAGATGAAGAAATCGGAAAGAAAATTGCTGAAGCAATGGAAAAAGTTGGAAAAGATGGCGTTATTACGGTTGAAGATAGCAAAACAGCCGAAACATATCTTGAATTTGTTGAAGGTATGCAGTTTGACCGCGGTTATCTTTCTCCCTATTTTGTAACAAATTCCGATAACATGGAAGCTGAATTAGATGAGCCTTACTTGTTGATCTATGATAAAAAAATCAGCAACATGAAAGACCTGATGCCGATTTTAGAAAAAGTAGTTCAATCAGGTAAATCTATCATGATTATGGCTGAAGATCTGGAAGGTGAAGCATTAGCTACATTAGTAGTAAATAAATTACGCGGTACTTTCAAGGTACTTGCCGTAAAAGCTCCAGGTTTCGGTGATCGCCGTAAAGCGATGTTGGAAGATATCGCTGTTTTAACAGGTGCCACAGTTATATCTGAAGAACAAGGATATAAATTAGAAAATGCCACATTAGAGTATCTTGGAACATGCAAACGCGTAGTGTCTGATAAAGATAATACAACAATCGTTGGCGGAAGTGGCGAAACAAGTAAGATTAAAGCCCGCATCAATGAAATTAAAGTACAGATTGATAAAACTACATCGGATTATGATAGTGAAAAATTGCAAGAACGTTTAGCAAAACTTTCTGGCGGTGTTGCCGTACTATATGCCGGAGCCCCAACTGAAGTTGAGATGAAAGAGAAGAAGGCCCGTGTAGAAGACGCTTTACATGCGACCCGCGCCGCTGTTGAAGAAGGTATCATTCCCGGTGGTGGAGTTGCTCTTTTAAGATGTATTAAAGGCTTAGATGATATTAAAGTATCTGAGAATCAGATGGTTGGCGTGAGAATTATGCGTCGCGCATTAGAAGAACCGCTTCGACAAATTGCTGCCAATGCCGGTGCTGAGCCTTCAATAGTTGTAAATAACGTACTTAACGGAAAAGGCGATTATGGTTATGATGCAAGATTGGACAAATATGTAAATATGTTCAAATCCGGTATTATTGACCCCACCAAAGTCGCTCGTGTTGCTGTAGAAAATGCTGCCTCAATTGCAGGTCTGTTATTAACAACCGAAGCTGCTATCACTGAAGTACCAGAGAAAGACGCACCAGTGATGCCTCCGATGGATCCAGGAATGGGTGGAATGGGCGGAATGATGTAATCGAATAATTATCGATTTTTGAAAAGCCCTTTTCATAATGTTGAGGGCTTTTCTTTTTATTAGCATTTCTTGACTACACTTAACACTATTCGGTAAATTTATTAGTCATGGATGTAATACGATTGAAGAATATGGTTTTTTATGGTTATCACGGTGTAAGTGAATCCGAGAAGTCACTTGGTGGAAAATTTGAAGTTGACCTAGATCTATACCAAGATTTGAAAAAAGCCGGTCAATCTGATAATTTAACAGATACGCTTAATTATGAAAAAATCTACAAAACTGTAGAAAATTGCACAAAAAGGAATAAGTACTATCTCATTGAAACACTTGCTGAACGTATCGCTGGTTCGATTTTGAGAAAATATAAAACAGACAGGGTACTTGTTAGAGTGCGAAAACCACACGCACCGGTAAAGGGTGTTTTAGATACTGTTGAAGTTGAAATCGTACGCACCAAGGCTGATTATGAGTGAGAAGGTTTATTTGTCTTTGGGTTCAAATATCGGTGATAGGGAAGCCAATTTAGCAGGGGCAATTACGATACTTGAAGAATATCCTGAAAATAATAATTTAAGAAGTGCATCATTTTATAGTTCCGATCCATTGTTTAATACAGATCAACCGGAATTTCTAAATACTGTAGTTGAAATAAATACTACTTTCACGCCCTTTGAATTTTTAGACGAGATTAAAAATATTGAATGGTTATTAGGTCGTCCAACTGATTATAAAAAAAACGCTCCAAGAACAATTGATATTGACATTTTAACATTTGGAGATGCTTTCTTAGAAACAGAGGAACTAACCATACCACACCCGGGCATTGCATATCGGCGATTTGTCCTTGTTCCATTTAACGAATTAGCCCCAAATTATATTGTTCCTGGTTGGAAAATCGAAATAGAAGAACTACTAAATCATTGCACAGATAAATCAAAAGTACTGAAACACACCATAGAATCAAGCGCATGAGAAACTTATACTATATCGCCATCGAAGGACCAATAGGGGTCGGAAAAACGAGTTTAGTTAAGCTATTAGCAGAAAAATTAAGTGCACGTACAATCTTGGAACAATTTGAGGAAAATCCATTTTTGGCTGATTTTTACGATGATCCTGAGCGATTCGCTTTTCAAACACAGTTATATTTTCTACTGCAAAGATATCAACAACAGCAAGAATTAAAACAAGTTGATATTTTTCATAATTTAATTGTAACCGATTATATGTTCGTAAAAGACAGGTTGTTTGCATCGTTAAATTTAAATGAAAAAGAAATGGCTTTATATGAAACGGTGGCAAATTTATTAGAGCGTAATGTTATCAACCCGGATTTAGTAATTTATTTACAAGCTGATACAGATACTTTAATGAAAAATATTCACAAACGGAAAAGATCATTCGAGAAAAATATGTCTCGCGATTATATAGATGCCCTAAATCAAGTTTATAACGAATACTTCTTTAGATATCAAGATACACCATTATTGATAATCAATACGAATAATATTGATTTTGTAAACAAAAAAAAGGATTTAGAGGAAATTATAAATATGATACGAAAACCAATCACAGGCACCAAGTTCTTTAATCCTGCAACTGGGTTTTAAGTATGTTGAAATTAATTATTGTAGCGGCCTTAGCCTATATTGGATATTCGTTTTACCTCAGGTATAATGCTCAAAGTAAAATTAATAAATCGTCTGGTAAAAAAGAATCAAAGTCTAAATATTCCAAAATGAATATCCGTGATGCTGAGTTTAAGGATATCGACGATAAATGATCGAAATTTCTAATTATACAAGATAGCTTGTAATAATGAAAGCGGTTAGAATATATGAACATGGTGGCATAGATGTGTTGAAATATGATGATATTCCAACTCCCAACATTAAACAAAATCAATGTTTGTTAAAAATTAAGGCTGCGGCGTTAAATCACCTCGATATTTGGGTTAGAAAGGGAATCCCCGGTGTTTCACTTCCAATGATTATGGGGAGTGATGGAGCGGGATTTGTTGAAAAGGTAGGAGCAAAAGTATCTGAATTTTCCGTAGGGGATAGAGTATTAATTCAACCTCTAACTTATTGCGGGACTTGCCGATGGTGTACCGAGAACAAAGAAAATTATTGTGATAAGTGGGGCATTTTCGGTGAAAATCAAGATGGAACGCAATGTGAGTATATGGCAATAAATGCCGACCACTTGAGGATTATTCCTGAAGGTATGAGTTTTGAAGAAGCTGCTGCATTCCCGCTCGTTGCTGAAACGGCCTGGGCAATGCTAATTGATCGAGCGAATATTTGCCGGGGTGAAACTGTGTTTGTTTGGGGGGTTTCGTCAGGAGTAGGAAGCATGGCAATTCAAATCGCTAAAGCGAAAGGGTGTAAAGTAATAACGGCTGTCGGAAACACTAAAAAAGGAGATTTTGCTGAAAAACTTGGCGTTGATAAAATCGTTAATTACCAAGATGATGATATCATTAAAATAACAAAGGAATTTACTTTTAAGAAAGGTGTTGACGTGGTTGTTGAGCATGTTGGAACAAAGACTTGGGAAACAAGTTTAAGGATTTTGGGAAAGGGTGGAAGAATAGTAACTTGTGGTGCCACCACTGGTTCTGAAGCAAAATTTGACATTAGGCGTTTATTTTATAAACAACAGTCCATACTTGGCTCGACCATGGGAAATGTAAAATCACTTGATGGGGCGTTAGACATGTATAGAACTGGTGTTATTAGACCAATCGTTGATAAATGTTTTAAATTTTCAGAAATAGGCAAGGCGCATGAATATTTAGAAAACGGTAATAAAATTGGTAAAGTACTTGTAATTCCAAATTAAACTATGAAAAGATTAGTATTTATAATTATTGTAATATCTTTAGGATATGGACAGATAAGCAGTGCCAAGCATGGCGTAGGTTTGAATGTCGGAGACCGGGGTGCCGGAATATTTTACCATCGGAATATTAAAAACTATGAAAATTTTAAACTAGGGGCAACTATTAGATGGCTTGATATAAGACCTGCTGAAGAAATCCCATCATATAATTATTATACAGGTCGATATGAAAATATAAATACTGTTAGCATAGCGATGTTCCCAATGTTCGGAACAATAAATTTCTATCCGTTTGAAGGGAAAATAGCAAATAATTTTTCGCCCTATATCTCTACCAAATTGGGCCTTGTTCTAGTTTTAGATGCAGATGCAGATATTAAGTCATTTTCTGAAAGATGGTTTAATGCCGTCAGTAAATTTACTTATGGAGGGAATATTGCTATCGGAGCAGAATTCCGTCAACCGGGTAAAGTTCACTATTCAATTGAATTTAGTTATGATTTAATTCCGTTAAACGATGCTATTAGTAATTATAGTAATTTAAACGGAACCGTGCTATCATTCTCAATTCACCGCTAAAATGCCGGATAAAATATATTTTTTAGTCGATCCTAATAAAGTATCAGATAATAAGTTTTCCCTAAACGATTTAGAATCACATCATCTAATTAAAGTTCTTAGAAAACCAATTGGAACTGAAATTTGGTTAATTGATGGAATTGGTAGTGCCTATTATGGGATAGTTCAAAATATGCAAGATGCTATTGCTAGCGGACAAATTCTTGAAACATTTCTAAAATATGGAGAAAATAAAATTCAGATTGACTTAGGTATTGGAATATTGAAGAAAGATAAAATGAATTTTGTAGTAGAAAAGGCAACTGAATGCGGAGTGAATGAAATTATACCATTGGTATTAGATAGATGCATCAAACGTGACGTTAACCGGGAACGATTAACAAAAATATCTAAATCTGCTGTTAAACAATGTGGCCGAAGTATAACTCCTAACATTACTAATCCTGATACATTGGATGAAATACTTAATAAATATGCTGATTATTCAATAATAGTATGCCATGAATCCGGTAGCAATCTGATTGAAGTTGTACCCAAGTTATTTAAGAATGAATCTAAAATATTATTAATAGTTGGGCCTGAAGGAGATTTTTCTGAATCTGAAGTACGCCTGCTAAAAGATATTAAAGCAAATTTCATAAATTTAGGAAACCGACGACTTAGGTCAGAAACAGTAGCTATTGTGGCTCTATCTCAGATTAATTTATATAACAATTAATCGTTAATTTCGTTTTTCGATAGTCTTCATCACAACTTGAGGATAAGATACGTCCAATACTTCTGCAATCTTCTTTTTGTTGTGCTGATATTTTTGAAGCAAGTAATTAAATAGGTCGTCTTCAAATCTCTGATTTGCTTCTCGCCATGTATAAGGAAGTAACGCTTCAATATACTGTCTGAAATATTGATTTTTGAATAAAGAATCATCAAATTTTCCACGTTTCAAATTCAATTTCTTCTGATATAAGAAGTATGTTCTAGTATCAACGTCTAATGCTTTACAGAGGATCGGTGCATTTTTATGACGTCGAATATGCATTGTGAGCAAACCTTTATGAAAGATATTTCGTATTTCTTTCATTGTGAGTCCAATGACAAATCGTAAAGATTCATCATGTGAATTTACATAGGGTAATTTTTGATTATTTGATAAAAATTTGACATAGGTATCAACAACAATTTTACGATAACCAAGAATGGGTAAACCGAGATCCATTTCTGTTTGCAATAAATCATATCCCTGAGAGTAAAAATGATAGGCCAAACCAAGTTCATTCAATTGTTCGTAAGATTTGCCTAATTTATAATAATCTTCAAAGGCCATATCACGCATATCATATTTCAGGTTTAACTGAAGTGACTGACTGTGGTAATTGATTGTATCACGGTAATTTTCACACTCAAATTCCAAATAGCCAAGGTTTTGTAATGCTAAACTAAGCTGGAACGGCGACAATTTCTGGTTAATAAGATCGGTAAATATTTCTCTGGCTTTTTCATATTCTTTAGTTATGATAAATAACCAACCCTCGTCATTAGTAACTTCTAACTCAATTGGGGTTAAAGAATGTTTGTGTGCAATATTTTTGGCTTTTTCATATGTAGATAATGCTGAATCTATTTCATCGCTATTTAAATATAATTCTCCGATATGCCTTAAGGCATTTGCATAACGAAAAGGTTCCTCGTTATTTTTAAAGTATTCAGCACATTCTGTAAGAATATTGAAAGCTAAGTCAGGTTTTATCGATTTGAAGCATAATCCTAGTAAATTCTTCAAACGCCAATTCAATTTATCATTTGAACAAATGGACATCGTAGATTTTAAAATTGAGATTGATTCCTTAACGTACCCTAGTTTCCGCAATAAATTAGATAATTCAGCATATATATAGGATTTTACATTAATATTAACATTTAAATCCAACGCAATATTAAAACTGTCGAATGCCTTTTTATATGTCCCGTTAAATGTATGTAATCCACCAATACAGGCCCAGGCAATCCCCTGCAAATTAAAATCATCAATTTTTAGAATATGTTTTAGGTCTTTAAGAGGCTCGCCAGATACTATCAAATTCATCTGGGTAATTTCGTCTGTCTTCTCAAGATATTGATCAACAAGTATATTGGTAGTTAATTGCTCGGGAGTAATGGGATCTTTAATATCGGGGAATAGATTCCTAATATCACGAGCAATGATGTTATCTGCTGTTCTAAGATTTTTCTCAGTTTTTAACATTTTTTCTAATATTTTCTTTACTAATAAGAAGATAGTACAAAAAATTATACCTAATATTGTCTTCTATTATACTTAATATTAATGTAAAAACATATAAATATCAAGAAAAATTATGTAATGCTAACTATACTATGTAATGTTAACTATACTATGTAATGTTAACTACTATATAATAATATTAAATACAAATATTTTATTCAAAACATAGATGATATTTATGTTAATATTAATGCAGCATATTTATTGTAATTGAGTAGAAGGATTGGTAAGCACGAATAATAAAAAAATAATTTTCATATTTTTAATTTTGATATCAGTATGCATTAGTCAAAATATGTATCATGATTCAAGACTTAAATGGAGTACGATCAAATCTGATCATTTTAGTGTGCATATTCCGAAAGAGCATATCGAGTTTGGAATTAAAATAACTGATATTTGTGAAGATGTTTATCCTATTGTAAGTCAATCACTAGATTTTCAACCAGGGCGAACCCATGTGGTGGTTCATACAGAAAACGATACGTATGAAGGATTTTCTAGTATATTTCCATGGAGAATGGAATTAATGGTCATGCCCCCACAATCCAATATAACTGGTAAAAACATACACTGGCTAAAGGGTCTGATTCTACATGAGTTTACGCACATTGTTCAATTAAGGAAACATAAAGGCCTTTCATCTCTAACAAGACCATTTTTGGGAGGTTATAACTCATTTTGGCAATTGATAACACCCACTTGGTTCACTGAGGGATATGCCACACTTAATGAAACAAGATTCGGCAAGGGGGGAAGAGGAAGGAATCCACATTTATGGATGCAGATGGCGGAACCGATTTATAGTGAAAATCATTGGAAATTAGACAACACCAGTTATTTTAGCAGAAATAGGTTGCCAGCGTTACAAATGGCATATATCTCAGGTTATTATACAACTGACAAAATTAATCGACAATTCGGTAAATATACCTGGGGAAGAATATTAAATCGATATTCTTCATTACCGATTTTTGGTTTTAATAATGCTATCAAATCGGTTACAGATCAAGATATAATATCCGTTTACGAGGAAGTAATCAAAGACTTTAAAATTCAACGAAATCCCATCCTAAATGATTCAGATTCGAAAATATGGTATGATCCAGATATACTCGAAGGGCATTATTCGCCAAGATGGGTCAATGAAAATAATATAGTATATTATCAAAAGGGGATAAGTAATACTCCACAACTATTGCAAGTAAATCGCGACGGTGATATAAAAGTATTGCTCAATCGTAGGATATCTAAAATAGATAATTGCTTTGCTATGGGTGATGGTAAAATTTATACTTCAGAAATAAATACGGATCTAAAATATTCGGCTTCAAAATATTCAGAATTGTATGAATACGATATTGATACCAAGCAAAGTAAACGTATTACTGTTGCCAGTCGCCTCTATAGTATTGATATTTCACGTGATAAATCAAAATTAGTTGCTGTGCAAACAAAACTACCAAATAACCGATTAGCTTTCATAGATAATAAAAATGGAGATATATTAAAATATGTAAGACTTGAAAATTTAGCGTTATTAAATCCGCGTTGGTCGCCATCAGGAAAGCAAGTTGCCTTTGCCCTGCAAGACTCAAACGGTGTTGTAAATGTTGCAGTATATAATTTAAAATCGAATAAATGGAGATATTTATTTACTCCTAATTTGAATCAAGACAATCAACCTTGTTGGTCCCAAGACGAAAAATTTATATTCTTTTCTTCGGATCAATCAGGTATTTTTAATATTTGGGCGGCCAATGTTGTAACTGGTAACCGATGGATGGTTACCGACGTAAAATTAGGCGCCTATGCACCAGATATATCACCCTCGAATAATGAACTAGCGTTTTCAATTTATACAGATAATGGATTTAGAATTGCTACTCAAAAATTGGATAGCACTGCTTGGGTACCGAATAATAACATAACACAAGAAAATAATTTACTATACGCTAGGGGAGAAGTAATATTTGATGAAATTGAAAAAGCGAATCCAAAATCCTATTCAATCAATCACTATTCACCCCTAACTCAGATTATTAAACCGCAGGGCTGGTTACCATATTTTTATAACGAAGAAAATGGCAAGGGTATTGCAGCATATATTAGGTCTGAGGATGCATTACACAGACACAGTTGGTATGGTAGATTTGGTTTATCGCTTAATAAAATTTCCCCAACAGTCGATATGACATATATCTTTTCGAAATATTGGACTAAGTTAAGCTTTAGGACATTTAGTTTACCTAAGAAAATAAAAAGAAATCAAGAAGTTGGATGGTGGCGAGAAAATGGGTACGAGTATGGTGTCATAACACCACTAACAATTGAAAATAATGTCTATAATACTTCTACTTTATTATCTCTGAAGTATATTCAAAATCAAATAAAAAATTCAAAGGGAAATATCTATCCTGATAAAATAACTTACCGAGGAGTAAAGTCAGAACTTTCTTTTATTAGAGCAAGTAAAGTAATTAGATATACTAGACCATATCGTGCATTATTTTTCAATACAAAATATGAATTGTCCAATGCATCACTTAATAGTGATTATAATAGTAAACGCTTTTCATCAGAATTGGATATATTTTTACCGTCATTTAATATTGATAATGTAGAGTTGTATCTTGGTTTCTTATTTAGAAGGGGAGACTATGACTATCAGAATGATTTTATTCCAAAAGGATTCTCCTCGAATAATAATAATGGCCAGTTTAGATTTATTGCTTCTTATTATAAGCCATTGACGTTTCTGGAGTGGCAGACTCCATTTATCCCTATATTTATTGAATATATTAACCTGAGACCATTTGTTGACTATGGCATTGGTTGGGATGAAAATATTAGTAGATCCAATAGTAAAACAATCAGTTCAATCGGGATTGAACTATCGTCAAAAAATATTCTTTTTTATCGCTATGATTTTGAAATAGGAATTGCCATCTTCAGCAGATCAACTAGACGAGATATCGAATTATTGCCATATATACGATTTAATTTATAATATAACTCTGTCTATTTTTAGATATAAAATCGGGCTATCTTTTGGTTAGTATTGGGATGCAAAAGGTTGTAGCCCGATTTTGTTTACGAGATATGCTGAGGAAGCATCGTTTTGGTGAGTGAGGTTAAACGATACTGCATTATCTCAATTTTTGTTTTTTTATGATCTACCAGCGATCACTTGTGCCTGATGTCATAGTATTACTCCTGTTAGGTTTTAAATTTTTATAATTATTATTAATAAACATGTTACAATTTTTGTTTAATGATCTACCAACGATCGCTTGTGCCTGATGTCATAGTATTACTCCTATTAGGTTTTAAATTTTTATAATTATTATTAATAAACATTTTACAACTTATCCGTTCGAGCTAGTTCCTGAACCGTTCGAGCTAGTTCCTGAACCGTTCGAGCTAGTTCCTGAACCGTTTGAGCTAGTTCCCGAACCGTTTGAGCTAGTTCCCGAACCGTTTGAGCTGGTTCCTGAATAAAAGTCTTCTTCACTCGATAATGGATTTGTGAAATCCGTGCACGCTGTTATCAAAAGTGTTGATAAAGCGATGGCAACAATCAATTTTAGTTTCATAATGTTCCTCAGTAATCTTTTCTACTAATACATTTGTGATTAGCTTGGCGAATAATAATAACAAAAATGAGTATAAAAACAAGAAAATATTAATAATAAAATAAAATAATAGCGATAGTGATAAGATAATGCATTATTTTGCTTAACTGGTCGGTATGAAAAAAGTAATATTTAAGATATTACAATACAGTATTAGAAATTGTTGCTAATGTTGTATGAACGTAAATTTTTACAGGTTAATTTTTTATATTTAACAGTTTAAAAGGATCTAATAATGCTAGAATGTCTGTTTTGTCAAATAGTAAAAAAAGAAATACCAGCAGAAATTGTATTTGAAAGTAGCAATTTGTTAGCTTTTAAGGATATTGATCCTCAAGCTCCAGTTCACATCCTAATTATACCAAAAGAACATATTACAACAACCAATGATTTAGAGGTAAAACATAAAGAATTAATAGCTGATATTCTATTGACTGCAAAAAATCTTTCGTCCGAATATAATATTGCCGAAGGTGGGTATAGAATGGTGTTTAATTGTAACAAAAATGGGGGCCAGGCAGTCAATCATATTCATTTACATTTGCTAGGTGGCAGACGGATGAAATGGCCGCCGGGTTAAGTCAAATATCAGGCTTAGATAATCGCTAATATTTACGTAAACTTCGAATCTTGATTCAAATTGAAAACAGACTAAATGCATATATCTCAACTTGTAATTAACGGCTTTAAAACCTTCAATAATAAAACAACGCTCGAGTTTGGCGATGGCATTACTGCTGTTGTTGGACCCAACGGCTGCGGGAAGACCAATATTGTTGATGCGATTAGGTGGGTATTGGGCGAACAGAAACACGCTACCTTACGCAGTAGCAGGATGGAGGGGGTAATATTTAATGGTGCTAAAGGTACAAAACCTCTTAGTATGTGCGAAGTTTATTTAACTGTAAAAAATGATAAAGGCAAACTACCAATCGAATATACCGACGTTGAAATCGGTCGCCGCCTTTATCGCGATGGAGAAAGCGACTATTTTATCAATCGGACATCCTGTCGGTTAAAAGACATTAATAATCTTTTTGTTGATACTGGAATGGGGCCTGACTCATACTCGGTTATTGAGTTAAAGATGATCGAGCAAATACTATCCGAAGCTGATTACGACCGTAAATTTCTTTTTGAAGAAGCCGCTGGCATTAACAAGTATAAAACGCAAAGACGTCTGTCCATTAAAAAATTTGATGCTACAAAATTTGATTTGGAAAGGATCAATGACATAATCAATGAAGTTGATACCAAAGTAAAAGGATTAAATCTTCAACTAAAACGGTTTAAGCGACATGCGACCTTGGCTGAAAGTCTAAAATCCAACGCGCTAGACCTAAGTACGCTTCAAATTAATAAATATTGAACCGCCAGCGAACCATTAAGGAAAAAAATTAAAGAGTTCTCTC
>PVMK01113914.1_pt1 | contig 15051 bp, 9 predicted proteins | sample 1853481 | NCBI WGS metagenome assembly PVMK01 (sample SAMN08533507, study PRJNA380276) | Marine sediment metagenome, whole genome shotgun sequencing project.
CTATGAGCGGATCAAAGAAAAAATCATATCCGGCTCTTTTTATGCCGCTTGCTCGAAGTATGACGGGGGTACCTATACCACCTGCGGAAACAATAACCTTTTGTGCAAAAGCTTCATATTTCTTTAGACCTTTTGTAAATCCTACCCCAATTGCTTTATTGCCTTCAAATAGAACCTTTTTAACCTTTGCGCCGTTTATGAGTTTTGCCCCATTCGCCACAGCTTCCTCGATATACATTCTTGCACTCCACTTCACCTGATGGGGATCTCCATAATGGCCAAATTTATATTCTGGTTTCCATTTGTCCTGATACATAAATTTGTCCAGTTTTTTCCAGCTGTATCCAAGATTTTGAGCGCTCTCCATGAGCCGCTTTGACATAGGACCAACCATTTCATCTTTAAGTGGAGCAACAGGAAGCTCTTCTCTTAGTTCCTTTACCTCATCACTGATATCTATCCCGTAAGATTTTAGCATATCGAAAGGAACAGGAAACGACGTCGCATAATAATGGACTGTGCTTCCGCCGGTTGTGATGCCTCTAATCAGTCCCAGCATTTGACGTGTAAAAAGCATGCTTCTGCCCGGAAATAAAAGTGTCCTGGCGCCTTGCCAGAAACTTCCCGTTAACGGGTCGTTATCTCCCCATTCGAGAATGAGCACTTTTTTCTTTCGCTGTGACAATTCCTTGGCAACCGTAGCCCCGCCGGGACCACTACCGACAATGATATAGTCATTATCTCCTATGTCCATAAGTCACGCTCCTTCAGATAATTCAAGTTATAGTATTTCATTATTGTTGAAGTAGGAGGATTTGTCGCTCATGCCGTTTCCGGGACAGGTGTATCATCCGTTTTGTCTATCCTCGAAAAAACATAGGGAAACGGTATGGCGATCAGGTCTCCAATGATGTAAGATGCCATAATGACGACGTGCAGTATCGCATACAAGGGGAATGTTCCTGAAACAAGCAGCGGGAATACAACCCCGATGAACCATATGGACTTGTAACAAAGCTGCATCAGCAGAATCGGTACAAATTTGAGCGGAGACCGAAGACCAAATATGGATAAAACCCCGAAAGCCACCCAAACACTGCCGGTAACACCATATACTATCGGATCTTGAGTCGGCCATCTGAACAGGGAACGAACCGTTTCAGGAAATAGAACCATTGCCAATCCGAATCCGCCTGCTCCGATAATCGTATACCAGTACATAATTTTGAGCCATCCCCAGCGGACATTCATATTTTTATTCATGGTTTTTCCCTCCCTATCTGAAAAATTCCGGATTAATATCTTGGAGTTGGTCAACAAGAAATATTTTGACCCGTGGCTTTCCGCCCTCATCTCACGATGGATTTGGCTTTGAATAGAAAAGATTTAAGCTCCTAACAGGCAAGAAAAGCCTATTAGGAGCAGGGCATATACAGTTTGAAGCGTTCTCTCATGGGGTAACTTCCCGGATAGAAGCTGAATGTTGGTTTGATAATAGCTGATCTAATGACAAAAGATGTCTTAATGTCAAGAAAAATCCGCTTCAGGAATCCGTTTACATTGAACGCTTTTGCACTTGAAAAATGAGAAATATGGTCAGACTTTCTCAATATTTGGCAACAGCCCCGCTCAATATTACGTGCATGATACATCACCCGCAATAGCCTCATTTTCATTGAAGGTTTGGTTTTGCAGTCTTCTGTTTCACGGCCTTCTGAGATTCCAGGCACATTGCAGAAAATCTTCAATTCAGCTGAATTGCTGAAATCACAAAATATGGAGACTTTATCAAGAAAGCGCGACCAATTCTTTCTCATATTTCTCCACCCAACCATCAGCACCAAATTCCTTAAGGATTTCTATGGCCTTTCCAAGGTTTTCTCTGGCTTTTGATTTATCGCCTTTTCGTCTGAATAGTTCAGCATAAAGGGCATAATCCATGCCCAAATGCCACATCATGCCATTTTGTTTGTCTGCTCCGATGGCTTTCTTAATCCATCCGTCTGCATCAGATATATGCCGATCATCAATGTTTAATAGAATCTCTGCGATATATTTGGCCATTAAACCTTGAATTACTTTTAGCTTATTCTCGCTCCAATATTTATACAAGGACTTTAAATCATTGATTTTCTCATGCCTCATTCCTCTGGCTCTTGCCATGGCTAATTTGTTTAGATTTCTATAAGAAGGGAAATAACCGATTCTCTCTAATATGGAGATCGCCTGGCCAAAATGATCTTCAGATTTCTGGTAATCCTCATTTTTAAAATACAATTGACCCAAATCGAAGTGGCTTGCAAAGTTCCCCCAAAAAAAACCTATCTTATTGCTCAAATCGGTTGCCATTAATGAACGCTTTTCTGCTTCTTCCATAAACCCTACTAAAAAGCAGGAACTGCCACAACCCATAAGGGCCATTGCCTTTGAAAATGTGTCACCACTTTCTTCTGCTATATGAAGAGCCTCATGGGAAGTTTGATACGCAAGTTTAGCTTTTCCTTGGTAAACATACATAGTAGCCAAATTGCTTTTCATTGTCGATATGCCCCAGAGACTGTTTGCCGCTGCATTAATGTCATAGGCTCTTTCGATATGAGAAATTGCTTTTTCAAACTCGCAGTTTTGGCCTCTGGCAACTCCCAACCAGTAGTTGGCCAATAATATAGAAACAAAATCTTTCCTCTCTTCAGAAATCTTGATAGCCTCTTCTAAATGCTTAAACGCCTCCTCAAAATCTTCTTCAACCGTATAATTATATGTCCCAACTAGGGTATATATCTGAGAAAGTCTCCTCTTATAACCGCTCTTTTGGGCCAGCTCAGTTACTGGATCAACCGCTTCTTTTGCTCCGACAAAATCAGATATTTGAGAATAGTAGAGTCCAAGGATACATCTGCTATCGATGATTTTTTTTTGGACATCAGCTGAGATAGGTAATTTCTCTAAACATGATATTCTCTTCTCGGCATAGGGAATACTTTCACCAAATGATGCTGCTTTCTGCGCCTTCTTACCTGCTAGGCGCGAATACTTTGCACCCTTCTCATAATTTTCGCCTTTTATAAAATGTTCAGCCAGGATTCCATAATACTCCTCCAAATTGACTCCGTATAACTCTTCAATGGCATTGCCTATCTCTTCATGAAGCTGTTTCTTTCTCTTCATTAATATCGAATCAGAGACTACATCCTGTGTCAAAGCATGTTTGAAGATATAGGTGGATTGGGGGAATATCCCCCTTTCGTAGACGAGCTCTGAATCCCTTAAAACGGACAGACGTGACAGTAGCTCTCGTTCCGGTAAGTCAGTCACCTTTTTTACCAACTCATAGGTGAATTCCCTCTCTATTACAGAGCCGGTCTGAAGCATTTCCTTCGCACCTTCAGGAAGGGAGTCAACCCTGGACATGATCACGTCCTGGATTGTTGAAGGGATGCTTAACCCCCGGACATCATCTGCAAGGTGTGATTTACCATTCTTTTGCTCTATTATCTTCAGCTCTTTGAGGGACTTTACAAATTCCTCAATAAAGAAGGGGACCCCTTCCGTCTTTTCCAAGACCAAATTCTCCAATTCCCTGTCCATGTCACTGGTGCCCAGAAGATGACTCACCATCATAAGGCTTTCTCGACTTGATAGCCGGTTCAGATTCACCTGGCTGTGATACGACCTTCCACTCCAGGTATGGACAAACTCTGGTCTGTACGTGAATATCAAGAACACTCTTACGCCCGAAATGCTATCGAGCATATCCTTCAGATACTCCTCGGAGCTCTTATCGATCCAGTGGAGGTCCTCAATGGCGATGACCACCGGTCTTATTTCAGACCCTTTAATAGTGATCCGTTTTACGGCTTCCATGATCCGGTCTTTTTTTGCCTCCGGGCTCATTGATATCTTATCAATACCGCTGTCTTTGACAGATAAGAGCTCCAAAAGATAAGGTAGTGTGGAGTCTTCATCGGTCCCCAGTAGTTCCAGTTGTCTTTCAACTTTTTTCCTGATCAGGGAGTCCCCATCGTCCTCTCGGATATCGAAGGTGGACTTTAAGACATCTATTATTGGATGATAGGGTACCCCACGGCTGTAAGAAAGGCACTTCCCCTCTAGAAATGTAACGTCTTCGTTGGCGACAGCCTTTCTGAACTCATACAAAAGCCTCGATTTTCCAATCCCTGCCTCAGCCATTATTGAAAATCCCTGGCCATGGCACTCCTTGACCCTCTCGAAACCATCAAGCAGGAGTTCTAGCTCTCGATCCCTTCCCATAAAAGGGGCTAATCCCCGTTCTGCGCTGACGTCAAACCTTGTCCTTCTGGTACTGGGAGCGATCACTCGGTAAACGTTGATCCAAACTTCCTTCCCCTTGATTTGCTGCTCCCCTAAGGCCTCAAACCGAAAAAATCCTTCAGTGAGCTTGAAGGTCTCGCCGGTCACATAGGTAGTCCCTGCATCTGCAAGTCCCTCTACTCTAGAGGCCAGGTTCACCGTATCTCCGACTGCCTTAAATTCCACTCGAAGGTCATTACCTAAAGTTCCAACAACCACCGGGCCGGTGTGAATACCGACCCGCATTTTGAGAGGCGGGATGCCTTTCTTTTCCTGCTTCAATTTGTCGCTGAACCTGCTCATCTCTCTATGGATGGAATAGGCCGACCGAATCGCACGTTGAGGGGCGTCCTCCAAAGCGATTGGGGCTCCAAAGAGAGCCATGATTCCGTCCCCGGTCATCTCATTGACTGTTCCCTCATAGTCATGGACCTTGTGGATCAGAATTTCATAGACCCGGTCCATGATACCATAGGCTTCCTCAGGTCCAAGTTTCTCAGTGAGTTGGGTAAACCCCTCCATGTCGCAGAACATCACCGTGACCTGTTTGCGCTCACCCTCTATTTTACCTCTTTGAGCCAGAATTTTCTCTGTCAGGCCCTTTGGGAGATATCGCTGAATATTGTCTAGTTTTTCATCAAAGGATAGGTCTTTAGGGGGTGACTCAGTGGGAAGGATTAAGTTGTGACCACATTTGTTACAGAAATTGCTATTTGGCGGATGTGTTGAACCGCAATTTGGACACGATATGTCCGACTCCGTCGACGAGCCACACTTTCTGCAAAACTTGGAGTCATCTGGATTTTCTGTCTGGCATTTTGGGCACTTCATTCTTGATGCCCCCCAGATCTAAAAAAAGGTTGAGTTGACACATAAAAGGATGGGTAATTCGCTTTTGATACGGTTGAGTATAAGTCAGATATTGCTTTGTGTCAATTCAGGGACGATTTCCACATATTGTATGTCTTTTCAACGTCCTCCGATGCGAGGTTTACGAGCCTGATACTTCACTCTCACATCAGGCAAAATCATGCGAAACTGGAAAATGTATCCTTGAAAACAGCTGCGTAAAACCGATCTCTAAGTCATGTATACACCTTATCGGGGTTCAGGTTCAAAAGTTCAACTGTCTTGACATGATTTGGAGGCTTTTAGGCATTGCAAGTACATGAATTGCGGCTATTCATCCCAATCAATTCCGTGCAGCTTGATCATTTCATCAAAACCTTTGGGTTTAAATCGGCCCTTTTCAACAAAAGGGAATTTACTTCCAGATACCAGTTGCTTGCTAACATCCGAGATCAAGATTTGTCCGCCTTTAGCCTTGGCGACAATCCGTGAAGAAATAACAACTGCCTGCCCGAAAGGATGCCTTCCTTCACGCCTGACTACTTCACCTGTATTGATACCCATACGGACTTTGATTGAGGGTAAGTTTTTGGACATTTCCTTTTGGATATCACAGGCACACTTTATGGCCGACGATGGGGATACAAATGATAACATGAAGCCATCTCCAAGATTCTGCAATTCCCTGCCCCCATATCTCCTCACTTGATCACGAACAATCTTGTCGTGTTGAAGAAATATATCGCGGGCAGCGGCATCACCCAGCTTTGTAACCAAGGCTGTGGATGAGACAATATCCGAGAAAAGAATGGTAGCCTGTTCAACAGTTTCAGCAGCAGTAATAGGAAGGGTTCCTACGTGTTCCTCACGGCTCTTTTGAATTATATCTTTGGTCGTTGCTTGATGGGTATCAAAGATAGGGGCTCCTGATTCTTCCTCACAAATGAATTCCGAAATCTCTTTGATGATCTGGGGTGTATCGCCAAGCCACAATGGATGAATGTTTCCTTTCAGTAGGCTAAACCGCGCGTTGGGAATTTCAGATGCTAACTGCCTGCCATGGTCAACTGTAATGACTTTGTCTCCTTCACGGTGCAGGATTAAGGTAGGAATCTTAATATTGGGAAGAAGTCTGGTAACATCAATTGAATAAGAGAGTTCCAGGATCTTGGCTGCTATTTCAGGCGTCGACGATTCTCGTTGGTACTTGGCAAGGCTTTGAAGTTCTTCGGTGTTAGCACCCGGCAGAAAGATATCAGCAAGAGTTTTGGATCCAAGCCCCCAGGAAGCCTTCACCAAAGAGACCAACGCAGACTTCACTTTGCCTGGGGCAAGGGTTTTACCGTCAGCATAGCTCCCATAAAGAATCAGATGAGTCACATTTTCCGGATGCCGTGATGTGTACTCTATTGCCACAGGGCCTGCCATAGAACTTGCCAAAAGACTGAATTTATCAAGACTTAGATGGCTTATTAGCGCTTCAAGGTCCAGAAGTTCGGTTTCAAGCGTAAAAGCTGTACGAGCTCTGTCCGACTGTCCGCAACCGTGTTTATCGTAAGAAATTACCGTCGCTTTTTGGGCGAGCTGTCCCCAGAATTGTTGAGCAACCTGGTCTTCAAAAAGGTATACAAGACTGGTTACCCACGGGGCGGGGCAAACCAATGGTGGGCCTTTGCCGAATTTTGAATAGGCAATTGTTATGCCATCTTTTCTTTTGAAAAACTGGATTGACGGTTTCATGATGCGTAAAAGCTAAGAGTGCCTTGGTCTTGTGACCAAAAGGCTTTCTTGATGAAATGGCAAAACGTTTGAGAAGTCAAGGAAAATCGGGTTTCAGAACTTTTTTTGATTGAAAGATTTTGAGCTTGAGAAATCTGAGAAGTCAAAATGCCAACCATCATTTTGGAATTGAAGGTTTGCGTGCATAAATCCAGCCTAGCACACACGCCAAAATCATTCACCTTTTGCCTGAAAAATCGAATGTATCGAGGTAACCGGCCGCGCCGAAGTGCCACGAAAGCTGATTTTCACCGACTTCTGTTGATGGCCCTGCGGATGATTTGTCCGGTTGAGCGATCGATTGAGCAGTGCTGTCATGCATAGTTATACACTGGAGTTTCGATTATTCTGTCGGGCCTTTTCCTTCTCTTTATAATGCCTTGGATATGCTCTACCGTCTCAGGCGCGAAGAACTCTTCTCCCGTCTCGTTACACACGCGGGCAGGTACGTTTTCAACGATGAAAAACCTATCGCCATGCTTCAATGTGTAAGTTGCTTTGGTATTTACCATTGTCTCTTTCATTCCGAATTTCTTTTCATCTCATCTTCTGACCCGAAAATCGATCCACAATCCGGGGTCAGGTTGGTATAGGGTGATGATCTTGATAAGTGGCCTGCTGGGATAGCTGCACTGAAAATGCAGCGGTCGGCCTGCTTTCGTGTAGCCAAGGATGAGACAACTCGGGCCATATTTGTCTTCCGGATAGTCTTGAATTACTTCACTTGTTCTGGCTATCGCCTCCTCCACCTCCGCCACGCTTATGTCTCGGATGATGCTTTGATCGACCGCATGTTTGGAGAATTCATACTGGCGTCTCTTAATCTTTACACGGATTTAGTGAATCACGCCCATGGTAAATAATATCAACCCCCTTAGCTTTGATCAATTCGCGCCAGCACCCAACGTTATCTCCATAGTGTACCCTAAACCGGACAAAATTTCGAGTTAATTGTCCCAAAGTATTTCCGGCCCCATTAAGAATGCGGTAATGTCCCCATTTAGTTGACATATGATTTAATGTATGTTAAGTTTGCCACCATCGTAAACCCATATGATGGAGGTAAGCCATGACCGATGTCAAGAATGCTTTTTGTCCAAACAAAGATTGTAAAGACTATGGGATTCAAAATCACGGTAACATAGCCACCCGAGGAAAGTACGGCAAAGATAGAGATAAAGATCTCCTTTACTGCCGTACATGTGGTAAACGTTTTGCATCAACAAGGGCTACAGCATTTTTTGGACTTCATCTGTCCGATGATAAAATTGCTCAAATTATTCATCATGCCGCCGAAGGAGTTGGAGTTAGAGCAACATCAAGGTTGCTGGATATCAATAAAGATACAGTTAACAGGGTCATCCTTCGTGCTGGTGAGCACTGCGAAATAGTGTTATCAAATCTTTTACGTTCTCTGAAGCTAAAAGAAGCCCAATTAGATGAATTGTGGGCGTTTGTAAAAAAAAGAAATCTGCTGACCAGGAAGAAATTGGTAGAAAATGGATCTGGACAGCGTTAGATACTTCCACCAAATTTATTGCTTGCTTGAATCCATCGACGGGTGTAGCATATAGCTCTTCCGGAAGCAGAATTGACCTTGATCGGTCACGGAATGATGTGTTTGTTTTAATATGTCTGGATGAGTCGATTTTCTGATTCATCCAGAGCCAACTGTTCACTTTTTAGGATAGGGAGTTTTGGAATGTCGAAAATAATACTGGTTGCCACTGAAAAGCCTTTTGCCAAAGCCGCTGTGGAACGTATGAAAGAGGTGGTTGCAAAAAGCCCGGATTTTGAATTGAAACTGCTTGAAAATTACACGGATAAACAGGAATTACTGGATACCGTGAAGGAAGCGGACGGCCTTATTATCCGCAGCGACAAGGTTACCCGGGAAGTTCTGGATGCCGCCAGGAATCTGAAGATGGTTGTCCGGGGCGGTGCCGGTTACGACAATATCGATCTGGAAGCGGCCACTGAAAAAGATATCTGTGTGATGAACACACCGGGGCAGAACAGCAATGCGGTGGCCGAGCTGGCTTTCGGAATGATGCTGAACCTGGTACGGCACCACTATGTGGGCAGGCCGGGTACGGAGCTGAGGGGAAAAAGCATCGGTATTCACGCCTATGGCAACGCTGGAAAATGTGTGGCGAGGCTGGCCAGGGGATTCGGCATGGGTATTTATGCTTACGACCCCTACGTGGACAATAGCATCATGGCGGCAGACAGCGTTACACCCGTAGATTCAAGGGAAGAACTCTACGCCACCTGCGATTTCATCAGCCTCCACATTCCGGGAAATGAGGAAACCGTCAACTCCATTAATTTCGAACTCCTCTCCAAAATGAAAGAAGGGGCGACCCTCATCAACACGGCCCGAAAAGAGGTCATCGATGAGGAAGGCCTGAAGAAAATGTTTTCTGAAAGACCGGATTTCTGTTACGGATCGGACCTGACCCCGGACTGCAAGGACGAAATTGTCACCACCTGTGGGGACCGGACATTTTTTACCGCCAAGAAGATGGGTGCTCAGACCGCCGAGGCCAATATTAATGCCGGCGTGGCCGCCGTTACACAGATCATTGATTTTTTCGAAAAAGGAGATGAGACCTTTCGGGTCAATAAAAAAGTTTAGCTTCACATAGATTGTCAGTCTTCGCGAAGGGCATTCACCCTCTATGGGCTGAGAGCCCTTTTCGCAGGTAAATCCTTAATGGCAACCCCTGCCCTCATTCCAAGCCAGCCACTTGTCTCCACAATCCCGCAAGACGGGACAGCCGAATCTTGCTTTACCCACCGGGCCCGGGCGTTGCTGCGGCCGGGTTTGAATTTCCCCTGCATTTCTTGATACTCAATATTGATGCCCATGTAAAAAGTCCCTTTTACATGGATTGAGGGATTTAGTCCCGCGCATCGCGGGACAGGAATTGCGAATTATTATCAGTAGTTAACCCCAATAGAATTGCGCCAAATTCCTAACTTTTTGACTTTTTACGAGACTATCAATATTCCTGTACACGTAAAAGATCAGAAAAGATCTCTTTTCAAATTTTCGTTCAGTTTTACGATTGCATTATTGCATTACCATTTCTATTGAGGGGATGCGATAATGAAATATCAACTCCCTCGCTCATCTGAAAAACCGGTTTTTGCTCATAATTTAGGCTTTAAATCAATGGTTTAGCTAACTGGTTCTCTTCAAATTCTATAACATTCTTCAAAAACCTCGATAAATTCCAACTGTCCGGATCATAGTGATAGCCATCTTGAACCTCAGAGCGTGGGATCTCCATCAGGCCCGGCAAAGAGGGGTACCGAGCAAATCCCTCGCGAGGTAAAACGGTTGACACACAGGCGTCTTTTTTCTATCCTTCCAAATACGGGTAAGAAATCAAGAATACGATGACTTTCTTATGGAAAGAGGGATCAAAATGGAATTGAACGATCTGGATTTGGAAGTCCCGAAGCTGGGGGAATGCCGTATAACCTCACCAATGAGTTCAACGGGTTTTGTTGACGATGGTGAACGGGTCCTTTTTCATTCAACTATGAGGGAAGCTGAGGCCTTTCTCGAGAAGGGTAAAACACTACCATGCTTTGAGATGGCCGGGCCGAGGGAGAAGATCTATTTCGATCCCTCGAAGCTCAAGTGCGGGATCGTAACGTGCGGGGGTATCTGTCCGGGGCTGAACGATGTGATCCGGGCCATCGTGCTGAGTCTTCACCATCATTATGGGGTTCAATCGGCATTCGGGTTTCAGTACGGGTATGAAGGGCTTGCGCCGGAATACCGGCACCCGCCTGTGGAACTGAGTCTGAACGAGGTGCACGATATTCACACAACAGGAGGCACGATCCTGGGTTCGTCCCGAGGTCCTCAGGATGTTGCAGAGATGGTCGATACTTTGGAACGGATGAACATCGGCATCCTTTTTACGATCGGGGGAGACGGGACCCTGCGGGGGGGGCAGGCCATCTATGATGAGATCGGTCGGCGGGGCCTCAAGATCAGTGTGATCGGTATTCCAAAAACCATAGACAATGATATCTCCTATGTGGACGAGTCGTTTGGCTTTGAGACCGCAGTTGCAGAGACAAGAACCGCTATCTACTCTGCCCATGTTGAGGCTCAGGGCGCCAGGAACGGCATTGGTCTGGTGAAGTTAATGGGGAGGGAGTCCGGTTTTATCGCGGCATATTCCACATTAGCCAACAGTGACGTGAATTTCTGCCTGATACCGGAGGTGCCATTTAAACTTGACACTTTTTTTTCTGCCCTCAGAGAGAGGCTCGAAATGCGGAGCCATTCCGTGATTGTCGTAGCAGAAGGAGCGGGACAGGATCTCTTAGAGAATACCGGCAAGCGGGATCCGTCCGGCAACCTCCGTTTCAAAGATATCGGCCTGTTTCTGAGAGACGAGATCAGATCTTATTTCAATGAAGCCGGTCTGAAGATAACCCTGAAATATATTGATCCGAGCTATACGATCCGGAGCAGACCCGCAAATCCTCATGACTCGGTATTTTGTCTGCTCCTGGGCCATTGTGCTGTGCATGCAGGTATGACCGGCAGGACAAATATGCTGGTGGGCTACTGGAACGGCGAGTTTACTCACGTGCCTATACCCTTGGCCGTTTCAAAGCGGAAGCACGTTAATCCGGAAGGTCGTTTGTGGAGCAGTCTATTGGAATCCACCGGACAACCGAGGGAGATGGCCTAAGCCTTGAAACTTGAAACTGGATACTTGATGCTGGTCGAAGATCCCGACTTTGGCGGGGATACTGGATGCTTGATGCTGGATACTGGATTCTGGTTGCTCGTTACTGGTTACTCGTTACTGGATGCTTGTCGAAGATCCCGTTTTCAAGCGGGGATGCTGGATCCTGGTTATTGGTAATTCATTGTAATTCCGCAATCTGAAATCTACAATCTGAAATCCCCCTACCTGTATCAGGATTCAAACTTCAAATCTTCGGATTGAGATGCGTATGTGTCCGGAAATAGAACGGACATGCATTTCAGCACATGTTGCAGACAAAAAGACCAAAACTCGGATACCGGAGGGGTAATTTTGATATTTAGATAATTTAGTAAATATTTCAAATAGTTATCTGTAGTGTTTGTATCTGTGGCAAACTATTTCAGCGGGGCGGAGAATTTTTTGGGAGAATGGAGGAATTTAATGTTCATTTTTTCTTGACACCCAAAAAAAATAATATATAAAGGAGCTTGTTACAAAATGCACAAGGGTCTCGCTATGAGACAATTTTGGCTGAAGACGCTGATTTTTTAGATCAGAAGCATGGTTTCTCTGAAATTTACCAGCGTCATCAAACTGATTATTTAAAATTTAAAATCGGCAATCGGAACCTGGCGGGATCGAATTCATTGCTTGATATGTTTTCGATCCGGGCGCCAGAGGGTATCACAGAGAAAGGAGGTGCAAGCGTAGTAACATTCCAGTTATTTTTTTTGGACAATTGTTTAAGGCTCTAAAACCGTTAATTGTAGGAGGTATAATAATGCCAAGTTTTGTAATTACAGAAAAATGCGATGGTTGCAAAGGGCAGGACAGGACAGCTTGTATGTATATTTGCCCCAACGACCTGCTGTACCTGGATACAGAGAAGATGAAGGCATATAACCGTGATCCCTCCATGTGCTGGGAGTGCCAGTGTTGCGTAAAGATCTGCCCCCAGCAGGCCATGGATGTCCGCGGCTACGCAGACTTCATTCCTTTGGGAGCGAGCTGTGTTCCCCTGCGGGGTTCAGAGGATATCATGTGGACGGTCAAATTCAGGGACGGCAGCCTCAAGAGGTTCAAGTTCCCCATCAGGACAACCGAAGAAGGTTCAGCAGATCCATTGGGCGGATACGCCACTCACGATGATCTGAACAGCGAAGCCTTAGCAACCGAGCCTGTATCCTTAGGGCTCGATGCAGTTCCCACAGCATAAAGAAAGGAGGTATTATAGATATGGCAAATTTTGAAACAGTAGAAGTTAGCACAGACCTCCTGATTCTCGGTGGGGGGTTTTCAGCTTGTGGTGTGGCCACAGAGGCAGCTTATTGGGCCAAGAAAAACGGCCTGAAGGTGACTCTGGTTGACAAGGCGGCCCTGGATAGAAGTGGCGCCGTGGCCATGGGTCTTTCGGCAATCAACCAGTATGTTGGCATTAGAGATGGTGACAACACCGTTGAGGATTATGTACGCTATGTTCGTCAGGATCTGATGGGTGTCTCGAGAGAAGATCTGGTTTATAACATCGCCCGTCATGTGGACTCTTCCGTGCATCTCTTTGAGAAATGGGGTCTTAAGATCTGGACCGACGAAGAGGGGAAGTATGTGCATGAGGGTCGCTGGCAGCTCATGATCAACGGTGAATCCTACAAGATTCTCGTCGCCGAGGCAGCCAAGAACGCCATTGCAGATGCAGGCGGAGAGATCTTTGAGAGGATTTTTATCGTGGAGCCGCTCTTAGACGGCAACAAGTGCGTGGGCGCTGTAGGCTTCAGCACACGTGAAGAGAAATTCTATGTGTTCAAGGCCAAGGCCACCGTCGCCACCATGGGTGGTGCGGTTCACGTATTTCGGCCCAGATCTGTTGGTGAAGGTTTTGGACGTTCCTGGTATCCGCCGTTTAATACCGGCTCCAGCGCCTATTTCACTCTCAAGGCCGGTGCAGAGATGACCTGCCAGGAAGTCAGATTCATCCCGGTCAGGTTCAAGGACGCCTATGGTCCTGTGGGCGCATGGTTCCTCCTCTTCAAATCGAGGGCTATCAGTTCAGGGGGCGGTGAGTACATGGTCGTCAGAAAAGAGGAGCTTAATAACTGGGCGCCTTACGGATTGGCCAAACCGATCCCGGCCAACCTGAGAAACTATCTCGGCATGTTGGATGTGGATGCCGGTTTAGGTCCTCTTTATATGGAGACCGATGAGGCCATTAACAAGATTGCCGATGAATACAAGGAAGATCCCAAAGGCTACAAGAGGAAGATGAAGGAACTAGAGGCCGAGGCATGGGAAGACTTCTTGGATATGACTATCTCCCAGGCACATCTCTGGGCGGGCCTGAATATCAAGCCCGAAGAGAAGCACTCTGAAATCGCGGCCTGCGAGCCTTACTTCATCGGTTCCCACTCCGGTGCCTCCGGCGCCTGGGTGAGCGGTCCCGAAGACATGGACACCCCCTACAAATGGGGTTATAACAATATGTGCACGGTAGATGCACTCTTTGCGGCCGGTGATGCCTCTGGTGCATCCAGCCATAAGTTTTCGTCCGGTTCCCATGCGGAAGGCCGGATCGTTGGTAAGGCGGCCATCAAGTACATCGTGGAAAAAGGCGCAGAGCCCAATGTCGATGCGGCCAAGGTGGATGAGATAAGGGCCAAGATTTTGGCGCCGCTGGATCGCTATCAGGAATTCTGTAACGAGACCACCGATCCTGCGATCAATCCCAACTACCTCCTGTGGCGACAGTTCATGGATCGTCTCCAGAAGATCATGGACGAGTATGCAGGCGGCGTGACCGCGGCCTTCAAGACCAGCAAGGCCAATCTCGAGAGGGGCATGGAGCTGTTTGTCTACTTGAGGGAGGACTCCGAGAAGTTAGGGGCCGAGGATCTCTACTCCCTTGAAAGGGTCTGGGAGAATATCCATAGGATGTGGCAGGGCGAGGCCCATATCAGGACCATGCTCTTCCGCGATGAGACCAGGTGGCCGGGCTATTACTTCAGGTCTGACACGCCGAAGATGGATGACGAAAACTGGCTCTGCTTTGCCAATTGCAGATGGGATCCGGCAAGCGGTGAGTGGGAGATGTCCAAGAAAGATATCTGGAACATCCCCGGTGTATAACCTTTAACCTGAGATGAATATACTCCAGGCGCCGTTTTCGGTGTCTGGAGTATTTCATTTATATGATCAAGATGGAGGCCTCTTCGACCTTATAGAGCGTATTTCGTCAATATCCATTTTTGCATCATTGATTATTGCGAAAATGTTCATTGACCAAATACGCTCTATGAGACCTTTGAAAAATGTTCAATTTTAGCCAAGATCAAGGAAGGCGAAAATTTTAACC
>PVMK01115630.1_pt1 | contig 15051 bp, 13 predicted proteins | sample 1853481 | NCBI WGS metagenome assembly PVMK01 (sample SAMN08533507, study PRJNA380276) | Marine sediment metagenome, whole genome shotgun sequencing project.
TGACATGATATCCGGGTATTTTGAGCATAATGTCCCCCGTGTTCTCAGTTTTCAGCCCAACCGCCGGCAAAAAAACGGCCGGTCTAATTGAAAAAGAAACTTTGAAAAAACGAATATCGAATATCGAACAAGGAATAATGAATTTCGAAGTAAGGTATTCTATCGATTTATATTAATCTGAAATAGTCAGAGCGACCTGTCGGGTCGTAGCCGAAGGCGAAGCCTGAAGCGATTCCACACTTCATCATTCGATATTTCTTGTTCGATATTCTGCGGTTCGCTGTTCAATTAACATGTAGTTTTAAATATAGAATGCAATAATAGCAAGTTAAGACAGCATACGGCATGTTGGCAATATTAAACACGATTTCTATGATCTGGTCTGACCGGTAAAATGCAAACCGTCTCATCAGCCTGAGCATCGGACAAGTCTTGCTTTTGGCCTGGCATGGCTTATATTATTTCACAGAATTCTTGATCGAATCCTGAACTTCAAGCACTACGGCAGGCAAAATTGGGTGGCAATTTCCACCAGGCTTCGCTCCGCAGGCGCGTAACAGCGGAAAGTTCCTGGATGAAAGGGCTCCTTAAATGCAGAAAATACACCTCACGCTTATCCTTTGCGTAACACTGATCTTGGCCTGCGCCACCAGCCCCACCGGAAGACGGCAACTCATGCTTGTATCCGAGGACAGTGCCATTGCTGCCTCCAAACAGGCCTATGTCGAGATGCTAAAACCCTATGAACAAAAGGGCAAAATTGACAACGATCCTGCCTTAAAAGATCGGGTTTATCGGATTACCGGCCGCTTGATTGCCCAGGCCATAAAAATGCGGCCGGAGACGAAAAACTGGGACTGGAGCATTAAGGTCATCGATGATCCGAAATCGGTTAACGCCTGGGCCATGGCCGGCGGTAAGATGGCAATTTATAGCGGCCTTGTGATTCAGCTTAAGGCAACGGATGACGAACTGGCCCAGGTCCTTGGCCACGAGATTGCGCATGCGTTGGCCAATCATTCGGCCGAGAAAATGTCGGTCGCCATGGTCAGTTCAATTGGCGTAGTTGCAGTGGGTATTGCTGCGGATCGCAAGGGCCTGGCCCTGACCGGGGCGGCGCTGGCTGCTGCGCTGGCCGTCCAAAGGCCAAACAGCCGGGCGGCGGAGTCTGAAGCAGATCAGATCGGCATCGAATTGGCGGCCAAGGCCGGTTATGACCCGCGGGCCGCGATCACCCTGTGGCAGAAGATGGCCCAGGCCGGCGGCAAAGGTCCTCCTGAATTTTTCAGTACCCACCCGTCTCCGGAAAATCGCGAAAAGAAACTCGCCGAATACGTCCCAGAAATGATGCCTTATTACGAGCAGAAGGGGGAACGTCCGTTTTATAAACTCTAATTAATCCGCCCTGAATAATAGAACCTTATTTAAATATCAACGCAGGCAGTAACATCGACCACAAATTGTCGATGTGATGTCGCTAAGCGCCTAATAGTGAAGGAGAACGTCAATGGGAATTCCAAATCCGCTTACCAAAGAACAAGCCCCCGATGAGCTGCATAAAATCTACGATGCCATACAAGCAGACGTCGGTAAGATGCCCAACATTTTCGGGGTCCTCGCCAGATTTCCGGCAGCCCTGAAAACCCTCATTCCATTTTATGACGCAGTCATGAGCAAAGGCAAAATAGAAGCCAAATACAAAGAGCTGGCCTATCTGAAAACATCCAGCATCAACGCCTGCCGTTACTGAACCAGCTCGCACACTGCTTCGGCGAAGCAGGCCGGTGTGACTGAGGAACAAATTAAAGCGCTCAGGTTTTACCAGCGCAGTGAGGCCTACGACGAGAAAGAAAGAGCCACCATTCGTTTTGCAGATATTGTTACCCGCGGGGCAACCGCTGTCGACGCTGATGTATTGGAATACGTCGGGAAATATTACTCTGAAGACGAAATAGTTGAACTGACGATGGTAATCGCCCTGGCCAATCTGGCCAACCGGATTAATGATACCCTGCAGATTGAACCGGATATGGGTGAACTTTAATCCAATATACAGATTTCGTAACTTACTCTTAAAATGAGTTAACTTTTTTGGACACTATCTATGTCTACTTGCGCCAAATTGAGGGATTTAGGAATTGAGGGATTAAGGGATTAAAGGATAAAATCAATAAATTAAAAAAGATAGAATCCCTTCAATTCCTAAATTCCTGAATTAGACCCATGTCCAATTTTCATGCAGTTCCGTGACGTACAAAGGTTCACAGCCATTTTTTCAAACTAAATGACGAGGTCTGAATATAACAAACTGTATTATACTTAGTTGCCCGGTTCGGGCAAATAACGGATCAAAAGGACTGCTGCCAGGGGAATGAAAGCGACGAAGTTTAAAACCGTTCGAATGCCGAAGGCATCGGCCATTTTACCGGTAAGGGGCATCAAAAGCCCGGCGATCCCGAGGGCTAAACCCATAACGATGCTGGACACCAGAGACCGACCTTCGGGGGCAACCTTCTGGGCCAGCGCCACGGCCGGAAACAGGGTGGCCAAAAGCAGGAATCCGGACACGAAAGCAAGCGGATACAACTGCCAGCCGGTAGCTTGAATGAACAGCAAAAGGCTGGGAGATGAAAGGGCAAAAGAAAAATAATAGATCGGTTTAAAGCCGATCCGATCCGCGAGGTGGCCGCACACGAGGGCACTGACCGATCCTCCGACGGTAAACAGGGAGAGGATGCTGCCGACCGACATCAGCGAGTGCCCTTCGGCGGCCGTCAGCACCGGTATGAAAGTGAGAAGGGCCTGTTCCACTAAGGCTCTTGAACAGGCGATGGACCCGATCAACACAATCGGCTTCCAGACCTTACCAATGCTTTTCCTAAGGGAGCCGAAAAAATCTTTTTGCGCGTGACCGGATCCGTTGGAAGCGGGAATCATAACGAAAAGAACCGCAAAAACCAGCACCCCAAAAAGGGTTAGAATCGGCAAACGATGCATTCCCAGAAGGGTCACATAGGCCGAACAAACGAGGGGTCCTAAAGTAAATCCAAGGGTACCTCCCAGGCCGAACAGTGACATGGCCAGTCCGGTGCGCCGACCGGCGTATAGCGAAACCATCCCGGCTGCAGTGGGATGATAAATAGCCGAGCTGATCGAACCCAGACCGATCAGCAGCAGAACAAGCCAGAAATAGGGAGCAACACCAACCATGGGAATACAGATCGCCCCCACAAAAGAACCGACCAAAAGGACGAGTCGCGTTTTATAACGATCGGCCAGATAACCGAAGATTGGCTGAATCAGAAATGCCATAAAAGTTGCGATGCCGGTTATCAGACCCACCTGGGCCAGGCTCAAATCAAATTTGTTTGCCATTACCGGCAGCAGCGGGCGGATAAAAGACTGGAAAAAATCACCGATAAAATGGATCAGAAATAGTGCAAATATCGCTTTTTTATTAATTTGGCTGGAGTCGGTCACAGGCTTTCTCACATCAGGATTTTTTTTGACCCCGCTCCTCTACCATTTTGGCCTGCATCGGTAAAGCGCAATCGACAGGGGTCCAAAGGTTCAGGGTTAAAAGTCGGTCGGGACTCCGCTTGGTGCGGCGGAACGAAAGCAAAGGCGGGTGCCTGTTTCATTGATGGTGGGAACTATGACTAACTGAAGGTTTTCCGCCGGAGGCGGACCAGCGTTCAGCCCAGCCGCCGGCAAAAAAATGGCTGGTCTAATCGAAAAAGAAACTCTGGAAAAGCGAATATCGAATAAAAAATGTCGAATGTCGAAGTAATGTATTCTGTCTATTTTAAAAAAGTCTGAGCAAAGCGATTCCATTTCACCACCCCACCTGACACCTATAAACCGTGCTAATGCTTCCCTGCCGGGGCCACTTTTCCGAACCCAGTCTCGAAATTGATCAAGTCCGCAGGTAGGAGGCGCCGTTGACATCGATGATGCCGCCGGTGAGATAATCGGTGCCCTCGGCCGCCAAAAATAACACCACCCTGGCAACTTCTGCAGGACGCGCCACCCGATTCAGGGGGCTCTGGGAGCGAATGGCATCCCCGGAAGTACCGTCAAGCAGGGAGGCGGCCATCTCGGTTTCCACAAAACCGGGGGCAACCGCATACATGAAAATGTTGTGGGGGGCCAGGGCCTGGGCCATGGATTGGCTGAAGGCATTGAGTCCGGCCTTGCTGGCGCCGTAAGCCGGGGCATCCGGTTCGCCTCGAAAGGCACCGCGCGAGGTGATGTTGATGATTTTCCCGCCGCCGCTTTTCATCATGCCGCGGGCCACAAGAAATGACAGATGGGCCGGTCCCATCAGGTTGGTGAAGATGGTCTTTTCCCAGCTGCGCTGCCAATCCTCAAAAGTTGTTTCGGCGACGGGATGAAATTCATAGACCCCGGCATTGTTGACCAGCACATCGATTCTGCCCATTTCGCTGACCGCTGTTTTCGCCATTTGGCCGACTGCCGTTGCATCGGCTAAATCCGCCTGGGCAATCAAATGAGAGGTGCCGGCAAGACTCGCCAGGGTTTGTTCGGCAGATTCGCGGTTTTTATGAAAATGGACGACAATACTGGCACCGCCTTCGGCAAACTGCCGGGCGATCTCCCGACCAATACCGCGAGATGCTCCCGTTACCATCACCACTTTACCTGAAAAATCGGTTCCCATCCTTAAATTATCCTTCCCATCGTCTGAAAGAAATCCAGCCGATATTGATTCAGTAGAAAATTTGTTGCCATAAGTCAAGAAAAGGATGTTGCGCCGCTTACTTGAGACCGTTCAATTCCGACAGATTATCCGGTGTGGACATTTTTTTGCGGATGGATGATATCTGTTTAACTATCTAATATAAAATGAATTTTAACCCAAACGGAATAAAACAAACTCATAAAAAGATGCTAAAGAATCTATCTGATATGCCGATACCTCATTTGTGTCTGCATCTATAATTAGTACCTTAGTAATTATTTTTGTGCATTATGTGGCAAGATCTTTTTGTGAAACAATCAAGTTGCCCCAAGAAATGGCTAAAGTTGCAAAATGCCTAAAAAAATTAAAGTTGTGGAATTCGATCGATTTTATTCAGAGAAGAAAGCAAGGTATGTAATTATATCCACTTGCTGATTAGTTATTTTTCATGCTGAAAATATCAGACGTTTATAATAAAGACGGAGCGACCTGTCGGGTCGTAGCCGAAGGCGAAGCCTGAAGCGACACCATAATTTTAGGCATTTTAGCGCATTTTAGGCACTTTAGGCATTTTTCCGGTTTATTCGGGTTGGGATGAAGTACATAAATTATTAGGTTTTTTATTTCGCAGCGTATCTAAGGCATACCCGGTAATGTGCCTCACAAATTCATGACTCTTTGCACTCCACAAACCCAATTGCGAACTATTGTTGGTGTTTGATGTCATGTTGGATATCAAACCGGAGATCTGTCTCTACAATATTAGGATACCAGGGAAATTTTTATGCAAGAACAAGCTCCTCAATCCGAAGTGTTTGATAAAAGACTAAATCTCGAAACCGTCCATCGCCAAACCGCCAAAAGGCCCCTTGGAGATGGGCAAGTGGAGATCGATCGCCTGATTTCATCGCTGCCTGCCTTTTTAATCGGCCTGTCAAAGGACAATAAGATTGTCCTCTGGAATTCAAAAGCAGAGGAGGTATTGGGCAAAAATCAATCGGACGTGATGGGATTGCCTTTGCAGCAATGCGGCATTGCCTGGGATTCGGATAAAATTGCCGCTGGAATTTCCGATAGCCGGAGGGCCGGTCAGCCAACCCGGGTGGATGATATCCGATACCAGCGGGTGGACGGTGAAGAACGATATCTGGGCATAACCATCAATCATCTGGATGGCGCTGAGGATTGTATTTTGGGGTCGACCATCATCGGAACGGATATTACCAGGCGCAAAAAACTGGACACGCAGCAGCAGCAATCGCAAAAAATGGAAGCCATCGGGCAACTGGCAGCCGGAATCGCCCATGAGATTAATACGCCGACTCAATTTTTGGGAGACAATACCCGCTTTTTCCAGGATGCATTTGAGGATTTGATTCAAATTATCCGGGAATACCAAGGTTTGATAGATAAAGCAAAATCGGACGCATTAACCGGGGAACTGATTGCCGGGGCTGAGAAGCGCATCAAGGATCTGGATCTGGCATACCTGGAGGAGGAAATTCCAGTCGCCCTGCAGCATACGCTCAAGGGAGTCGAACGTATTGCTAAAATAGTCCAGGCCATGAAAATCTTTTCACACCCGGGCATGATTATCCAAGAACTTACTGATATTAATAAAGAAATTGAAAAATCGATTACCATCACCCGCAATGAATGGAAATATGTCGCCCGGATGGAGACCGATTTTGACCCAAACTTACCCGATGTTCCCTGTTTCAGGGCCGAATTGAATCAAGTGATCTTAAATATGATTGTCAATTCCGCCCATGCCATAACCGAAGCCAACGGAGACAACTCCTCTCAGCTAGGCACCATCCGTATCTGCACCTATCACGAAGATAATTGGGCTAAAATTCGAATCAGCGATACCGGTGCCGGCATCCCGGAAGGGATTCGCCATAAAATATTCGACCTGTTCTTCACCACCAAGGGACCCGGCAAAGGCTCGGGGCAGGGATTGGCTATTTCGCATTCCGTTATTGTCGAAAAACACAAGGGAACACTGGAGTTAGAGAGCCAGGAAGGCAAAGGAACCACTTTTATTATCGGTTTACCGCTTGGAGCTGAGCCGGACGAAAATGAATGACACCATGAAAAAGCGGATTCTGTTCGTTGATGATGAGCCAATGATATTAAAGGGCATCCAGCGAACGCTGCGTAAAATGCGGGATGTGTGGGATATGACCTTTACGTCAAGTGCTGCGGAAGCGTTGGCAGTGCTTGACAGCAATCCCATGGATGTCATTATTTCCGACATGAAAATGCCGGAAATGGATGGCTCCCAGTTGCTGGCCGAAGTCAAGCAGCAGCATCCCCATGTCGTACGTCTCATTCTTTCCGGACATGTCGAACAGGAGACGACTATCAAATCCGTCCAGTTTGCCCATCAATGTCTTTCCAAACCGTGTGATGTTGAAGTTTTAAAGCAAACCCTGACCAAACTGTTTGCCCTGCGCGATATCCTGTCCGATAATTCCATAAAAAAGATCGTCTCGCAAATTGAATCCCTTCCCAGCCTGCCCACCATATACACAGAAATTATCGCAGAAATGCATTCAGATGATCCTTCGATCAAAAAGATCAGCGAGATCATTGGAAGAGATGTCAGCATGACCGCTAAAATTTTGCAGGTGGTCAATTCTGTTTTTTTCGGACTTCCCCGGAAAATAGGCAACCCCAAGCAGGCCGTTATGCTGCTTGGGCTGGAAACCGTTAAATCCCTGGTGCTTTCAGTTAAAATTTTCTCCGAATTCAGTCAAAAAAAATATTCCTGGTTTAATATCGATGCAATTTTTAAGCATAGCATCTCAGTCAGCTCATATGCCAAAGCAATTGTCAGGTATGAAAAAATGGATCGGGATTTGATTAATTATTCTCTGATGGCCGGATTATTACACGATTTAGGAAAGCTCATCCTGGCCACTAACTTTAAAGACACTTACCAGCAGGTACTCACCGAATCGCGGAATTCAGACCACAAATTGTGGGAATTGGAACAGGAGACATTCGGTACCAGCCATGCAGAGATCGGTGCGTATTTGATGGGGTTGTGGAATTTGGAAAATCCGATAATCGAAGCCATTGCGTTTCATCATTGCCCGGCAAAAAGCGCATCAAACCAGATGGGGCTGCTGACCATCGTGCATGTTGCAAATGCACTGGATCACGAAGAAGACTTCCCCGAAAATCAGGAATCGGATTTACCGTATGATGATGAATATATAGATCAGCTGGGAGGAACAGATCGAATCGCCGAATGGCGCCAGGTCTGCACAGAGTATGCCGAAAGGAATGCATAATGAGGACTAAGATCCTATTAGTAGATGACGATGAAATGCTGCTGGCCGGTCTTAAACGTCAGTTGAGAAACAAATTCCGGGTAGAGACCGCCATCAGCGGTGAGGATGCGGTGAAGATGGTCGAAGATAACGGTCCCTATGCCGTGGTGGTTTCCGATTACATGATGCCGGGCATGAATGGAATTGAATTCCTCACCCAGGTTAAACTGACAAACCCGGATACGATCCGGATGATGCTGACCGGATCGGCCGATATGACCACCGCCATTAACGCGGTAAATGAAGGCAGCATTTATAAATTTCATCCCAAACCCTGTCCGGCAGAAACCCTGGGCGACGCGATTCAAAGCGGAATTGAGGAGTATCAAAAAGTTACGACCGACCAAACCCAGTTGAGAAACTTTCAAAGTCACTTGACTAAAGCCGGCAGGCTCCAGCAAATGCTGAGGCCGAAATCCGACCCGCAAGTCGAGGGATATGACATCACCGGTAAAAGCATCTCCTGTGATGAAACCGGCGGCGACTATTATGATTTTATCAATCCGCATGAATGGGGCCAGGAAAAAATAGGAATCGTGGTTGCCGATGTGATCGGGCACGGTATTTCTGCTGCAATTTTAATGACATCGGTCCGCGCCTCTTTTCGAGAGCGCATCCTGAGTCCGGGCAACGGCGTTTCGATTGTATCCGATGTCAACAAACGTCTGGTCCAGGACATCGAAGAACTCAACCTGTTTATTACCATGTTTTACAGCGAAATCGATCTGAAAGAAAAATGCTTCCGTTGGGTGCATGCCGGTCATGAGTCGGCACTTTCCTATAATCCCGCCACAGATACTTTCGACATACTTGGCGGTGAAGGATTGCCGTTAGGTGTAATGCAGGATTGGGTTTACGAAGAAGCGCAGATACCCATCCAGCCGGGCCAGATAATTTTAATCGGAACCGACGGCATTAAAGAGGCCTGCAATCCGGAAAATGAGCATTTCGGTAACGAACGATTACAGATGGCCATGAGAAATAATTACCAAAAATCCGCCAAAGAGATATTGGATGAAGTCTATGAGGCACTGGAAAATTTCCGCCGCTCGGCTGAAAGAAAAGACGATGAAACCATGGTTGTTATAAAAGCCATATGACCGGTTAACAAGTTTTCAACTCCCACCACTAATCCATCAAATGTTTTACCAGATGCCCCAACTCGGGAAAAATCAGTTCCCGGCAGGCAAGTTTGCAGGCATTCAGGCTACCCGGCATGCAGAATACGACTGTATCCTCTATCACACCGGCAGTAGCTCGCGATAAAAAAGCCGCGGATCCGATCTCGTCAAAACTCAGCTTGGCAAACAGGGTGCCAAAACCGGTCAGGGTTTTTGACAACAACGGATTCACCGCTTCGATTGTCACATCTTTTTGGGTAATGCCGGTGCCGCCGTTCATCAGAATCACCTGGGGTCGCTCATTTTGAATGACATCACGCACCGTAGCAGCAATCAGCTCGGCATCGTCTGTAACGACCTGATGGTAGACCACTTCGTGTCCTTCTTTACCGGCCTGCTCATTGATCCAGTTGCCGCTGCCATCATCCGCCAGGGCCCGGGTGGTCGAAACCGTTATGATCCCGAGAGAAACCTTTTGGGGTGCCTGCTTTTTATGTTCGTGTGTACCCATAACTGTCCTCTGTTTTTTGTAATCAGTCCTTTGTTTCTTATAACATGCCATAGCCGAAAATCAAGATCCATACCATAAAAATTCCAAGCACCAAAAAAACAAATTTCAAATAAATCACAATAACCGAAATTAAAAATTCCAAACAGTTAAATATTTGAAATTTAATTTTATATGAATCACTAAGGGAAAATCAGAATTTACGAAATGATATGATACGGAGGCAGTGCATGTTTTGGACATTGAATATTGAGATTTGAGATTTATTTGTAATTTGGTGCTTGAGATTTGGGATTTTATGATTTTACAAGGCCTTTTGGTGCAAATGGTTAGAATTTGCCTTGGGATTACCCTGAATCTCCGGGTTTATCTTGATTTTGCCGATCATTTTTTCTATGTTGATTCTTTAAAGATCAGCAGAAAATAATCCCCTAATTTAAAGCTCTTAAATTAAGCGTTTCATATATGAATGAGTATTAATAATGACCTATCCTTGTACCGGTGTGATTTTATCCGGCGGTTTGAGCACCCGCTTTAACGGCCGGAATAAAGCCTTTCTCAAAGTTGGCGGTAAACGCATTCTGGATCATATTTATACGATTTTTTCAGATCTGTTCAATGAAATCATTTTGGTGACCAACGACCCCATGCTGTTTCTTGAATGGGATTTTACAATTGTCACGGATATTTTTCCGGCTCGAAGCTCGCTGACAGGAATCCATACCGGTCTTTTTTACATGAAAAATCAGTTCGCATTTTTTTCGGCCTGCGACACCCCATTTTTAAAAAAGGCTCTGGTTGAAGTTCTTCTTGAAAATATTGACCGGAATAAAGACATCATCATGCCCGAAACCTCGGCTGGAATGGAACCACTTTGTGCAATCTACTCAAAACGCTGTCTGAATACAGCCGAAAATCATATCAAGCGAAACAAACTCAAAATTCAGCGGGCACTGAGTGGTCATCGACTGATAAAAATTCCGGAAACGGTACTTCGCTCAAAAGATCCGGAGCTGACATCCTTTTTTAACATCAATTCTCCTGAGGATCTGATCAGGGCGGAGGCGATGGCGGCAAAGCGCATAGGGCAGTGCGCAGAGGGGATATAGGGCATAACCGTCAGGCTAAGGTGAAACGAAAAGTTTCGACATTACCACTTAAATATGTAATCTATCAGAATATTATATAAATAGAGCAAATTACAAATAAATCTCAAATCCCAATATCCAATGACCAAAACACATTTCCACCTTCCGAGGGGGACGGTGATTTTGTTTTAGGATCTACTATAGATTCGCAATTCACAGATCTCAAACTTTGTAGTCTTGGTAATCCTGGAGGTCTGTGAATTAATTTCCGTTTGATTTTTTGAATTTGAGTCATTGGAATTTATTTGTTATTTGTGGTTTGTTATTTGTGATTTACAGCATTTCAAGGCTCATGACGACCTCACTTCAACACTCGATAAAATCAACAGTGACGACAAAAACGGAATACTTTTGCGAATAGGATCGATGAAGCGAAGCGACTTCCACTAATATTCAATATACATTATTCAATTCATGGAGGACTCCATGTCCAAATTTACCCACATCGATGAAAAAGGGCGTGTCAGAATGGTGGATGTTACCGATAAGCAACCCACCGTGCGGGTGGCGGTTGCCGGAGGTGCCGTAATTATGAAACCCGAGACATTAAATTTGATCGGCGATCAAAAAGTCAAAAAGGGCAATGTTCTGGAAACCGCACGAATTGCCGGAATCATGGCCGCCAAAAAAACCTCCGACCTTATTCCCATGTGCCACCCCCTGAGTCTGACCCATGTGCAAGTTGATTTTGAACCGGATGAGATCGACCACTGTATCCATATCGAAGCTTCGGTACGCACGATCGACCAAACCGGGGTTGAAATGGAAGCCCTGACAGCCGTGTCTACGGCGGCGCTGACGATTTATGACATGTGTAAATCATATGATCGCGAAATGACCATATCCGGTATCCGGCTGCTCGAAAAATCGGGCGGTAAAAGCGGTACGTACAAAAGAGAACAATGATGAAACCTAAAAATATATCAATTCTATTGGCTATTGCAATTTTGGCCACATTATTCGTGATATGGCTGTCCGGATGCACTCAGCCCTCCCCGGCACCGGATGAAAAAGCTGTGATGGAACGGATTTCGGGCCGCTTATCCCCGGAATTTACAGACGACATGACCTATGACGGTCTTGAGCACAGCCTTCGAAAAAGTCTGTCATATCTTCAAAAAATACCCCTTGACCGGCAGTTTGCCTTCGGTAAAGACAGCTATTCGACCGAGCATATGATCCGATCCTTGCAGTATTTTATGGACTTTGTCCAATCCCGCCCTCCGGCCCACGAGCTGGACCAATTTATTCGGTCCCATTATCTGGTGTATCGTTCCGTCGGCAGAAACGGCAAAGGGGAAGTTTTATATACCGGCTACTATGAACCCCATTTAAGGGGCAACCTGTCCCCCAGTGAAGACTATCGTTTTCCAATTTATGCCCGGCCGCAGGATTTAATCAACATCGACCTTTCACTTTTTAAGGGAAAATACGCCGGGGAAAAAATTATCGCCCGCTACACGGATCAAAAAGTGCTGCCCTATTACGATCGCAGGGAAATTGATTCCGACGGTGCCCTGGAAGGCAACACGGAAGTTCTGGCCTGGGTTGAAGACCCGGTTGACGTGTTTTTCCTGCAGATCCAGGGATCCGGTAAGATATACCTTGATAACGGGGATGTCTTAAATGTCCATTATCACACCTCCAACGGCAGACCGTATCGCAGTATCGGCCAACTCCTGATTAATGAAAAAAAAATAACTGTGGAAGAAATGTCCATGCAAAAAATCCGGGAATACCTGAACCATCATCCGGATGAAATCGAAGAGGTGTTCAACTATAATCCCAGTTACGTCTTTTTTAAATTCGAACCGGACGGCCCCCTGGGAAATATCAATGTCAAATTAACGCCGGGACGATCGATCGCGCTGGATTACCGCATTTTCCCGAAAGCCGCTCTCTGCTTTATCGAAGCTGAAATGCCGGTGGTCGACAGCGCCGGACAAATCCAAAGCTGGCGACGCTTTACCCGTTTTGCCATGAATCAGGATACCGGCGGGGCCATTCGGGGACCGGGCAGAGCGGATATTTTCTGGGGAAGCGGCCCCTACGCCGAAATTGCCGCCGGGCATCTCAAACATAGGGGGAAATTATATTTTTTAGTTTTAAAACCGGGGCCTTGATGCTGGACGCTGGATAGCGGGAGTTTATTAAGTTGATTGGGTTAATTGGTTGATTAAGTTGATTGATCGGGGCGGTTTTTTACAATCCGAAATCCGCATTCCGCAATCGAAGGGCTGGATACTCGATACTGGTTGCTGGATACCTGTCAGTGCGTCACTGGATTTATAATCGATGGCAGTCGATCGAATTAAAGAATATTAGGGGTACAATAAACGAACCGTGTTCGTTAGCCTTGACACACCGCCCTGAAACAAGTACTTAATCAGATCGTTTAATTTTCTCAATGTAACAGCAGCTGATATTAAATAACGAGATAAAAATAATAAAAAATATGCGCAGCATGCAGTAATTATTCCGCGGCGCATATTTCAACAATTTTCTTCAGTTTTAGAAAATAATCTTCCACTCTGGCTGTGCTATTTTTCAGGGCGGAATAATTAGGAGTGACATATGTTTGGCATCGGCATGCCTGAAATGATTTTGATCCTGGCCATCGCGCTAATCGTCATTGGCCCCAAAAAATTACCGGATCTGGCAAAATCGTTGGGCCGCGCAATGCGGGAGTTTAAAAAGGCAACCAATGAGTTTAAAGAAACCATGCATCTCGACAGTGAAATGGAGGACGTAAAAAAAGCCTTTAGCGGCATCAGCGATGATGTCAAAGAGGCGGTTGATCTGAAACTCGAGCCCGAGAAAAAAACCGAAGACCAGCCCCAACCCGAGACGGCTGACGAAGAAAAAAATGAAACGAATAACGACGCATCGGAATCAGATGATTTTGATAATTTAAAAAATATAAAACACGCCTTTGATAATCTGGATACAAATTCGTCGGCCCCGGATGAACCCACGCTAGACGATAAATCTCCCGCCGAAGAAGATCAAAAAGCGAAGCCAAAAGGACCTGTTGACGATGCTTGAGGATGAAAAACTCCCCTTTACCTCGCACCTGGAAGAGCTGCGTAAGCGACTGATTACCGTCTTTATCGCTGTCGGGGTCGGATTTGTAATTGCTTTTGCTTTTAAAGAGCGATTATTTAATATTCTGGTCCAACCCCTGATAAACGTCATGAAAGAAGGGGAAACGCTGATATACACCGGGCTTCCGGAAGCTTTTTTCACCTACCTGAAAGTGGCCTTCCTCACCGGCCTGATGGTGGCCAGCCCGATAATATTGTATCAATTCTGGATGTTTGTGGCCCCGGGGTTGTATAAAAACGAGCGGCGCATGATGATACCCATTGTTGTGCTTTCATCCTTCTTTTTTATCGGCGGTGCGTTGTTTGGCTATTTTGTCGTGTTTCCCTGGGGGTTTAAATTTTTTATGGGTTTTGCCACGGATACCATCAGACCGCTTCCCGCCATGAAAGAATATTTTGGTTTTTCTGCAAAACTGCTGCTGGCCTTTGGTCTTGTATTCGAGCTTCCGTTGGTTTTAACCTTCATGGCCAAGTTGGGGATTGTTTCAGTAGAGTTTTTGAAAAAAAACCGCAAATACGCCCTCCTGTTGTTTTTTGCCGGTGCCGCCATCCTGACGCCACCGGATGTGATCACCCAGGTTTTGATGGCGCTGCCGTTAATGGTTCTCTATGAAATCAGCATCATCGGCGCCAAAATATTCGGCAAGAAAAAAACTGAACCCAAAGAGGCTGAGCAGGAAGCCGGATAGTCAAATATGAAAAAAATTAAACTTTTGTCAACCTTTTCATGATTGGATCCGTCTACTCTGGTGATGGTTGATTTACCGTCAAAATACACGGGGTGATCCCGGGTCATGTCTCTTGAAAAACAAAATCATATCATTTAGTTAAATATCACGGCCAGATGGGGTTCGGCATTGATAAAATTGCATTAAACTGATAGGTTATATCTCTTAATCATGGATCAGGGGCTTTAAAATCTTATAGGATAGGGGAGGGCAGGAGGATTATGATTAAAAGGCGTTTTTTAACCACGGTGATTATCGGAGTTGCTATTTTATTTGTTAGTGCAGGCATTTACGCGAAAGCTGTGCCGGAATTGATCGATTTGAATGATCCGGCCTATAAAAAGCATAAAAAAGGTATCGTCAAGCTTTCACATCAAAAACATCAAACCGAATACGCCA
>PVMK01189501.1_pt2 | contig 15050 bp, 14 predicted proteins | sample 1853481 | NCBI WGS metagenome assembly PVMK01 (sample SAMN08533507, study PRJNA380276) | Marine sediment metagenome, whole genome shotgun sequencing project.
AGGAGCTCCAGTACTCGGTGAGCGATCCGGAGGCAGAGCACAACTTCCCGCGGGTGTGGTACATCTGGCGGGGCAACGCGATCATGGGAAGCATGAAGGGGCACGAGTACGCCCTGAAGCACTACCTCGGCACGCATTCCAACCTGATCGCCAAAGACTCCGAGGACCACACACGCGAAGTCAACTGGCACGACGTGGCGCCGATCGGGAAGATGGACCTGATCGTCGACCTCAACTTCCGCATGGACTCGTCGGCCCTGTACTCCGACATCGTGCTCCCGGCCGCGTCGTGGTACGAGAAGGCCGACCTCAACAGCACCGACCTCCACTCGTTCATCCACCCGCTCTCGGCAGCCATCGCGCCGGTGTGGGAGTCTAAAACCGACTGGAACATCTTCCGCGACCTGGCGAAGGTCACCAGCGAAGCGGCCGAGAAGTACTTCCCCGAGCTGCAGAAGGACGTAGTGGCCTCGCCGATCGCGCACGACTCGGCAGGGGAGATCGCCCAGCCGGAGATCCGGGACTGGTACCACGGGGAATGCGAGCCCGTGCTCGGGAAGACCACCCACAACCTGACGGTCGTGGAGCGCGATTATACGAAGCTGTACGAGAAGTACATCAGCCTGGGCGACCGCATCCGGAAGACCGGTCTGGGGGCCCACGGGAATCACTACGACTGCGCCGACGCATACGACGAGATGATCACGTCCAACCACTTCCCGGTGGAGCGTCGGAACGGCGACGTGCTGCCGTCCCTGAAAGAGGACATCTCCGCGGCCAACGCGGTGCTGCACCTCTCGACGCTCACGAACGGCGTGCTGAACATGCGCGCCTACCGGGACGCGGAGAGGCGAACCGGCCTGGAACTGGTGGACCTCGGAGCCGGAACCGAGGACCTGCGTATCGACTACGCGGACCTCCAGGCACAGCCGCGTCGGTACAACACGTCGCCCCTGTGGTCCGGCGTGATGAACCGCGGAAGGGCTTACGCCGCGTTCACCGTGAACGTCGAGAAGCTGATTCCGTGGCGGACGCTCACGGGTCGCCAGCACTTCTACCTCGACCACGAGATGTACCTGGCTTACGGGGAGCACCTGCCGACCTACAAACCGTCTCCGAAGCCGGAGGCGTACGGCGATCTGAAGCAGACCCTGAAGGACGGGGATGCGATGATCCTGAACTGCCTCACGCCGCACGGGAAGTGGCATATCCACTCCACCTACGGCGACAACCTCCACATGCTCACCCTGTCGAGGGGCTGCGAGCCGGTGTGGCTGAGCGAGGTGGACGCCGAGGCGCTCGGCATCCGGGACAACGACTGGTGCGAGGTCTACAACGACCACGGGGTGTACGCGGCGCGCGCGTCGGTCAGCGCCCGCATCCCGAAGGGCGTGTGCATCGTGTACCACGTTCCCGAGCGCACGGTCGGTATTCCCAAATCACAGGTGCGGGGCGGCAAGCGGGCCGGTGGGCACAACAGCTTCACCCGGATTCACCTGAAACCGAATTTCCTCGCGGGCGGCTACGGCCAGTTCTCGTACCACTTCAACTACTGGGGGCCGATTGCTCCCAATCGGGATACGCACGTCGTCGTCAAGCGAATGGACAAAGTGGTGTTCTGAACGCCTTAGAATCGTAGAATCGCGCCAAGAACGGGAGACCCGAGATGGATGTTCGCTCACAGATTTCGATGGTGTTTCACCTGGACAAGTGCATCGGCTGTCACACGTGTTCGGTCGCCTGCAAGAACATCTGGACCGACCGCAAGGGCGCCGAATACATGTGGTGGAACAACGTCGAGACCAAGCCCGGCACCGGCTACCCCGGGAATTGGGAAGACCAGGAGATCTACAAGGGGGGCTGGCAGAAGAACGGGAAGGGGATCGACCTGAGAGGCGCGGGGAAGACGAAGAGCCTCACGAACATCTTTCACAACCCGCACCTGCCTGTGATCGACGACTACTACGAGCCGTTCACCTTCAAGTTTCTGGACCTGATCGAGTCTCCCGCGGGTGACGATCAGCCCACGGCGCGGCCGGTGTCGCTGATCACCGGCGAGCCGATGGACATCAAGATGGGGCCGAACTGGGACGACGACCTGAGCGGGTCGCCGGAGTATGCCCGGAAAGATCCCAACATGAAGAACCTCACTCCGGCCGAGCAGGAGGCGATGTTCCAGCTGGAACGCATGGCCTTCTTCTACCTGCCGCGGATCTGCAACCACTGCCTCAACCCGGCGTGCGTGGCGTCCTGTCCCTCGGGCGCGATCTACAAGCGGGGCGAGGACGGGGTGGTGCTGATCAACCAGGATGTGTGCCGCGCCTGGCGGATGTGCGTTACGGCGTGCCCGTACAAGAAGACGTACTTCAACTGGAACACGGGCAAGTCGGAGAAGTGCATTCTGTGCTATCCCCGGATCGAGGCCGGCGAGGCGCCGGCGTGCATGCACTCCTGCGTGGGCCGCATCCGCTATCTCGGTGTGCTGCTGTACGATGCGGACCAGATCGAGGCCGTCGCTTCGGCCGACGAGGCCGACGTGGTGAGCCGGCAGATGGAGATGATCCTCGATCCGTTCGATCCGGAGGTCATCGCCGCGGCGAAGGCCAACGGGATCGCCGATTCGACGATCGATTCCGCGCAGTCCTCGCCTGTGTATCGGTTCGTGAAAGAGTGGGACCTGGCGCTGCCCCTGCACCCGGAGTTCCGCACCCTCCCGATGCTGTTCTACGTGCCGCCGCTCCTGCCGGTGATGGCCTCGGTGTCCGAGGTGGACACGACGGAGCAGGCCGCGAAGCTGAATACAGTGGCGAAGCACTGGCCCGACAGCTGGCTGTACGACACGAGCACCGATCATCTGTTCGGCACGATCGATGAGGCGCGATTCCCGCTCCAGTACATGGCGAACCTGTTCAGTGCGGGGAATACCGATCAGGTCGGAGACCGGCTCAAGAAACTGATGGCGGTACGGCTGCACAGACGCCTGGTCACGGTAGGCGATGTGGCTGAAGAGATGGTGAAGCAGGCGCTCGCCGACAGCGGTCTCACGCCGCAACGGGCGGACGACATCTACTATCTGACATCGCTCGCCAAATTCGACGATCGATTCGTGATTCCCGCCGCGCATCGTGAGCAGGCGATCGAGATGATGGAGTTCACGGGCGACGTGAAGGGAAACACGGGATTCGGGTTCATGGACGGCACGGCGCAGAGGGGGGCCTGACATGGGATCGCTGGCTCACTACGAGCGGCTCGCGGCCCTGTTCGAGTACCCGGAGCCGGACTATCCGATCGTGGTCCGCGCGCTGTGCGACCTCCTCGAGGCGCGCTATCCGGCCGCGGCGACCGAGCTCGAGGCGTTGGCCCGGGCCCTGCCGGGAGATGGCGGGGCGTTCTCGGAGGAACAGCTCGACGAGGTACAGGAGATCTTCACCCGGTCCTTCGACGTGCAGGCGATCACGACCCTCGGGGTCGGATACATCATGTTCGGCGACGACTACAAGCGGGGCGAGGTCCTGGTCAACCTGAACCGCGAGCACCGCGAGGTCGGTATCGATTGCGGGACAGAGCTGCCGGACCACCTGCCGAACGTCCTCAAGCTGGTCGCCCGGTGGCAGGATCCGGAAATCCGCGCCGAGTTCGTCGAGGAGATCCTGCACCCGGCCCTCCGGATGATGATCGAGGAGTTCGGCTCCAGCCGCATGGAAGAGCGGAACCGGCTCTACGAGAAGCACTACAAGACGTTGATCGCTTCCTCCGAGGATCGGGGAACGATCTTCCGCATACCTCTCGCCGCGCTGGTCGCCGTCCTGGAGGAGGACTTCAGCTTCTCTCCGAGGGAAATATCGGAGCAGGGGAGCGACTTCCTGCGATCCATCGACCGCGAGCTCGAAATCGAAGCTACCGAGGGACGACCGTCGAAGTCCGGGAGTATGACATGAATCTGCTCAACAACATCCTGTTCGTCGTGTTTCCCTACGTGGCGATCGTGGTCTTCGTGGTCGGACTGGCCTACCGGTACAGACGTCGCAGTTTCACGATCTCGTCTCTGTCGTCGCAACTCATGGAGGAGAGGCAGCTGTTCTGGGGCAGCGTCCCGTTCCACATCGGGCTGCTGGTCCTGTTCTTCGGGCACCTCCTCGCATTTCTGATCCCGCAGGCGATGCTGGCCTGGAACAGGGTGCCCGTCCGACTGCTGGTGCTCGAGGTGTCCGGGCTCGTGTTCGGGATCACGGTTCTGTTCGGACTGGTGGCGCTGATGTACCGGCGGTTCAGCAACGCGCGGATACGCGCCGTGACCACCCGCGTGGACATCTTCGTCGAACTGCTTCTCCTGGCCCAGGTGGTGCTCGGCGTGTGGGTGGCGCTGGCTTTCCGGTGGGGTTCGACCTGGTTTGCGGTCGACCTCGCGCCCTACCTGTGGTCGATCGTGCTCCTGGCCCCGGAAACGGCGGCGGTGTTCGCGATGCCGTGGATCGTGAAGCTCCACATCTTCGGCGCGTTCGCGATCCTGTTCGCGATTCCGTTCTCCCGCCTCGCGCACGTATTCGTGGCGCCCCTGCACTACATCGTACGGCCCTACCAGCAGGTGATCTGGAACTGGAACCGCAAGACGATCCGCGATCCGGGCACCCCCTGGTCCCCGACCCTTCCACGTAACAACTGAGCGAGATAGCGAATGAGTCAGGAGAACCCGGACCGCGCCTGGCCCCACTACTGGGATCCCGAGGACGAGACGTTCTGGAGCCGCGAGGGGAAAGGCATCGCGAAGCGGAACCTGTGGATCTCCATTCCCAATCTGCTGCTGGCATTCGCGGTCTGGATCTACTGGGGCATGGTCGCCAAGTACATTCAGCAACTCCACTTCGCGACCGGCGGGGAGCTGTTCAACTTCACGTTCATGAACGGCGGAGAGCCGTACTCCGAAGCCGGATACCGGGCTCTGCTGTTCACTCTTCCGGCGGTCGCGGGTCTGGCTGGCGCGACGCTGCGGATCCCCAACTCGTTCATGATCGCGATCTGCGGGGGGCGCAACGTCAAGTTCATGACGAGCGCCTTGCTGATCCTGCCCGCCGTCAGCGCGGGGATCGCCCTCCAGGATCCGACGACGCCGTTCTGGCTTTTCATCATACTCGCGGCGCTTTCCGGCATCGGCGGGGGGGTGTTCGCATCCTCCATGTCCAACATCAGCTTCTTCTTCCCGAAGGCGGAGCAGGGGCTGGCGCTCGGGCTCAACGCGGGGCTGGGCAACCTCGGGGTCAGCGTTATGCAGTTCCTGATCCCATGGGTGATCACGTTCAGCCTGTTCGGAGCGCTGAGCGGCGACCCGTACGTATACGCGGCCGCCGGCGCGACCTCACGCATGTGGATCCAGAACGCGGGCCTGGTGTGGGTGCCCCTCCTGGCCCTGTTCTCGATCCTCGCCTTCTTCGGCATGAACAACCTGCCCTTCCACAATGTCGGGTCCACCCCGCAGGCAGTCGGGAAGTATCTGTGGCTCACCTTCCTCGGCTTCGTGGGAGCCGCGGTCGGAATCGTTCTCCTGATCGTGCCGTGGGGCCCGTTCCCGGTGCTCCTCAAGACGTTCGTCGTCGTGGTCGTCGCCGTCGTCGTCACGCTGGCGGCGATGCGCTACCTGACTCCGCGGGAGACGAGGGAGAGCCTGGAGGAGCAGTTCGGGATCTTCAAGATGAAGCACAACTGGATCATGACCTACCTGTATGTCATGACGTTCGGTTCCTTCATCGGGTACGCCAACGCCTTCCCGAAGCTGATCGACGATGTGTTCGGCGTGATCCGGGTCGGAGAGCAGGCCGGCCAGGCGACAGGTATGAGCTCGGCGGCCTATATCTGGATCGGCGCCGGCGTGGGCGCCCTGATCCGACCCCTGGGCGGCTGGCTGTCGGACAAGCTGGGCGGCGCCCGCGTGACCCACTGGGACACGATCGTGATGATCGCGTCCACGATCGGGGCGGGCTACGTCGTGTCGCTCGCGCTCGAGTCGCCGGATCCGACGCAGTACTTCTTCCCCTTCCTCGGGCTGTTCATCGTGCTGTTCGCGACGACAGGCATCGGGAACGGTTCCACGTTCCGGATGATCGGCGTGATCTTCAAGAAGGACAATCGGGGTCCGGTACTCGGCTGGACGTCGGCGATCGCGGCATACGGGGCGTTTCTGATTCCGAAGATCTTCGCGACCCAGATCCGGGCCGGCACACCGCAAAACGCCCTGTACGGCTTCGCGGCGTACTACGCGACCTGCCTCGTTCTGAACTGGTGGTACTACGCCAGGAAGAACGCGGAGATCGTGTGCTGAGGGAGACAAGCAGGGGTTCACCACATTCCGGGGCGGCCGTCCGGCCGTCCCGAATCGACACCAAGCAGGGGACATGAAAGAACAGCCTGGAGCATGGAGGGTCCTGACCCTCAACACGATCGCCTTCACGGTCTGCTTCGCGGCCTGGATGCTGAACGGAGTCCTGGTGACGTTCCTGGTGGAGAACGGCGTTTTCGACTGGGACACCGCGCAGATGGGGACGCTGATCGGCATCCCGGTTCTCACCGGCTCGATCATGCGCCTGCCCCTGGGGATGCTGACCGAACGGTTCGGCGGCAGGCCGGTGTACGCGCTGCTCATGCTCCTGTGCGCCGTGCCGATGCACCTGCTGAGCCAGGGCGACAGCTACAACGGCTACCTGCTGGCCAGCCCGGGCTTCGGTCTCACGGGCACCTCGTTCGCGGCCGGTATTGCGTTCTCGCCGGTGTGGTTCAGCAGGGAGCGACAGGGAACAGCCCTCGGGATCTTCGGCGCCGGAAACGCCGGCGCGGCGCTCACCGTGATGGTCGCCCCCGGAATTCTGCGGTCGCTCACAAATGGTGGGCAGGACCTGGACCGCTGGCGACTGCTTCCGCAGTACTACGCCGCCGTGCTCGTGGTGATGGCGATCGTGTTCTTCCTGTTCACGAAGAACAAGAAGCCGGAACTCGCATCGCAGCGCACCGTGCTCCAGATGCTCAAGCCGCTCACCAACATGCGCGTGTGGCGATTCGGGCTGTACTATTTCCTGGTGTTCGGCGGGTTCGTGGCCCTGGCCCAGTGGCTGGTCCCCTACTACGTGAACGTCTACTCGATGACGATCGTAACCGCCGGACTCCTGACGTCCATCTTCTCGTTGCCTTCGGGATTGATCCGCGCGTTCGGCGGATTCCTGTCGGACAAGGTGGGTGCCCGCACGGTGATGTACTGGGTTCTCGGGGCGATCGCCGTGTTCTGCCTGGCCCTGTTCTTCCCGAAGATGGAAGTCGAGTCTCCCGGCAGCGGAATCATGGCCCGGAAGAGTGGACCTGTGACGCTCGTCACCGAGAACGAGATCCGGGTCGATCAGGACGTGTACACGCTTCAGCCACCGGTCGACACGGGGTTCGACGACACCAGGACCCACATCCTGCCCGTTATCCGGTCGTGGCACGTGCCACAGGTGAGCGAGGGCCAGGTGGTCTCCCGGAAGACGCTCCTCGCCGCCGGCACGACGCACATCTACTTCCAGGCCAACGTGTGGATCTTCACGATCCTCGTGTTCATGATCGGGATCGCGATGGGGATCGGGAAGGCGGCGGTCTACAAGTACATCCCCGAGTACTTCCCGACCGAAGTGGCCGTGGTGGGCGGAGCCGTCGGGGTCCTCGGCGGTCTCGGGGGCTTCTTCTGCCCCATCATATTCGGCTACCTGCTGCGCGGGATCGGGCTGTGGACGACGACCTGGATCTTCTTCTTCTTCGTGGCTCTGGTGTGCCTGATCTGGCTGCACATCACGGTTAAGCGAATGACGAAGCGGGAGACGGCCATCGAGGCGGTCGGCAACTGATTCCGGGGTGCCCGGCGTCACCGCGACGCCGGGCCAGGCTCTGCTACTGTCTGAACGAAAACTTGAACTCCCAGTCCACTCCGGAGCTGTTGGATCCGCTTGACAATCTGAACCGCGGGCCGGTGCTGAACCGGACAACGTTCACAGGCCCGAGAAGCGATTTGTTGCCCTTCATCCAGAGCAGGAGTGATGGGCCGACAGAAACGGTAAAGTGACTGCCCGTAATTTCATCATTTGGGAGCCACGCGACGGTCGAGTAAAAGGTCACGCGCTGGAAGTAGCTGTTGTAGTAGGACAGGTTCAGAGAAAACGTGACGTTGTCGAGGTCGTCCGATCCTACGAGTCCGGCCTGAAGATCCATGAACCCACGGGTCGCGAACGGGAGCTCGATCCACGGGATCACCATCCCGACCTGGAGCTGGTGAGCGTTCCCCGGCCACGTCGTGAGGCCCCACGAGATGAGCCGGAACAGGTCCCGCGTCTCCTCGACGCTGCGCATGGTCGGTGGAAACAGGTGCGACTTGAAGATGACGGACGCCTCGCCCTCGTACACGGAGTGCTCCCATATCTGGCCCCGACTCGTCGGGATGACCCCGCCTTCGGCGCCTGCGGGAGCGATCATCGGCTTCGTCCAGCCCGTCATCCGGTCGACGGCCGCTGCGTCCAGGCTCGCGACTCCGACGAAACGGTCTACGCCCATCATGGCCGCAATCTCGTTGAGAAGTCTTTTCACGTTGTCTACTGCCTCGGCGGCGGACGTCTGGCCCGCGGCCACCGTGTCGAGCACGTCGTACAGCTCCTCGAACAGCGACACCGGGATAAGCGCGTAGTCCTGGCCGTAGTCGTACTCCGCTCCGGCGGGCCACAGAGTGACCGAGTTGTAGTCGGGGCCGCGCGGCAGCGTCATGTCCGGTCTGTATGCGCCTCCGTACCCCATCTGGGCCAGCGACTGGACATCCCGCGTCCCCCACGTCTTGTTCGCCTGCCAGTTCACGTCCACGCCGAGCCGGAACCGGCCGTACGGTGCCACGTCCGCCGAGCTGGAGTGACCGCCAAGTTCCGACAGGACGCCGGTCAGTGTGTCCTCGCGCGCGAGATCCTCGAGGCCGAGCACGAGGTTGTTCGTCAGCACGAGGACGTTGTTCGGCACGCGATCAGTGTGGCCGGCGCCCACGATGACGCGGGCCTGGCAGGCATCCGCCGGATCGGCGGGCACGAACACGAACACGAACTCGATGTCCTGCGGATGGCCGACGAGCCCTTTGTCGCGCACGTAATAGGAGTAGTATTCGACAACCTTGAACGGCTTCGTCAGGAGATCATACTTCGCGACGTCGGATCTCGTGGCTCGCGACCACATCATGATGTCCTGCTTCAGGAAGCGTCGCATCGCGTCCTGCTCATTCTCCGTCAACATCTTGACGCGGTAGTGGACGGCAGGCAGCGGTGCGACTGGCGTCCGGTTGTGTGGATTGGGACTCAGCCGGCTGAACTCCTCGTCGTACCAGTCCGACAGGGTCTGCCACGACGGAAGCGTATCGCCCGGCACGTACGAGACGATTTCATCGGGCTCGTCGAAGTCGATCGCGCCGTCGCCGTCGTTGTCCACGCCATCCATGGCATAGAAGAACGGAACCGTCGGGAAGTTCGGCTCGGCCGGCGCGAACCGCACCACGGGCGCGTATCGGGCCGCGAGCGCGGCGTCGGAGATGTCGGTTGTGGCCAGACAATGGTCCTGGGCCCGGGCCAGTGTCGGGGCAGCAGCCGCAGCGATCAGCGCGGCCAGCGACAGAGTCAGTATTCTGCGCGCGGAGGGTCGGTGCACTCGCATTCTCGGCTCCATTGAATAACGATCCTGATCCAGGAATCGGCAACCAATATTCGCTCCGGAGCCGGCGAATAGCGAATCCCGGGAACGGCGTCGCATGCGGGCGCCGCTCGGCCTTCCGTGGTCGGGGATTTCCGCCACCGATGAAATACGTAGCCGGAGTGACACCGTCCTCGGGCTACATTATCCTTAGTACTTGGCGCTGGCGGGCGGAAAGAAGAAAGCTGCGTCATTTCAGGTGTTTGAAATCAGCTTGAGGAGGTCAGAGACATGCTGTTCAAGCGCAGGAATTGGAATCGACAGACCGGACGGCTACTGAGCGTCGCCGCGGTCGCTGCTCTCAGCGCATTCTATGGCTGTGCACAGCAAGAAGCGCCCGAATCAGAGCCCACGGTGAAGTTCAACGGTGTGATTGAGACTGATATCCGGGATTCCAAAGAAGATTGGGCGCCGTTCACTCCGACAAGAGCTCCAGATGGAGCTCCCAACATCCTGTTTGTTCTGTATGACGATACGGGCATGGCTGCCTGGTCACCGTACGGTGGCGGGGTCAATATGCCTACTCTGGATAGAATTGCTGAGCAGGGGTTGATCTACACGAACTGGCACACGACCGCTTTGTGCTCTCCCACCAGGTCCACAATTCTTACCGGACGAAACCACCACCTCAATGGCATGGCCGGTATTACGGAAGTGGCGACGGGTTTCCCGGGTTCGAATGGTCACATCCCGCAAGAATCCGCCACGATTGGCGAGCTCCGTCAGGACGCAGGCTATAGCACGTTCTGGTTAGGGAAAAACCATAACGTACCCGAGCAGGATGTGGCTTCGGGTGCCAGCAGGGATCGTTGGCCGCTTGGCATGGGCTTCGACCGATTCTATGGATTTCTGGGTGGAGAAACCAACCAGTGGTACCCGGATCTTACCGAAGACAGCAGATTTATTGAGCCGCCCTACACGCCGGAGGAAGGCTATCACCTTTCCAGAGACCTGGCTGATCAAGCCATCAAGATGGTTAAAGACCACAGGGCTGCCAACCCTTCCAGACCCTGGTTCATGTGGTTCAATCCAGGTGCAAACCATGCACCCCATCATGCGCCAGAAGACTACATCGCAAAATACGAAGGCAAGTTTGACGATGGCTATGAAGCCTACCGGGAGTGGGTGCTGCCGCGCATGATCGAGAGAGGCATTCTTCCGGAAGGCACGCCGCTCACGCCAATGAATCCGTTGCCAGACAGTGTCGCCGATCCTCTGGATGCCGTACGACCATGGGACTCGTTGACGGCCGATGAGAAAAGACTGTTCTCGAGGATGATGGAAGTTTTTGCCGGCTACTCGGAATACACGGACGCCCAGGTCGGTCGGATGATCGATTATCTCGAGGAAACCGGTCAACTTGAAAACACGGTCGTTCTATATGCTGCGGATAATGGTACATCCGGCGAAGGTAGTCCAAATGGCTCTGTCAACGAGAACAAGTTCTTCAATGGCTGGCCTGACACCATCGAAGAGAATATGAAATTGATCGATGTATTGGGTAGCCCCGATACTTACGAACACTTCCCCACCGGGTGGGCGATGGCCACGTCGGCGCCATTCAGGATGTTCAAACGATATTCACAATTTGCAGGAGGCACTGTTGATCCGCTGGTTATTTCCTGGCCCAAAGGCATCGAAGCGCGCGGCGAGATCAGACATCAGTACCACCATTCAGTTGATATCGTACCGACGATTCTTGAGATCACCGGACTCGAGATGCCGGGTGTCTATAACGGTGTGAAGCAATACCCACTGTCCGGAAAGTCCATGGTGTATACGTTCGATGCCGAGCCCGACGATCCCACCAACCGGCATGTGCAGTATTACACCATGTTTGGTACGCGTGGACTCTGGAAAGACGGGTGGATGATTTCATCCTTGCACACGCCATTCAGCAACTCGGGAAATTACGATAAGGATAAATGGCAACTCTTTCATGTGGCGGAGGACCGCGCACAGGCGAATGACCTGGCCGATCAGTATCCGGACAAGGTCAAAGAGCTGGAAGCTGTGTATTTTGAAGAGGCGAAGAAGAATTTTGTCTTGCCTCTCGACGACAGGCTTCCAGCAGCATTACTCACAACGCCACGTCCAACCAACGAACCGCCCAGCAACAGGCATATCTACTATCCTGGAACTTCTGCTATTCCAGAAGGTGTTGCTGCCGACATCCGGGGACGTTCCTACAAGATCATGGCGAATGTCGAAATCACCGATGCTGATGCGTCCGGCGTGTTGTTTGCCCACGGCTCCCGATTCGGCGGGCATTCGCTCTTCATCAAGGACAGAAAGCTCTATTACGTCTATAACTTCCTTGGTATCGAGCCGGAGCAGGTATTCGTGTCAGATGCTCTGTCTCCAGGTAAGTACACCCTCGGGATGGAGTTTACCCGGGAGAGCACAGGCGAGCACGGAGAGCAATTGGGCACAACCGAGCTCTATGTAAACGACAAGGTTGTCGCCAGTGGGCCGATGAGAACGCAGCCTGCCAAGTTCACCCTGTCAGGAGATGGAATGTGTATTGGCTGGGATAGTGGTGATGCCGTCAGCGATCTATACAAAACACCGGGCAGATTCACAGGTGGAATCATTCAAGCTGTGGCAGTCGATACAGATTCCGTCAGTTACGCAGACATGGAATTAGAAGCGAAACGGCTGCTGATGACACAGTGAGTGGAGACTAGCCGTCCGGCTGTACTTCCTGCTGCATGGCGGGCATGTCGCCTTCGTGCTCGCCATGCTGCATCGCGGGCTTGTCACCCTCCTCGGCTCCGTGCTGCATCATGTGTATGTCGCCGATCAGCCCCTGCCGCATGCCGATCGACCACAGTCCGGCGAGCAGCACGGCCGCAGCCAGCATCCTCCGGACCCGCATGTCCTGCAGGGCCGCCTTTCGCAGACCGAAGCTGACGGCGGCGAGTGCGGGGACAGTCCCCATTCCGAACAGCAGCATGGCCAGCGCCCCGAGGGCGGGCTCCCCGATAGCCACCGGGATGGCCAGCAGGTCGCCTTCGCGGGGGATGGTCTGAACGACGGTCCCGGCCTCGCGGCGGCCGACGTGGGAATCGCGATGGGAACGGGGGCGGCGAGCAGTGTGCTGGTGGCGGACGGAGTGATCTCGACATGGTCGCTGATGCCGCTGGTGTCCGGCTTCCGTGTGGCCGCCTCTGCCAGCCGGGCGATTCGCTGGAACCAGGTGCGATCGATAGGCTACAATATCGTAGCGGTGAGCGCCGCCGCGGCCGGCCTGATCAACCCGCTGGTGGCCGCCATCCTGATGCCGGCGTCCAGCGCGATGGTGATCTGGGGCGCTTCCCGGGTGGAAGCGTCGATGGAAAGAGTAAAGGCATGAACTCGATATTCTTCTTTGTCCCCCTCGCCCTGATCCTGGGCGGGATCTTCGTCGTGCTGTTCGTGCTGGCGGTAAGGGACGGGCAATTCGACGATCTCGACGATCCGCCGGAGCGAATCCTGCACGACTGACAGGGCGGGACTCTGGCAGGTACGTGGGAGCAATCCTGGAAGCGTCTCCCTTGACCCACCCGCATGGTGCGATATTATAATACTGGAACAAATGCTATAGTATCGGATTTAGTACTATAATCATGGTGACGTTATTTTAGTACTGTAACTTGAGTCTGGCTGAGCGAGGACTGCGACATGAGACCTCCGGCGGAATCACAGAGCGCCCTGCGAAACCCACTCAACCACGTACTGGGTACCGAGTCTAACGTTCGGATTGTCCGGGTACTTGGAGCGACCGACATTCCACTCGGACGGACCGATCTGGCTCGACAGACGGCGCTGAATCCTTCGGGAGTGCGGCGGGCGCTCAAAGGGTTGATCGAGCTCGGGATTGTAGAGGAGGTAGGGAAACCACCCAGGCCGCTCGTCAAGCTTCGAGAGAAACACCCTCTCTCCGGGGCGCTCCAGGAACTCTTTCAAGCGGAAAGAGCGCGTTTCGAACTCCTGGTCGACAGCCTTCGCAAGTTGATCTCACATCTCCAGCCTCCGCCACAGTCCACCTGGATCCAGGGTCCTGTAGCGCGAGGTACTGACGAGCCGGGAGACCTGGTCGTTGTCGGAGTTCTGACGTCGGCCAGGCACGTAGCAAGCACCAGAGAGCAGCTATCGTCCATGCTTTCTGACTTCGTGAGCGACCCCGACGTGCAGGTGGTGTTCAAGATCTGGACGCTGGCAGACATGGAGACATCGGTGGACCTGGAGGAGGAATTGGAAGGCGCTTTCCTGCTCGTCGCACCCCACCCACTCCAATTGCTGGACAGTCGACGGATAACCCGTGATGTGGCGATCGGGAATTCACCCGAGAGATGACACGCGGTGAGATGGAGCACGGAATTCGTGTCGCCTGAGAGAGAACGCGTTCCCCGGGCTGCGGCCAGCAGCGATAACGGTACATTGATCGATCTCGAAGCTGTTCTTTGCCTACAAGGTTGGCTGATACCACGGAGGATTCGCGATGGAGATGAATGCCAAGCACCGGCGGACGCTGCAAGAGCTCTTCGCCCACCCGGCTCCCACGAACATCGACTTCTGGAAAGTGACTGGCCTGTTCCAGGACCTGGGAGCCGAGGTCGACGAGACGAAATCGGGCAGTGTCACGGTCAAGCTGAATGGTGTCGAACGGAGCTTTCACCGGCCGCACAAGAAGAACATCGACGACAAGGACGAGGTCGTGGCGATCAGGGACTTCCTCAAAGAGGCGGGGGTCACTCCGGAGACAGAATGATCGGCAACCCATCCTCGACTTTCGGACCGCTTTTCCCCCTTCTGTGCCTGTTCGCAACGCCGCTCATGGCACAGGAATCCGATGAGGAGAAGGTCGAGTACAAGAACGAGGTGGAGCTGTTTGTCGGCGGGGTGACCGAGACCGACGAATCCGCGACGGGGCCCGGAGTCGGTCTCGAATACAATCGCCGGCTGTCGTCGCGGTGGAGCATCGGGGTCGAGGCGATCGAGCTGTCGACGAACGACGTCAGCCGCAGCTGGCTGGTCGTCGTCCCGGTGTACTTCCACCTGACAGAAGGCCTGGGCGTGAAGGCCGGCCCCGGGCTCGAGGGATCGAAGGACAAACCGGAAGGCGGCGGCGAGAGCGAGAACTCGACGAATTTCGTCGTCCGCCTCGGGGCGGGATACGAGTTCGAGCTTGGGGGGAGATTCACTGTATCGCCGGAGGTCAACGCGGACCTGATCGGCGGGAACGTCACTGTGCCTGTTCGCAGCGCCGCTAACAGCACAGGAATCCGATGAGGAGGAGGTCGAATACAAGAACTCAGTGGAGCTGTTTGTCGGCGGGG
>PVMK01170162.1_pt1 | contig 15045 bp, 13 predicted proteins | sample 1853481 | NCBI WGS metagenome assembly PVMK01 (sample SAMN08533507, study PRJNA380276) | Marine sediment metagenome, whole genome shotgun sequencing project.
CAGCGATCTTGGATATCATAAGTTTTTTTTAACCTTATCACGAAAGTCCTGATACATTGATAGATGTCCAAGTATCAAACTTTCAAAAATTATTACAGATACCAAAAGGATATAGAAACTTGTCGCATTTTTAAATCTGATGACTAATCATTTATGTAAATCAGAAAGTAAATCTTTGCTAATTTGCACTGAATTGTTCATTAAACCAATCTGAGTATCGCTGATTAGAATAATCAACAATTTTTCTGGGGGTGGCGATCAGTGTCTGAATCAACTCTGTTTGTTCTGGTTGTGATTTATCGAGCCTAATTTCATAGTAGCCGGTCGTCTTAAGGAATATAGACCGCTGCATCCCGGAGTTTCTTTCTGGTGCAGCAAATTCAGCCTTAAACCAGTCATTTACTTCGGGCATTTGATGATAGAAACCATCAACTTGATTGAGGGAAGGTGTAATTTCCTTCCCGGTATTATCCACTGCAGCTTTCAAGGGTATTTCGTAGCCCACCAATTGTTTCGTAGGGCCATAGTCCATTGCAATATAGTCAATTTGCCAAAATCCCGGAGGGGGTTCCAGACGCAGTACGAGTTTATCTCCGGATATCTCAGACAGGTCCAATGGAATCACGCGGTCTTCGGTGACCAGCGGACCTCCACCCGGAATGTAGCCCTGCTCCACCCATTGGTCCCCGTCCTTTAACTGAATCTTCAATATATACAACTGTTCGCGATCCATAAAATGATATAATTCCCACAACTCGGGCCCTTGAGTGTCGATGGCACGATACCAATCATCCACCCGATCGCCACGCAACTGAAGCATTTCGTGCATCATATTTGAACCCCACAATGCCGTTCCGGCATTCACAACCAGGTTGGCCCTTTTAACACCCGCTGGCCGGGGGAATTCCAATATAATCTGATGACGCTGAAAATTAATCATCGGACCATCGATCTTCGGTAAATAGGTCTGCCAGGCAACACCGTCATTTTGGTTTAAAAACAGATCCAGATTTTGTCCCAATTCGTCGGTCGATTTAGAGCTGATGACCGGACTTGAAATCTTATAAAAATGCCCGGTCGGATCAGGTATGATGATATCGCCGGGATTGTGATCGAAAACCAGCAGTTTGATTTCATCAAGATACTGGGTTTCTTTTAACTCGTTGCGAAACATGAGTTTATAAGATTTATCCACAGCCTTCAAATGATCCAGGCGAGAATAATCGTTTTTTTGTAAACCTTTAGAAACCGCACCCCCCAGAGGTTCGGCATCAAATACGTATTGTTCTCCATCATAGGAGTAGATTAATGGACACGAGGCAACTGCGAAAACGAGGATAAGAAGTCCGAAGGCAACCACAATTACACCAATAACTCCTCCTCCTACTCCAGCGACTGTCCGGCCAGGGTCCAGTCGCTCAACTTTTACATGGAGGATATCCTCAATCGGCACATCGATCTCATCTCCTGATATTGTTTTTCCGTGTATCGTCTCCACATCGGTTTGAAGTGAGCCGCCATTTTGATCAAAGATGTAGATATTTTCACCCACCGTAATTTTAGAAATTTTTTGATCAGGATTTTTAGCAAAATCGACTCTCGAAATGATCTGCCCTGCTGGAATTCGTATTTCTTTTATGTTCTCGTCCGTGAGATCCAGAAAAAACTTTCTGCCATCATTTAGTGTGCCGGTGATGAGACCTGATATAACATTGTATTGCCCGCCGGGCCTTTTAAATTCATAATATTCTCCGGTTGTTAAAATCACCTCGTGGACACAGCATTGGGTCGTCTCGGCACTTAATTCCTCCTGTTGTACCGCGGTTGTTTTGTAACACCCTGCAACCAAATAATGAAGAAAAGCAAACACAACAATCATCGAAATGCATTTTCTATTCATTTTATCCTCTCCTTCTAACTTTAGTTTTGCCCTACATTGTTAAAAAAGAGACAATCCGCCATCAACAACGAAAACATGACCATAAACATATTCTGCCGACGAGTTACATAAAAACAGGACGGCATTTGCAATATCTTCTGGTTTTCCGATGCGTCCGGCCGGTGTACGTTCGACAATTTCTTTCAAATAGTTTCCGGCATCGGGAAATTGCATTAGTGAGTCGGTTTTAATGATACCGCCGCAGACCGCATTTACTCTAATTTTTACAGGGGCCAGCTCAGCGGCCAGATATCGAACAATTGACTCCAGCGCTGATTTTGCCGGTCCCATCGCACCGTAATTGGGTATAACCTTGGTGCTGCCAAGACTCGATATCGCAACAATACTCCCCCCCTCCGGCATTAACGAAACACATTTCTGAACGCTGTAAAGAAAGCTTCGCGTATTGACATTAATGGTCAAATCCCATTGGTTTGGCTTAATTTTTATCAATGGCTTGAATGCATTAAGTGCTGCACAGTGCACAAATGCATCGATGTGGTTGCAATGGACCTCAACTTGTTTAAACAGATCGTCGATTTCATCCAGGTTTGCCAGATTTGCTCTTATGAGTTCACAGTCCGCACCCTTTGATTTTAAAATTGACTGCGTTTTTTTGGCTTCAACGTCATTTTGCAGATAATTTGCCAATATGATTTGATATCCATTTTCGGCCAACTGTAACACAACTGCCCGGCCAATACCACGCGTGCCACCGGTCACCAGGGCTGCTTTCTTTTCCATCTTCTACACCGTCTCTTTTTCTGCAAGCCGTTCCTTCACATAATCAATAAGGCTTTCCACTGTAAATTTTTCTTCTATTTCCTCGGCAGTAAGATCTTCTCCAATATGGCGCATTACCTCGTCGTCGCTAATCTTAAAACCAAAAGCTGCTTCAATCCGAAAACGGATATCCAAAACATCTATGGACTCAGCCCCCAGGTCAATAATGAAGCGTGCATCCGGTTCAACTTTTGATGGGTCGATCCGCAGGGCTTCAACGATGATGTCTTGAATAATGCTAAAGATCTTATCATCCGTATAATTCTCGGTCATGTCCGTCTCCTAAGATTTAATTGATAATATATTTTTAAATTGCTTTGATCATCAAACAGGCATTCTGACCACCAAATCCGAATGAATTTGATAGAACCAATTTCACTTCTGTCTCACGACACTGGTTCGGGACATAATCCAGGTCACAGTCGGGATCCGGCACCAGATAGTTAATGGTGGGGTGAATTACCTGTTCCTGCAAAGATTTTAGACAGGCGGCTAATTCTACAGCTCCGGCTGCTGCAACCAGATGTCCGATCATCGACTTGGTGGAATTTACTGGAATTTGATAGGCATGATCTTTAAAAATCTTTTTAATGGCGTGAGTCTCATTTTTATCATTCATTTGAGTACCCGTGCCATGCGCATTTATTGAATCGACTTCTTCAGGGTTTACCATCGCTTCGCGTAAAACAAGCCGCATAGCTTCGCTCGCTCCCCAGGCCTCAGCAGGCTCATCGGTCAATCGATAGGCATCACAGGTGCTGGCATATCCTAAGATTTCCGCCAGAGGATTTCCGTTACGTTTCCGACAGTGCTCATATTCTTCCAATATAAAAACAACCGAACCTTCCCCGACCATAAATCCGTCCCGCCTTTTGTCAAACGGACGCGCCGCATTTTCAAATTCTGCATTGTTTTTAGAAATCACGCCGAGCATGCTAAAAGCGATCATTCCGTTGGGGTTGACCATCGAATCACTTCCACCGGTGATAACGACATCTGTGGTATCATATTTTACCAAGCGATACGCTTCCCCAATAGCCTGTGTTGAAGATGTACATGCTGTTGTAATGGTCTGACAGTGCCCGCGGGCATTATAATTAATGGCGATATGTGCTGCCGCCATATTGGGTAACGCTTTTAATGAGGTTAGCGGATGAACCCTGGCCAATTGATTTTGCCACACTTTGGCATAACAAAGTTTGTTTTCTTCTTCAGTGGAATCAATCACGAGCTGGAGCATATTTTTAGAGTGCTCTAGATCCCACAGACCAAGACCGCCTACCCCGATCGAAATACCGACTCGAAATGGATCTGTCAGATTGAAATCCAATCCAGAGTTTTTCACAGCCTCCTGTGCTGATATTACTGCCAGCTTTATGGCGCGTGACATCGTTTTGGTAGATTTTTGATTTTCGACCAAATGGTCCAGCTCCTGATCATCCAGAGGAACTGGTGCAGCAAATTGTGTGGGCAGTCCTGACGCGTCAAACGTATCTATCATTTTTGCGGCGCTATTTCCTTTCACCAGATTGTTCCAGTAAATATCAGCACCGATTCCATAGGGGCTTATGACACCCAACCCTGTTATGACAACTCGCCTGGCATTCATTTACCCCCCCTTATCGTCTTTAAACAGCGTATCTTCCAGCCACACATCATAAATCGTTTCCATCAACCGGCGAGTCTTAATTGGATAAAACCGATCCGCATCGTCCAATGCAAAAGTGAGGCGCGCATTCATTACAAGGTTATCGGCAACCCGAATTTCGCCATCCATTTGGGCCGATCTTTGGTTGATCGATACGATGGTCCCGCTGACAGAAAGCTGATCTCCAGGTCTGACCATTTTTCGAAATTTAGCCTGGTCTACCATCACTAGAAGCGCTTTTTTTTTAAATTTAACGGAATATTCCAATAAGGCGGTTCCAGCCTGAGCGAGCGATTCGATTAACAGGGCGCCCGGCATGACAGGATAACCAAAAAAATGGTCGTGGAATACATCCTCGGACAGCGCAACGCTTTTTATGGCTCGGATAAACTTATTGACTTCGAGATATTCTATCCGGTCAATTAACAGATATCGCACAGAGAAACTCCTTTCGAACCTGATCAAGCGTTTCAACTTATCGAGAACATGTTCAAATCACGCCCTATTACAGCTTTGTCGCAGATTCTGTTGTTATTCTATGTGAGCGGCATATCAAATGTGTTTGTTTCAAGATATCGTTTAAGATATTAATTTAATTACAGATAGATAGCAGTTGCGTTGCCGGTAGCAGAAATCTGTACGCCACCACAAGAAAAGACAGGGCCATTGCAAGCCCTCTGCCCCATCTTTTTTTAGAGTAACTAATCGCCAGTTATATCACCGACAGTCACTTGCGTGGGTGCTGTATTCGATACCTGTGTCCACTCTAATGTATCTCCATCTTGATACCAGAGCCCGTTGCCCCAGCATGAGGCAACATCCGCCTTGCCGTCACTGGTGAAATCTCCCGCTGCTATGTCGCCTGTCGGGGTGGAAGGGGTCATCTTCGTCCATTCCGCTGCGGCCACATCCCAATACCAAATGCCGCTGCTCCAAGCGCCGATAATTTCTGATCGATCATCACCGGTCACATCCCCGGCCGTCAAGTAAACGGCACCCGGACCCGATACCTTGGTCCATTCTAATGTATTTCCATCTTGATACCACAGGCCATTGCCCCATATTGAGGCAACATCTGCCTTGCCATCACCGGTGAAATCCCCCGCGGCAATTTCTCCGGTCGGGGTGGAAGGGGTCATCTTCATCCATTCCGCTGTGGCCACATCCCAATACCAAATGCCGCTGCTCCAGGTGCCGATGATTTCAGCTATTGGGTTCTTATCTTTAACCATTAGATTCCAATCAAATAAATTGCACTGACCATCATTATTTTCTCCCACCGCCACCACCGTGCCGTCGGATTTGACACCCACGGTATGATCACCACCAGCGGCAACACTGGGTTGAACTGCTAAGGATGATGTTTGAGAAGCAAAAATGAATAAAGGCACGACCAAAGCAATTGCTATTGAATTTAGAATAGATTTAAGGTGATTGGATTTTTCTTTCATCTTCGCCTCCTTTTTTATGTTTTAGGTAGGTCAGGAAAGAGATTTAACGAATGGTAAACAAAAATAAAAAAACATCCAAAGGGTGTAAAACCCCTGGAGGCATTTCCAACTTTGTTGGAGAGTACATGGATTTAAAAAGGACAGATATGTTCTAAGCAAAAAGGTGGCCATCACAATTCTCATGTATTTTCTCCTGGAAACTTTCATTTGGTAGAATTGGTAGAATTGGTAGAATTCCAGCTGCCACCTCCTATTGACCCTGAAGCTGCTACTGCGATTGCAACAGCCGCCACGACAAACAGAATTACACCCACCACTAAAGCGGCTGTCCGACCAGCGGCGACGCGCTTAACTTTTATATGGAGGATATCCTCCATCGGCACATCGATCTTATCGCCGGATTTAATTATTCCATGTATCGTATTTACCTCGGTTTTAAGTCTGCCGCCATTTTGATCAAAGGTGTAGATATTTCCATTAACCATTATTTTAGAAATCGTTTGATCAGGATTTTTAGCAAGATCGACTCTCGAAATTGTCTGCCCTGTTGAAATTCGTATTTCTTTTATGTTTTCGTCAGCAAGATCAAAAAAAAACTTTCTGCCATCATTTAGTGTGCCGGTTAGGAGATGCGGTACAACATTATAGCGGCCGCCAGGCCTTTTAAATTCATATTTTTCTCCTGTTATTAGAATCACCTCGTAGATACAACATTCTGTCGACTCGACATTTATTTTCGGCTGTTGCACCGTTGTTGTTTTCATACAGCCTGCAACCAAAGAATGAAGGAAAGCAAATAAAACCATAATCGAAATGTATTTTTTGCTCATTTTATCCTCTCTTTCCAATTATAATGTCAACCTATCATGGTTAGAAAAGAAGGCTTTCTGTTATGGCGTGATCGCACGAAACGTCGTCCATAATTGCCTTCCAGCTTTATGTTATCATAGCGAGATTACTCATGGGAAGGTCAGCCGGTCCGGTGCAGTCCCGTACAGACACACTTTTTTAATTAGATGATTTAAATTCGGCCAGACCGTGCTCGACCTGATAGTCTGAAATGAGAGTCAGAACATATTTTCGAAGTGAAGTATAAACGACTCTGGTTGAACTTCTTAACTTGCAGGCCTCAATGGTTCTTTCTTCTATTAATCTTCGAACCGTTCGAGTACTACAGCTCAATATTTCTGCCGTTTCAGGAATTGATATGAGTTCTTTTTTCATTTTTAAATTCCTCCTGTCGATTACTGAATATGCCTGCATTTGAAATAATTGTCGATTTACCTATACGTGCGAATAATTGTTTTTTTTCAAATATATATAGCAACTGGCATACCAAAGTTGCTTTTTGTATTACTTTGGAGCACTAAAGTGTTGCAGAAATTTATAGGCAGGGTCTCCGCTTAAATAAATCTGCGTAATTTCAGATAGATAACTGTGGAAGGAGATGATAAAATTGAAATTAAAAAAACTTTTTGATGATGAATTGTAGCGGAATCATTTAGGAAAGCAGTTATATGAAGGGCGCAAAAAAGATTGACGCAGTTTTCGTTGGCTTTATCAGAGTTAACAAAATCAGCAAGTTAGATGATACAATAAAAGTTTACCATGCAAATAAAGTTGCACCTTTTTATCGGGATAGAAACCTATTGGCGGGTTTTTCGGAGGCGTTTGTTTAATGCCTGTCGCGATATTCCCAGACTTAACGCCGCAATGGCTTGATTGCCCTTCGACCGTTTCATGGCTTCATCAATAACAAGTAGCTCGGCCTGTTTGAGGGTCGGCAATTGTTCGGCAAAAGTAATCAGGTTACTGCTCGCTGATGGCGATTTTTCCATATCATTTTCGGTTCCCGAGGATTTGCGAGAAATATGGGTCTTAAATATGTCCAGCGAAAGTTTTCCGGATTTATGAGTGCTGACAGCATCAAAAATCATAGATTCCAGTTCCCGGACGTTTCCGGGAAAATGATAGGTTGAAAGCAGCGTTACTAATTCCACGGGAGGTGTCGGCCTCTTGCGTTGCAACGTTTTGGAGGCCTTTTCCAGGAAGTGTTCCGCAAGAACAGGTAAATCCTCCCGCCGGTCACGCAACGGCGGAATCTGGATATGGTGGTCACAAAGCCGGTAATAAAGGTCTTTGCGAAACTTCCCGGACGACTGCAAGGCGTCCAGGTCCTGGTTGGTAGCCACCACGATACGCGCATCTGAACGCTTGGATAGATCGGATCCAATAGGAAAGTATTCTCCTTCCTGTAAAAGCCGCAACAGCTTTGCCTGCGAGGCCACATTCAAATCTCCGATCTCATCCAGAAACAGCGTGCCCCCGGCAGCTTGCTCCACCAGGCCGCCGCGGGCTTCACGGGCGTCAGTGAACGCCCCTTTCTTATGCCCGAAAAGTGTGTCCGCAAAGACGCTGTCGTCCAATCCGGCCACGTTCACCGGCACGAAAGCGCCTTTGCGATTGCTGAGGCGATGCACGGCCCTGGCAATCAACTCCTTGCCAACGCCGGTTTCTCCGGTTATCAACACCGGTCGCGGGCTGGCTGCAATAGCCTCCACGTATTGAAAAATGGATCGCATGCCGGTGCTGTTGGTGATGATTTCTGAAAAGGCTTCAGGCTTATCCAGTTTATTTGACAGCACATGGGTTTTAAGTAACCGGTTTTCGCGCTGCAATTCGCGAATTTCGACAGCCCGCCGGGTGGCGGCCACCAGACGGCTTTTTTCGGCAGGTTTGACGATATAGTCAAAGGCGCCCTGTTGCATGCATTTTACAGCAGTTTCCACATCGTTTGCGCCCGTTACAATAATGACCGGAACTTCGGGATAATCGCTGATTATCTTTGGCAGCAGCTCTTCACCGGAAATATGCGGCATTCGCAAGTCGAGCAACATGACTTCAATATTACGGCTGTGAAGCAGCGGCATGACATCACGGCTGTCATGACAGCTAATAAAATTATTCATCTTTGCTGAACGCAGCGCCATTTCAAAACTTTTCAGAGCCTGTTCTTCGTCATCGATCAGAATGACCGGAAAAATCGGGTAAGCTGATTCCGTCATTTTTTTCTCCCTGGGAAAAATGTTTTAGCGATCAACCGGCAGGATAATCTCTGCCGTTGTCCCGAGACCGGGTTGCGATGCGAATTGAATCGAACCGCCATGTTCTTCGATGATTCTTGAAGAAATCGACAGACCCAATCCAACGCCCCCGGATTTCTGCCTGGTGGTAAAAAACAGGTCTGTAATTTGAGATAACGTTTCGGGAGCAATCCCTGTACCTTCATCTTTGACCCGGATGATAATATTCGAGGTTTCCTTGTCGAATGATGTTAAAATAAAAATGCCCTTGTCGGTGGCCGGAAGTGCCAGGCAGGCGTTTTGGATCAAATTTATGGCCACCTGTTCAAGCCGCTGAAAGTTGCCTTTTAACAGCGGCATATTTTTTTCATACTCGATGTCAAAATGATTGGTGGCCTTTTTAATCATGTTGGATACCAGTGAAACGGCAGACATCAAAACAGCATTTATGTCCACTGCCTGGGTTAAATCGGCGGTATCATCTCTCACATAATTTTTCAGGTCTTCAACGATCTGTTTGATGCGCATAGCGCCTTCGGCGATGCCGGCAAACAGGGTTGGAATATTTTCGCGCATCTCAGAATAGTTCATTCCGCCGATGACGAAATCACCGTTTTCTTCATAATATTTTTCCACGATCGGCATCGCATTTTCCCATGCCTCTTTTAATATGGGGGAATTTAACATGATAAAGTTATTGGGATTGTTAATCTCGTGAGCCACTCCGGAAACCAGCGTTCCCAAGGCAACCATTTTACTGGCATGCATAAGTTGTTGCTGGTGGAGCTTGGCCTGTTCTTCGGCTTGCTTACGTTCGGTAATATCCCGTGCAACCCCCCGAAATCCAGTATGCTGACCTTCGGAATCCCGCATTAATGATACCGAGAGCTCAAGAACAATTATTTTGCCGTCTTTTCTGATCGTTTCCAAGTAAATTGCCTTTGCGGCTTTCCCGGTTCTGTATACCTCGCTAAACGTTTCGTAGAATTCGTTGGCGGTCTCTTCACTCATATACTGCCGGTTATTCATGCCCATCAGTTCATCCTTTGGATAACCGACCATTTTGCACAGCGAATCATTAAAAAAGGTCATGTTGCCCGCGAGATTGACCTCGTAATACCCTTCCTCGATGCTGTGCAGAATGGTTCTGTATTTCTCTTCGCTTTCACGCAAAGCTTCCTCGGCTTGTTTGAGTTCGGTAACATCGGTGGCCACCTGCAGGCGAACGAAACGTCCATCTACCCACTTAATTGCCCGAGCATAATTGATGTACCACTTTTCGGTTATCGGGTTTTTCCCCTCCCAGGCACAAACACCGGATGGGTTTCCTGCGGCATCCAATAATCTCTCATTGGCGCAGTCACTGCATGGTTCGGAACCGTTGCGAAACACCCTCCAGCATGTTTGTCCGATTAACCCATGACCGAAGGTGTCTCGCACATGCTTGTTCATAAAAAGGACCTCATAGGTCGCCATATCTGCCACATAAACGTTTGCATCGATGCTATCCACAACCGTGAGGAATCTTTCATGGGAATCCCTCAATGCCTCCTCGGCATCCACACGCTGGATGACCTCCGTTTTGTACGATTCAATCGTATCTCTCAATTCCTTGCGCTGCATTTCAACAGTTGTCAGAGCCTTGGAAAAGCGAAAAGAGAGAAGCAATGCCTGCGAAAGAATAAAAGCAAACAGGCCAAAGGGAGCAAAAAGACCGGTCTGGATAATCCGTTCAATGTATAATATGTCATTTACTACCATAAGTGATAGAGTGGTAAAGCCTAATAAAAAAACAAATGCTTCAATCCGCTTCTCGGAAAAAGAAACGGAAATTACAAAAATACTATATATAATAGCTAAAATAGTAATGATTTCATATAGATTGCTTGTATACGAGAAGAATTTGGCCGGCGTAAATAGCACTATGCATGAAAATACGACCGCCAGGGAACCAAGGATGCGTAGAATTAGTGTTGAAAATTTAGGGAAGAGGGATTGCATAAACAACGCAAAAGCAGGGATCGCCAGGTACCACGAAAGATATTCAAGTTTGAGCATGATCTCCCAACTGATAGTTGGAAAAAGATGAATTAGAAATCTTTCACCGGTTGAAAATAGCCTCACCGCAATCAGAAAGCAGAAAATACTAAAGTAAAGCGGCGAACGATCCATTTTGCTGAAGACAAAAAGGAAAAGATGGTATAGAGCCATAATGACAATGCTGCCGAAGAGAAAAAAATCAAAACTGATTCTTCTTTCCTGAATTTGTCGAATATCCTTTTCTTTACCGAGCTGAATAACCTCCCATACGCCACCTCTTCTATGGTGGAAATTGGAAACGTGTAAAATAATATCAAATCGTTTTGCGGTGGGTTCAAAATCGACAACGTGGCGAAAATATCCGGGTATGGTGGTTTCTCGGGTTTTACCGGTTAAACCGACCGAGGTGATCTTTTTGCCGTTCACCAGTAAGGTGTATGCCGTCGATATTTCTTTCAATCTCATGGCCAGCGGCTCTTTTTGGGCATCAAGAAATATGGCTAGACGGTAGGTGGCGTACCCATCGCCGGGAAGCTTGCGACCTTCTATTTCGTAATTATTCCAGTAGCTGGGTACTTTAATGAAACCTTTTTTCTGGGGAGGGGCTGTTTTTGAAAATTCCATCGGGTCTAAAAACTGCATCCAATAAAATTCATATTCCCCTCTGATATCAATCGGTCCATCTTTTGCGAAATCCCAATCGGTTAAATCAAGTACTCCTTTAACTGCCTCTGGAGGAATTTTATGTGGGTAATATTTGCGGCACGCCGAGAAAAAAGATAGCTGAAAAATGAGCAGGATCAAAAATGATTTATAAATATGAGAATTCATAGTTTTTGCTTCGCATAAAATCTTGAACGATGTGGTTCCAAAAGAAAAAAAATCACAGAGAGAAGAGCAATGCGGTCAGCCGGCAGTTCGATGCAAACGGGATATTTCGTGGTCAAAGCGCTTCAGAATCGCGATACAGTATTGAATAAGAGATTTTCATTGATAACGATATTAAAACGATTCACGCATGTCAATGATAATACATCTCCCGTTTCACTTTGCATGATCTTGTCAAGTTTGAAGTTCAACTTTCCCATAATCGTTTACAACCTTTTCATTCATTATCTCAGGTCTACCCTCTTTGATATCAAAGATTCGAAGACGATCACCATTTACAAACCTGACATCGATTGATCTCAGGTTGTGTCGGTTGATGACATCTCGAAACTCGGGAAACTTGAGATATAAATCCATGCTTTTGCCGAATTGAGTATAAATCGTCTCATTAGAATCCAGGTCACACATTTTGGCGATATAAAATTTCATGGCCGCTTTACCTCCTTTTTTAGTCATTTAAGAGCAAGTGCCATGCCTAAGACTCTTCTGCGGCTTTGATTTAAACAAGAAATCCTTGGAGAACAGATGGCCCATGTTTGCGTGCCTGAAATATAAAGTAATGATTAAAACAAGTTATAAATTTTATTGGCAGATGAAATTTAGAGTTTAAAATTTCCGTAAATTTTCAGTGAATATGATTCGCTCAGAATATGTCTCACCGTAAAGATGTATCAACGGTTGACAGGATTTGGGAAATATTTAATTGGACCTAATGAAATCAACAAGTTGAGTGAAATCCAGAAAAGGTTTACAAAGCAAAAAAAGTTGCACCGTTTAGGTTAGTTCTGCACTGAGTGTGGAAATAGATTAGATACTCGCTGTTCAAACTCACCTAAAATTAGAGATCAAATGAATATCGCAAGGATTTTTAGGGAGTGATAAGTATGGAGTCGTTGGAGAGATACATCAGTTCCTAAAATATATAGGAAACCGCGGTACATAGATATCGCCCGCTATGCCCTGAAAACTGGGATTGAGGATATCACAAATATTCATGGCCTTTAATAATTCCAGCTTTGCTGGAACTGTCGCATGATCTTGGACTGTGAAAATACCTGTGTCGCAGCTATCGACGTTTCCGCTTAACCGGCTTTCCACATCCGAGGTGAAGCTGTTGTTGGCAGAAATCTGCCGATACAATATTATATATTTGTTTATACGAATTCACTTATAGCATGTTTCACATGACTTGATATCAAGATATTCTAAAAAAACATGATTTTTTATGAATTAACTGATATCCACCTCTTGATTTACATCGATTTCTCCATCCTCTTCCCAATACTTATTTTCTTCAGCTACCGTCTTTGCAATCATTTTTTGGCATGTTTTCGATGTGACCTGGGAAAAAGCCAAAGGTAAATTATTGCGAAATTTTCGAAGCGTAAAATCACAATGTTTGGCCATATAATTTTTCAGAACTCCCCAGCACATTTCAATGGGCTGAAGCTCAGGGTGGTATTGAGGTGCTCGTAAAATAGAATGCCCCGCTGCTTCTGCTATTTTATCAATCTTGTATTCTGGTTTTGGTTCAAATGATTTGAGTGTAACCTTTTTGCGTATTTGAAATAATATGGGGATTTCACTATAATATCAGAAAGTTCTGGACTTTGGCCCTCGCGTATGGCAAAATTAAAATGGATAACATTAATCTTTGCCATACGGGGGTGAAAAATGAGGGCCATATCTGCAGAAAAGTGTATAACAGGGAAAGGAAAGGGTCACATCTTAAATTTTAAATATTGGGTTTCTGATATTATCAATTCTACCTTTTAACCGTTTATTTCTCTTGGATTCATCGGCTATTCGGTTATGCATCATGATAATACGCACCAGGATATTCAATGCGCAGCGGGCGTGCCATTTACGTTGCCTCTATTTTAGATTTTGAAAGATTTTCAGTGTGAGGCTACAATACGAAGAAAAAGTTGATATATCAATATTTAAGATGTGACCCCTATCTTTTCCCTCAGCTTACTCATTTGCAATTCTGAAACAAACTCTTTCGCTTGTTCAATTGTAAAACCATGCTTTTTTGCAAATTCTTTTGCTTGAAAAATTGGAGTGTTTCCGTCATTGCGATTGACAGCATCATTAAAGTATTCGATTAAATCCTTTTCTATTTCAATAAATTTTGTATCTAATAGATTTTTGATATTTCATTCTTTAGTTACAATAAGGCAGTAAGGATGCAAAACATGTTTTGCAAATCCTTTTCTATTTCAATAAATTTTGTATCTAATAGATTTTTGATATTTCATTCTTTAGTTACAATAAGGCAGTAGGGATGCAAAACATGTTTTGCATAATAACCATATTTTTCCTGAGACGCTAAGCAGTATTCAGCTATGAAAGGACAGGTAAAGTCGGAATTTACATTATTTATCCGTAATGTTACTTTTTCTTCAATAACCGGGTCTTCGTAGCTATTACAGTTATTCCCTTCGTCCCAAGCTCCATCTACGTAATCCGATAAATCAAATCGGGTGTTGTATTCCCAGGCCTTAACTATTTTCTTGTTTTTGATAGAAGCAATAATTTGGATTTCACACGTTATGTATGGCCTGTTAAAGAAATTAGCAATAGCTCCTTTTAAAGGATCCTTTCCTTTGAGTAAGACTTTATTCCAAAACCGCCAGCCATTGAAGTTGGCTACAAGATCGGAAAAGGAAAAAATGCCTGTAGTTGTATAACCAAATTTTCCAGCTTCTTGCTCCTTTCCCCACTCGAGGGCTTGGTCAATAGTGTGTTCCTCATAATGGGTTAACTCAAAATATTGCCAGCCCTCAGCAAAAAAATGACCCATCTTATCTAGTCCAATAAGATGACCATTGATATTGACGACATCACTCAGCTCCTTAATGTTTAAGGAAAAACCTTCTAAATAATTTATGTCACGGTAAATAGAGTCGTTTAGCGATAAAGAGTAACTTTGCCGGGCTAGTAAACTGCGTAATTGTTTGTCTAGATCGTAACCCTTAAATCCCCAAGATGCGGTAAAGGATTGAAAAATGGCTTTTCTAAGTTCTGTATAAAGGACTTCTTCATCACAAAACTCATCTTTTTCTATATCTTCAATATCATCTTGTTTTGCATTGGTTTTTTGGATCCCCTCTTGCATACGTTGATTAAAAATTTTGTCAATAATAGTTAGGCTATTATCAAGTTTAAGTTTTCTTGGGGTCACGCTATCAATTTCAGCCGCAAAACTAT
>PVMK01118862.1_pt1 | contig 15044 bp, 17 predicted proteins | sample 1853481 | NCBI WGS metagenome assembly PVMK01 (sample SAMN08533507, study PRJNA380276) | Marine sediment metagenome, whole genome shotgun sequencing project.
CGCGCGCGACGTGCTCCCGCCGCGTTGCTCGACATGCCAATCAGCTCAACATGCGGCAGGTATTCGCGTAACCAGCCCCGGCATTGGGCGAATGATTGTTCGTGCGCGCAAATGCGCTCGATATCATCGAGTCCTGCCATTCGGCCCAGCAGATGCTGTTCAACCCTGAGTTCCACTTCACCTGAAATCTTGAGCGGCGACGTCAGAAACATGTCCAACGTGTTGTTGACGGAGCCTTCCGTGGAATTCTCGGTCGGCACGACACCAAAATCCGCGGCGCCACTTTCGACTTCCTGGAATACCTCGTCGATCGTGTGAAATGGCAATGCCCGCACCGAATGCCCGAAATGCCTGTAAACGGCAGTTTGGGTAAAGGTGCCCTCCGGTCCCAGAAACCCGACTTTCAATGGCTCCTGCTGTGCGAGACAGGCGGACATGATTTCGCGGAACAAACGCAACATTTCTTCGTCGCGCAAGGGGCCATCATTGCGCTTCTTGATTGCACGAAGAATCTCCGCCTCACGCTCCGGCCGATAATAATCGACAGCTTGGGCGAGCTTGCCCTTGGCCAATCCAACTTTCTGCGCATATTTCGCACGCTCGTTGATCAGCGCCTGAAGTCGCTCGTCGATTTCGTTGATGCGTTGGCGAATCTCGGCGAGATCGGCGTCGGCCTGTTTGCTCTTATTGTCGGCCATTCTTCACCTGTCGGGACCCAAACTGTTTCTACAACTCAGGTTACAGGCTTGCCTAGATTTCGCAACGTCAACACGCCGTCGATGCCACGAATCTCCGCTAGCGTCTCGTCACTAACCTCATCATTAACGTCAACAATCGTATAGGCGAGGTCACCGACGGATTTATTGAGCAGATCCTCGATGTTCAGATTGGCATTGGCGAGGCAGGTTGAGATCTGGCCGACCATGTTTGGCACATTTGCGTTTGCAATCGTTATGCGCCACGCATCGAGTCTCGGCATGCGTGCCTCGGGAAAATTGACCGAGCAACGAATATTGCCGTTGTCGAGATATTCCTTCAGGTTCTCGGCCACCATTATCGCGCAGTTTTCCTCGGCTTCCGCGGTCGACGCACCGAGATGCGGCAATACGACGACCTTTGGATGTGCGATTAATTCCGGTGTCGGAAAATCACAGACATACGTGTGTAGATTGCCGTTATCCAGTGCGTCGAGAACGGCGTCATTGTCGACCACGCCACCGCGAGCAAAATTAATCAGCACCGCATGCTTGGGAAGCAGCGCCAGGCGATCCCGGCTGACAAGTCCGCGGGTTTCCTCGACCAACGGCACATGCAACGTGACGGCATCCGACTGTTGAAATAATTGATCGAGTGTCTCCGAATGATCGACACCCGCTGATAATTGCCACGCGCGCCGAACCGTGATTTTCGGGTCGAAACCGACAACATTCATCCCCAGCGCGAGCGCGGCATTTGCGACTTCTACGCCGATTGACCCCAAGCCGATGACACCCAGGGTCTTGCCTGGGAGCTCAAAGCCGACAAACTGCTTCTTGCTTGCCTCAACCGCCTTTTCCAGCGCGTCCCCTGTCAATTTCAGGGTCTTGACGTGCTCGCGTGCGTCACAAATATTGCGCGCCGCAATCAACAGGCCTGCGATCGCCAATTCCTTGACCGCATTCGCGTTGGCACCCGGCGCATTGAACACGGGTATTCCGCGTTGGCTCATCGCGTCAACGGGTATGTTGTTCGTGCCGGCCCCGGCGCGTCCAATTGCAGCGACCGATTCAGGAATGTCCATGTCGTGCATATTGAAAGACCGCAACAAGATCGCGTCCGGATGCGCGATCTCAGAGGCTACTTCAAAGCGCTCGCGCGGCAGATGTCGCAAACCTTCGACGGCGATTTCGTTGAGTGTCAGTACTTTGTGCATTTTCTATCCATTAGCGCGTTCAAATTCGGCCATAAATTCGATTAGTGCATCAACGGCCTGTTCGGGAACAGCATTGTAAATTGACGCACGCATTCCGCCCACCGATCGATGGCCTTTGAGATTGGTCAGGTCAGCTGCCCGGGACTCTTCCAGGAATTTTGCGTCCAACGCGGGATCCGCCAACAGGAATGGGACATTCATCCACGAACGGCAATCCGGGCTTACTGGGTTCGAATAAAAATCGGAGCCATCGATTGCGGCGTAGAGCTTGGCCGATTTTCGCTCGTTGATAATCGCCATTGCTGCAAGTCCACCCATGCGCTGCAGATATTGAAACACCTGATCGGCGACATACCACGCGAACGTCGGCGGCGTGTTCGTCATCGAATCCGACTCGGCGTAGGATTTCCACATCATAAGGTGTGGCAGTTTCTGACGTGCGGGTTCAAGCAAATCGTTCCGCACGATCACCAGCGTGATGCCGGCGGGCCCAATGTTTTTTTGTGCTCCAGCGTAAATAACGCCGTAATCACTGACGTTGATGGGCCGCGACAAAATGGTGCTCGACATATCCGCCACAATCGGCGATTCACTTTGCGGAACGAAGTGAAACTCAACACCCGCGATGGTTTCATTGGATGTGATGTGCAGATAAGCAGCATCGTCTGTCCGCTGCCAAGCGGATTCCTCGGGAATCCCGGTGAAATCCTCACCCGAACCGTCTGCCGCAATGTTGACTGTGCAAAACTTTGCAGCTTCCTGCGCCGCTTTCTTGCCCCAACTTCCGGTTACTACGTAGTCGGCGCAATCGTCCGGATCCGTGAGATTTAGCGGAGCCATCGCCATTTGCAGCGTGGCGCCACCTTGTATCCACAACACGTCGTAATCGTCGGGGATCGCCAGCAAGTCACGCAGGTTTGCCTCGCAACGCGCCGCGAGTTCGACAAACTCCTTGCCGCGGTGACTGACTTCCATGACGGACATGCCCGTTCCGGCCCAGGCGGGGATGTCCTCACGAATGACGTCAAGCACTTCGGCGGGCAGTGCGGCGGGACCAGCGCTGAAATTATAGACGCGAGCCATTTTGCAGGGATTCCTGGTGGTCCAACTAGTCGTCTTCCTCGATAGACTCGATCCGAGCGAGACCAACGAGGCGTTGTTCAGACCCTACACGTATCAGACGGACACCTTGTGTATTGCGACCTTGAATGGAGATATCGGAGACCGCCGTTCGAATCAGGGTACCGTTTGAACTAATCAGCATGATTTCATCGTCGTCGCCCACTTGCGCGGCGCCGACTGTGCGACCGTTGCGCTCCGAGGTCTGGATAGCAATAACCCCCTGTCCACCACGCCCCTGCACCGGAAAGTCCTCAATGTCCGTACGCTTGCCGTAGCCACGCTCGGTCGCGGTCAAAATCAGACCTTCCCGAATGATCGTCAACGCAATGACCTCATGGCCTGCCGTCACCCGGATGCCGCGAACGCCCGCAGCACCGCGGCCCATTGGCCGCACGTCAGATTCCTTGAAGCGGATGCCTTTGCCTGAACTCGCGACCAACAATATTTCGGCATCACCATCGGTGATAGCGACGTCGACCAATTTATCATCGCGTAAATCAATCGCAATAATTCCGTTTGAACGTGGCCTGGAGAACAAGCTCAGCGGCGTTTTCTTGACCGTCCCGCTCGAGGTCGCCATGAAAACAAAACTACCTTCGTCGTACGCCTTGATCGGCAACACAGCGCTAATCCGCTCGCCGCTGTCCAGCGGCAACAGATTGACGATCGGTTTGCCGCGCGATCCACGACTCGCCTGCGGAACCTGGTACACCTTGAGCCAGTACATCTTGCCGCTGCTGGAAAAACACAGGATCGTGTCATGTGTGTTCGCGATAAACAGGTTGTCGATGAAGTCCTCGTCCTTCACTTTCGTCGCCGACCGCCCCCTGCCGCCGCGCTTCTGTGCCTGATAGACATCGATGGGTTGTGCCTTCGCATACCCACCGTGTGACAGGGTGACGACTACCTCTTCACTTGGAATAAGGTCTTCCACGCTCAAATCACTGTGATCCTGAACGATTTCGGTACGCCGATCGTCGCCAAAAGCCTCGCGAACCTCGGCGAGTTCGTCCCGAATCACCTGCAGTAAAATATCGGGGTCCGCCAAGATATCCGAAAGTCCTTTAATTTTACCTAATATCTCTTTGTATTCATTAATTATTTTATCTTGTTCCAAACCTGTCAAACGATGCAAACGAAGATCCAGGATCGCCTGTGCCTGCACGGCCGACAGTCGATAACGGCCATCGATAAGTCCGAATCCGTCATCCAGCCCATCCGGACGCGTGTCGGTGTCGCCAGCACGTTCCAGCATCGCTGTAACAGACCCCGGCTCCCAATCCCGGGCTATTAAGGCCACCTTGGCCTCTGCCGGCGTTGGCGAGGCTTTAATCTCTGCAATAACCTCGTCGATATTTGCCAGCGCGACGGCCTGCCCTTCGAGGACATGGGCCCGGTCTCGCGCCTTCCTCAGTTCAAATATGCTGCGCCGGGCAACAACTTCACGGCGATGACCAAGGAATGCCTCCAGAATCTGTTTGAGATTCAGCAGTTTCGGCTGGCCGTCGAGCAATGCCACCATGTTGATGCCGAATACACTTTGCATCGAGGTCTGCTTGTACAGATTATTCAAGACGACGTCGGTGATTTCACCCCTGCGCAACTCGATGACAACCCGCATGCCGTCCTTGTCGGACTCGTCGCGAAGCTCACTGATGCCCTCTATTCGCTTATTGCGCACCAGGTCAGCAATTTTTTCGATCAAGCGTGCCTTGTTGACCTGGAAAGGCAGCTCGGTAACGATTATCGCTTCCCTGCCGCCTGTGCCGAACGGCTCAATTTTGGTTCTCGCACGGATGTGAACCCGTCCCCGACCTGTTCGATACGCCGAATAGATGCCTTGCGCGCCATTAATGATGCCGGCGGTTGGAAAATCCGGACCGGGCAGATGTGCCATCAGGCCCGCGATATCGATATTGGGATCGTCAACTAGCGCCAGGGTCGCGTCGATAACTTCGCGAAGATTGTGCGGCGGAATATTGGTTGCCATTCCGACCGCGATGCCGGATGAGCCATTGACCAACAGATTGGGCAACCGCGTCGGCATGACCGTCGGTTCGGACTCCGACCCGTCGTAGTTCTCGACGAAATCGACGGTTTCCTTGTCGATATCGGCGAGTAATTCGTGCGCGATTTTTGACATGCGCACTTCGGTGTACCGCATGGCCGCCGGAGCGTCGCCGTCAACGGAGCCGAAGTTGCCCTGGCCGTCAACGAGCATCGCCCGCATCGAAAAAGGTTGGGCCATGCGCACTATCGTGTCGTACACCGCAGTATCGCCATGCGGGTGATATTTACCGATCACGTCACCAACAACGCGTGCCGACTTCTTGTAGGACTTGTTGTAGTCATTGCCGAGTTCACGCATCGCATGAAGCACGCGACGGTGAACTGGCTTGAGGCCATCACGCGCATCGGGCAACGCGCGTCCAACAATGACGCTCATCGCATAGTCGAGGTAGGATTGCTGCATCTCATCTTCGAGACTTACAGACAGCAATTCCCGGGCTATTTCAGCCATAAATACTCACAATCTCAGCGTGATTCCAGTCATCGAAAGGAATCAGAATTTGAAAATTAAACTTTGAATTTGTCGGAAAATTTCTTAATTTTGCCGGGCTCGATTCGTCCCTTGTCCAGGATCGCATCAAGGCCCAAATTCTACCACAGCAGGACCAGATTCAGCAGTGTTTCCGGGTCTTTTCAATGCTACCCGCAAGCCAGTGGTGGCAGGCGTTTGGGCCTGTATACTGCGCTCTCAATTTGACCCGTTGTGGGTCCGGCAAGGGAATGAATCGCGATGAGCGAATTCCGACAAAACGTGGATGCGGCCGAGGTCGCCAAATTCGATGCGCTGGCCTCCCGTTGGTGGGACCCGGATGGTGAATTTCGGCCCTTGCACGAAATCAACCCGCTGCGCCTGGACTGGATTCGGCAATATGCCGACCTCAATGGCCGTAGTGTCGTCGATATCGGCTGTGGTGGCGGTATCCTCGCCGAATCGATGGCCGCGGCAGGAGCCGACGTAACCGGAATCGATATGGCAGAAAGTCCACTTGCCGTCGCCCGTTTGCACCAGGTTGAATCGGGCATAGATGTCGATTACCGGCAATCCACGGCCGAAGAATTGGCGGCGACCAACGCCGGCCAGTACGACATCGTCACCTGCCTCGAAATGCTTGAGCATGTGCCGAGCCCTGCGCAAATCATAGCGTCTGTACATACTTTGCTGCGCCCGGGTGGCCAGGCGTTTTTCTCAACCATCAATCGGAACCCAAAGTCTTTCGTGTTCGCGATCGTCGGTGCCGAATACGTGCTCAAGCTTCTGCCTGCCGGAACCCATGAATACCGAAAATTCATTCGGCCGTCCGAACTCGACAGCTGGGCGCGCGACGCCGGCCTCGAGCTAAAGGCGAGCATTGGGATGCATTACAACCCGCTAACGCGGGACTATTCGCTGGGCCCGGGTCTGGACGTAAACTACCTCATGCATTTTTGCCGACCTGAAACCGAGTAGTCAATTGAGCCTGCCAACCCGCGGCAATATCAAAGCCGTTTTCTTCGATCTCGACGGCACGCTGGTCGATACCGCGCCCGACATGGTTGGGGCACTGCAGGAGTTGCAAACGTCTTATGGCATTGAACCCGTGCCTTACGAACTTGGACGATCGCATGTGTCGAACGGTGCCGTGGGCCTCCTGACGCTCGCCTTCCCCGACCAAACCATCACGCCTGAAAGTTCCCTGCTGTGTGAATTTATCGATCGATATACAGCACAGGTCTGCACGAAGTCCGTTTTGTTCGACGGGATCGGTGCCCTGCTCGACCGTCTCGACGACGCATCGCGTGCATGGGGTGTGGTGACGAACAAACCCGCACACCTCACTGAGGCCATTCTCGAGAAGTTGGCGTTGGCCGAGCGTAGCGTTTGCACGATCAGCGGCGATACGCTGGCAACGCGCAAGCCAGATCCTGCCCAGTTGCTGCACGCTTGCCAGCTTGCCGGCGTAACCACCGATGAGTGCATTTACATCGGTGACGCAGAACGAGATATTGAAGCGGGTCGGCGAGCTGGTATTGCGACCGTCGCGGCAGGTTACGGGTACGTAGTCGCCGAAGACGATCCGCGGCGTTGGGGCGCGGATGAATACGCAGCCGATCCCGATGAACTTGCCCAAATCGTTCTCAAAGCGGTTAGTCTGGATTCCTGATGACTGCATTTGACCTGAATTCGGCACTTATCCAGATCGGAGCCCCGGCATTGCTGGTCGGGCTGCTGCTTGGCGCGTTAATCAGCTGGTTGATTGCCAGCCGGCGTCATGCGCACCTCGAGGCTGCTATAAAAAACGAGGAGGCGCTGCAACGTGAGCGCGACATCGCCTTTGAGACTGCCCGGTCGCAACTCACGACCGCTTTCTCCGAATTGGCCAATCAGTCGCTTAAGTCGAACAGCGAGAATTTCTTGCGGCTTGCTAAAGAAAAGCTCGGGGCGCAGCAAGACCAGGCCAAGCGTGACCTGGGCGACCGGGAAAAGGCAATCGAAGATCTGGTCAAACCGATTCGCGACTCGCTGCAAGCTTCTCAGAAACAGATCACCGAACTCGAAAAAACGCGCAGCGAAGCTTATGGCGGTATCAAATCGCAGCTCGAAGCGATGCAATTAAGCCAACAATCCCTGACCCAGGAAACACAGAATCTCGTCAAAGCTTTACGACGCCCTGAGGTGCGCGGTCGCTGGGGTGAAATTACATTGCGCCGCCTCGTCGAATTGGCCGGGATGGTCGAACACTGCGACTTCCAGGAACAAGTCCACAGCGTTGGTGACGATCAGGTCATTCGCCCGGACATGGTCGTTCGTATGCCCAACCAGCGGGATGTCGTCGTGGATGTCAAAACACCGTTGGATGCGTACCTGGAGGCGGTTGAGGCAAAAGACGACACTCAGCGGCAACTCGCCCTGCGACGCCATGCTCGGAATGTGCGCGAGCATATCCGAGCGCTGTCGAGCAAAGCGTACTGGGCTCAATTTGCGAACAGTCCGGAATTCGTCATCCTTTTCATTCCGGGTGATCAGTTCCTGAGCGCTGCCCTCAGTGAAGATCCGGACTTGATAGAGAGTGCGCTGTCGCAACAGATCATATTGGCAACACCGACCAGTTTCGTCGCGCTGCTCAAAGCGGTCGCGTATGGCTGGCGTCAGCTCGCGTTAGCGGACAACGCGCTAGAGATTCGGCAATTGGCAGAGGACCTTTACGGACGTCTCACGACTTTCGTCACGCACATGAATAAGGTTGGGCGGCAGCTCGCGAGCAGTGTCGAAAGTTACAATCGAGCTGTCGGTTCGCTCGAGCGCAAGGTTCTGCCTGGCGCGAGGAAGTTTGTCGAGCTCGGTATTCAGACCAAGAAAGAGCTCGAAAAGGTCGAGACACTTGATCCGGTTCCACGAACAATGATCGAGACGTCCAGCGACGATGCACACTGATCCCCGGGAATACACGTATTCGCCGGACTTGTTGAATGATCGGATCATTCTGATTACCGGTGCCAGCGACGGTATTGGCCGTGCACTCGCAATACGGGCCGCTGAGCTTGGCGGACAGATTATCCTGCACGGGCGCAACGTGAAAGAAACTGGAAAAGGTCTATGACGAGATAGTTTCAATCAAGTCTGCGCCACGACCCTCAATTGCCGTGGTCGATCTAGCCAGCGCCAACAGTAATGCCTACGAATCCCGTTGCAAGCAATCTTGAGCAAGAATACGGCCGGCTCGATGGCCTGGTACACAACGCGGGCATCATCGGAGGCCGATTTTCCATTGAACAGTACGATGCCGTTCAATGGCAACAGGTGATGCACGTCAATGTCACGGCGGCGTTCGCACTTACGCAGGTATTGCTACCGATGTTGAAGCAAGCGGATGACCCGTCAGTCATCTTTACCAGCAGCGGCGTTGGTCGCACTGGGCGGGCGTACTGGGGAGCGTACGCGGTCTCTAAATTTGCAACCGAGGGTCTGTCGCAAGTGCTCGCAGACGAACACCGCAGCGGCAAGTTGCGAGCCAACTGCGTCAATCCCGGAGCTACGCGCACGAACATGCGTCTTGAAGCCTATCCGGCAGAGGATCGCGACGCGCTCAAACGCCCCGAAGAGATACTCGCAACCTACCTGTACCTGCTAGGCCCCGATAGCCGAGGGTGTTACCGGTGAGAGCTTCGATGCTCAGCAATAATGTACATTAACGTATTTGTAATAACTATTTATTTTTTCTATGTTTTCTATATGTCGTCCGCTGAGGCTGCTCGCCCGTTTTGAGTCCCGCCGCCGCATATAACTGCCGTACTTCTGCCGGCGTCAGCGCCGCGTGTTTGCCCATCCTGAGCTGCCGCGGCAATTCCAGCGGACCGTAAGCGGTACGCATCAGGCGACTGACCTCGAGCCCCTGCGATTCCCATAGTCTGCGCACCTCGCGGTTGCGCCCCTCCCGCAATGTAACGTTGAACCAACGATTGCTGCGATCACCGCCGCCGGCCTCAACCGTGTCGAAATGTGCCGGGCCGTCATCGAGGTCGACACCCTTTATCAAGGTTTCGAGATGCCGTGGGGTCGGATTGCCATGCACACGCACCGCATAGCGGCGCACGATGCGAGAAGACGGATGCATTAGTGCGTTGGCAAGCGCTCCGTCCGTTGTGAATAACAACAATCCAGTAGTCGTCATATCAAGCCGACCAATGGCCACCCATCGAGATCCTTTCAGGCGCGGCAGGCTGTCAAATACGCATTGCCGGCCTTCGGGGTCCGCTCGCGTCGTTACCTCATTGCCCCGGTTTGTTATAGATGAGATGCCGATGCTGTGGCGGTGCGCTGCGAACAACGAGTGGCCGTCCATCCAGGGCAATGCGCTCGCCGCCTTCCAGTGTCTCGCCAAGTTCGGGCACGCGGCCATTGACTGTCAGCCGGCCCTCGCGAATCCACTGTTCAATCCCGCGACGGGAACCGTGTCCGGCGGCGGCCAGAACCTTTTGAATACGATCAGCCAAGACCGGCTATATCAGCCAGCGCTGGCTGACGCGTCCTGATCCGTATCCTCCGGGTCATCAACCGGCAGAGCCCAGGGATGCGCTTGTTGACCGCATCTATTTCAGCATCGCTCATCCGAGCTGATAACTCGTCGTCGGATTCCTCTTCTTCATTTTCGGCGTATATCATCGGAAGATCTGGAATGTCGGGCGCTAGTTCCGCTGTGTCCTCGACCACGTCGGGCAGGTCAAGCTGGACACGCAGGCTTTCCCAATCTGACAAGTCCGCCAGTGCCGGCAACTCTTCGAGCTCTTTTCAATCCAAAATAGTCGAGAAACCCTTTGGTCGTACCGAAAATCTCGGGCCGCCCCGGCACATCGCGGTGGCCAACGACCCTCACCCACTCCCTTTCGATGAGCGTCCGAACAATATTGGGTGTAACGGATACGCCGCGCACTTCTTCGATTTCACCACGCGTAATCGGCTGCCGATAGGCAATCAGCGCCAGCGTTTCAAACAAGGCACGCGAATACCGGGGAGGCCGCTCTTCCCAGAGTTTCTGCAATCGATCGGCCATGGCAGTTTTAATCTGCATGCGATAACCAGAGGCGACCTCCGCGATCAGAATGCCGCGGCTTTCATACTCATCATTCAACGTCGAAATTGCTGCTCGGATTTCGGATTTCTGCGGCGCCATTCGGCCGTCGAACAAACCTTGCAGCTGATCGGCGCTCAATGGCCGGCCAGCCGCAAGCAATGCAGCTTCGATAAAGTGTTTGATATCAATAGTGTCCATTAATGTTGTATCTCTAATCTCATGCATCGTCGCCCGCTGGTACATCGTCTCCGTCGCCAGTGACAAGGCGGACGGTCGATGCAGCGCGAACATGAAGTGCGGGAATATTCTTCGGCCTGTACGACTTCGATCACCGATTCTCGCAGTAATTCCAGGATTGCAATGAAGGTCACGGCGACTCCGTGCCGCCCTTCCTCAGGATTAAACAAATCAGAAAATCCGGAAAATGAGTTTGCATTTATGTGCGACAGGATATCTGACATGCGCTGGCGCACGGACAACCGCTCACGTTGCAAATGCAGGTTCGTAAACATCTGCGCGCGTTTCAATACATCGTGAAAAGCCAACAACAGCTCTTTCATTGTAATGTCGGGAAGCGCCGTGACGACTTTGCGTTCAGGGGCGTCTACATGCGCGACGAAGGTATCGCGCTCGAGTCTTGGCAAATCGCCAATGTCCTGTGCTGCTTTCTTGTAACGCTCGTATTCCTGCAACCTGCGAACCAGCTCAGCGCGTGGGATCGTCTTCGTCATCATCGATTGACTCTGGGACGAGGCAGCAACATGCGGGACTTGATTTCGGCCAGCATGGCGGCCATGACCAGGTATTCGCCGGCAAGCTCAAGTTGCAGTTCGTGCATCATTTCAATGTATTGAACGTACTGCTTGGTGATCTCTGCAATAGGGATATCGAGGATGTCGATATTCTGGCGACGAATCAGATAGAGCAGCAGATCGAGTGGCCCTTCGAAGGCCTCGAGAAATACCTGCAATGCGTACGGTGGAATGTACAGGTCTTGCGGCAATGCAGTGATCGGCTCGCCTGCCACAACGGCGAAGGGCATTTCAGATTGTGCAGGGGTCTGTTTTTCGTCCTGAGGCGGCTTCGGTGCGTCTTCGGGAGTCAGGACTTTGAGATCGGGCTTCATCGGGCTTCCATTGCGATTCTGGCGCATTCTAGCGCAATTCCGTGTCCTTGCCGCACTCGACTCACTGCCGCCTCAGAAAAGCTCAGAGGAGCGCGCTGACATCCCCCGGCCAACCCTCAGGACCTCCGCATACCCTTGGGTCATGTCGATGACGCTGGTCGGCTCAATGCCGGCAGACCCAGCTTCGATAATCGCTTCGATTTCGTGCCCGATTCGGGCTTCGATGTCTGCCGGGTCAGTCATGGGATGCTCATCCCCGGCAGCAGTAGCGTCGAGCTCATTATGGGCTCTGCCAAAGTCTCTAACATTGCTTGAACAAGCGGGTGATCGGGCACCCGCAGTCCTATCGTGCGGCGATTCTGATTCTGCAGCCGCTTCGGCACCTGGCGCGTAGCGGGCAAAATGAACGTGTACGGTCCGGGCGTCATGGACTTGATGAGCCGATAGGCCCAGTTGTCCACGCGCGCGTATGCACTGATTTCCGACAGATCACTACAGACCAACGTGAAATTATGCCCTTGTCAGTGCGTCGGATACGCCGGATGCGACCATGGCCTTTGCATCTCCGATATGACAGCCGAACGCGTAGCTCGAATCGGTGGGGTACGCAATCAGTCCCCCACTGCGAATAATTTGTACAACCGCCGCAACCTGCCTGGGCTGTGGGTCCGTAGGATGAATGTCGATGAGTCTGGCCACGCGCGGATTGTAGGTCAGATACATGGCCAATTCGCGTGTATTTGAGCTATTATCCCGCCCCTTCGAAGGGCGAGCTCGCACCCAATGCAACTACTGATTGATTTCTTACCGATCGTTCTTTTCTTCACGGCGTATGTCGTGACGAAGGACCTGTTCGTCGCTGTCGCCGTGCTGATGGTCGTTGCGCCGTTGGCATTCGCGGTGCAGTGGTTTATCTCTCGGAAAATAAATAAGATTTCTGCTGCGTCAACCTTGTTGGTCGTCATCCTCGGCGCCGCGACATTGATCTCCGGAGACTCTGTCTTCATTTTCTGGAAACCGACAGTGCTGTACTGGGCGGTCGCAATCGCGTTTCTCGCCAGTCAATTCATCGCTGACAGTCCTTTCATTCAACGAATGATGGAGGCTGCGACCAAAGACTCTGACGAGCCGCTTCAGCTGTCCGGCAAAAGTGGGTGAAACTGAATCTGATGTGGGTTGTCTTTTTCGTTTTTGCCGGCGGGCTGAATATCTATGTTGCCTACAACTACGCTGAAGAGACCTGGGTCAATTTCAAATTGTTCGGGCTGCTTGGTCTGACCTTCGTGTTCATCGTCGCCCAATCGTTTTGGTTAGCCCAAAACATGAAACAAGATGCTCATGAGCAAAGAGCGCGCGCGACCATCGAGCAACTTCTGGTTGCAGCGTTCGCGCCATCTGAGCTGCTCGTCAAAGACCAGAGCCATCTTCACGCTGGCCACGCCGGCGCGCAGGAAGGTAAGGGGCACTTCGAAGTAAAGATCGTGTCTGACAGATCGCCGGGCAGAGCCGGATTGCGCGGCATCGAATGGTTTATGATGCGCTCGGCGCTTTCATCGATAGCGACATCCACGCGCTGAGCATAATCGCAGTTTCCCATCGGGCCGTTAGTCACGGGGCCGCATTTCAGGTTTCTTAGAACAAGGATTCTCGTGTATGGACATTAAGCGTTCCAGTCCGCTGGAATTATTCTGGCAATTACGGCAATTGCTGTAATCGCCTTCGTATCGGCAAAATCTGTGGCCGATTCCGTGGCGACCGTTAACGGTGTCGAAATCGACCAATCAACGTTCGACTTTTATCTTCAAAATCGTGTGCAAACACCGCTCGCGCAAGTCACCGCCGAAGAACGTGAAACCGTTCTGCAGGAATTGAAGGACATTTACATTCTCTCAACTCAGCCGCGCGCAAGTGAGTTGGTCGAAGATCCGATAGTCAAAGCGCAGATTGAGCTGCAATACCGGGCTGCAATGGCCCAAGCCGTTGCGACAGACTGGTTGGAAAACAATCCGGCCTCTGACGAGGAAATACAGGCCGCGTACAATGCACAGATACTCCTTGCGCCGGAGCTACAGTTCAAGGCGCGCCACATTCTTGTCGAAACGCAAGCAGCAGCGATCGACCTCATTGCACAACTTGATGCGGGGGCAAATTTTGAGGAATTGGCGAGAGCCGATTCGACCGGTCCGTCCGGTTCCGCTGGTGGCGACCTGGGATGGTTTTCACCGAACCAAATGGTGACACCTTTTTCTGATGCAGTTGCGGCACTCGAAGACGGCGCCTACACGAAGTCACCTGTGCAGACAGAATTTGGTTGGCATGTCATTTTGCGCGAAGACTCACGCGCCAGCGAACCCCCACCGCTGGACAGTGTCAAGGACACGCTCAAACAACACGTCGAACAAGAAAAATTCCAACGCTATCTGGATGAATTGCGCGCAGCGGATGGAAATTAAGAACGACTTTACTTAATCAATTCGATTTAACTTATTGGGGCATTTTTTAGTGCCCCAAGTCTATTAGAGACATCGATTTGTGATCGCAATCACACCGCCCTAACGGGAAGAAAACTAAGATGGCTTCGAGGTCACTCCTAATCGCTCGGGGGTGGCTTCTCCAACCCTCGCATCTCCCTTTGGTTGATACGAGATCTAAGTCGGCAGGGACGCCGACTTTTTTAATTCCAGTCTTTGAAAAAGAAAAGGCCGCAAATGCGGCCTTTTCTTTTTCTCAAAACCTCAGTAAGCGTTTCTGAAGTCCTTAGTCTCTCCTCAGGAAAAGCTCCGTTCTATCTAAAACCCGATAGCCAATCATCATCCCACCGAGCGCCGGCTGGGTGCCGATGACTGTAATCGCAGCACCTATCCCTCCAAAATCAGAACCGCCCAAAGACGGTGTGTAGTCAACTTTCAATCCACCGACCAGCGCGGTACCACGGCCGAAATCCACTGACGTCGGAATACCGGTTACAATAACTTCGGAATCTCCAGGAATGTATCGGTAGCGGGTTTTAAACACGGTATCGGCATTAATTGCACCAGCACCGGAAATCCGTCCTCTCACAATTACGTAGTCGCCCAGACTAAGGCCGCTCAATCGTCCAGCGGGCATTGAAATCGTCTGGCCCAATGAACCAAATACGCCCTCTGCAGCATTCAGCGACTCAACTGGTCCCGCGAGTAAAATCGAGCTTGAATCTATCGCTCGGCCCGAACTCGAATCAATCGCCAGCACCGAACTGGAATCTATCGCTCTACCCGAACTCGAA
>PVMK01126783.1_pt1 | contig 15042 bp, 17 predicted proteins | sample 1853481 | NCBI WGS metagenome assembly PVMK01 (sample SAMN08533507, study PRJNA380276) | Marine sediment metagenome, whole genome shotgun sequencing project.
TATCTGACTGAACAGGGTTGTTCGGTAACGGTCCTTGAAATGCTGCCTAAAATAGGTATCGGCATCGAGGCCATAACTAAAAAAGTGATTCTTAGAAAGCTTAAGGAAAGCAATGCCACTTTGTTGACCGACACACGGTTGTCAAAAATAGAGGACAACGGGGTCGTTGTTGTCGATCAGGAAAACCGGGAAAAATTTATTGAAGCCGAAAAAGTTGTGATCGCCATCGGTACGAAGCCGGACACAAAACTCTACCAAAAAATAAAACCGCTGGGCTATAAAATCTACCAGATCGGCGATTGCCTGGAACCAAGAAGTGCCAAAGACGCTATTTACGACAGTGCGGTGCTGGGCAGAAAAATTTGAATGAATCCATTACTCCCAGTACTCCAGGTAATTAACCTCCTCCTTGAATAAAGAGGGGATGACTGCCGTTTACCAACAGCGGTGATTTACGCCCGATGAAGACCTTTATCATTATACTGTTCCTCATACTGCTCTTCTTAATCGGTTGGGATTTTGGGTGGTATCTGGCCGGAGTTAGGCCCCTGTTTCCCTGGCAATTAAAGAGCTGCTAAAGGGGAAAAGCGATCGGCTCACTCTCATCGATGTCCGTACCCCCTGGGAATACAACTGGTTTCACATTGACGGCGCTGCAAATATGCCTGATCTGCTTTCTAATACGGATGCATTCAAGGGGAAAAATGTCGATGAACCGGTGATTGTCATTTGCATGACCGGTCACCGATCGCCCATGGTCGCGTATCAGCTTAAAAAACGCGGATACAGGCAGGTCTACAACCTCACATGGGGAATGCTGGCCTGGAAACTCTGGGAATGACGATTGACCTTGGAATGAAGAATGTCGAATGACGAATTGAGGAATGCTATCGATTTTTATTAAAAATTGACCATTTTCGATTGTTTCGGCTCCGTCATATCTATTACAAAATCCCTATTCATTAATAAATATTAGCGGGCTATCTCTTTCGCTGCCCTTGCGCATTTATCGTTTAGGCCCACAAAATGGATACCCCTTATATATTAAATTGACGCGAGCGAAGCGACTTCCACAATTCGTCATTCGACATTCGTCAATCGTCATTCCAAATCGTCATTCCTAAGGTTCGTCCTTCGTCAATCGTCATTTGACTTGTATTGCCGATACAAACCCCTGAATTGATGGTAGCTCAGGCCCAACAGTTGGGCTGCCTTTTTCTGGTTGAACTTCGCTTTTTTAAGGGCAGTTTCAAGCATTCGAACCTTTAATCCCCACACCGCTTCTTTCAACGGCCTGGCCATCAAATCACTTAAGTCCGATGATGCCGCGTCAGCAGTTGTTCCCTCCGTTTCCATTTCAGGCGTCTTATTTTCATAAGGCGAAAAAAACGGGTCAAAAACAATTTCGGTGATTCGTGGTGAATCCGATCGATATACTGCCCGTTCCACCACGTTTTTCAACTCGCGCACATTGCCGGGCCACGGGTGTCCTTCAAGGGCTCTGACGGCTTCGGCGCTGAATTGCGGAATTTCCGTCCAGCCCAGCTCCACAGCCATACGTCCGGCAAAATGATTGACCAGCAGCAGAATGTCTTCTTTGCGCTCCCGCATCGGCGGCACAATTAAAACTTCAAAGGAAAGCCGGTCCAGCAAATCCTGTTTGAACATGTTTTTGGCCGCCAGCGCCTTCACATCCACATTTGTGGCGGCTATAATTCGCACATCCACGTCGATACTCTCAGAGCTGCCCACCCGTTCAAAGGTGCTGTATTCCACCACCCGTAAAATCTTTTGCTGCACCTCCATGGGAATGCTGCCGATTTCATCCAGAAAAAGGGAACCACCGTCCGCCGCTTCAAACCGGCCGACTCGCCGTTGGGCTGCACCGGTAAAAGCGCCTTTTTCATAACCGAATAATTCCGATTCAATCAGCGATGGCGAAAGCGCAGAGCAATTAAGGGTCAGAAAAGGCCCCTGCCATCTATTTGAAAGATAATGCAGGCGATTGGCCGCCAGTTCTTTCCCCGAACCGCGTTCTCCCAGCAGAAGGGTCGGGCGGTTAACCGGCGCCACCCGTGACAGGCGCTCCTGAAACTCCAAAAATATTTCGGATTGTCCCAAGGCTTCCTCGGCCCTTGAGGGAGTTCCTCTGCCATAATGTCTTGGTGAGTAAGGGTTCATTTTCATTTGTTCGGGGAGCTTTGGTTGATTAAGTTTATTTCAACACCAATTATTAGTTATTCTTGCTAATTATTAGTATTTTTTACCACACCGTCAAATTCCTTGTCAACATAAAAATCCCATATTTTCAAATGGTTGTCCGAAACAAATGACTGGCATGATTCATGCTTTTACAACCCATTGAAATCACAATATAACATATAACGAGTGGAGGTAAAACAATGGGTATTTTTACACGATTCCGCGATATCATCAGTTCCAACATCAATGCAATGCTCGACAAGGCAGAAGATCCGGAAAAGCTGATCCGCCTGATGATCAGGGAAATGGAAGACACGCTGGTTGAAATTAAAACGGCTTGCGCCGGTGTGATGGCCGGCGCAAAAAAAATCAAGCGTCAGCTGGAAGGTCTTGGAGACAGGGCCCAATACTGGGAGGAAAAAGCTGAGCTGGCGGTTAACAAAGGCCGTGATGATCTAGCGCGAGAGGCGCTGGTCGAAAAGCGCAAATTCAATCGCAGAACAGAAACCCTTGAAAACGATCTTGCCGAACACGACCTTCTCATTGAGCAATACCAGGATGACATTCGGCAATTGGAGGAAAAATTAAAATCCGCGCGTGACAAACAACGTATGCTGGTTCAGCGCCACATCCATGCTCAGAGAAAAATGCAGGCTCAAGAAAAGATACGGCGCATTGACAGTTCTGAGACCGTGATGAAATTCGATGAACTTGAAAACCGCATCGAACGTATGGAAGCCGAGGCCGATCTGGTCAATTATGGGAAAAGAACTTCCCTTGAAGAGGAACTGGAAAGGCTTTCTGTTGACGAAGAAATTGAAAATGAACTGCGGGCGTTAAAAACACCTCCAGTATCAAAAAAATGAATCCCCTCAGGGTAAATGAATACTGAAGATTAAAATTTCTTTTGACCAAGGTGGGCTCAATCATGAATCAAGTGTTTATTGTGGCTATAATTTTCGGAAGCGTCGTGCTTATACCTGCGATTATCGGCGGAACGATCCTGCTGTCCATTAGACTATTGAAAGGCAAAACTTCCCGCAAGGATCAGGCTGATGATTCCAAAATTATCCAGGAAATTTACCAGGGCCTGTCCCATATGGAAGAAAGGGTGGAGGCGCTGGAAACCATTTTGCTGGATCGAGAAAAAAGAGGATTCTAACAATGAGAAATCATGACAAATTAACCCGAAGTGGAATTTACCGCTCACGCAACGGTGTTATTTTCGGGGTGTGCCGGGGATTGGCCGAGTATTTTGACTTTTCGATTCTCTGGGCCAGGATCATCGCCATTATCTTCCTTCTTATAACAGGTTTCTGGCCCGCGATCGGCATGTATCTAATCGCAACGCTGTTGATGAAGCCCGCGCCGGTAATCCCCATTAAAACCGAGGCTGAACAAGAGTTTTATGACAGCTATGCAAACTCCAGACACCTGGCGGCCCGGCGAATAAAGAGACGGTATGAAAACCTGGAACGCCGACTCCGACGCATGGAGCATATCGTCACCGCCCGGGAATTTGACTGGGATGAGAAGCTTGTGAAATGACGAATAACGATTTGGAAGGAAGAATGTCGAATGTCGAATGACTAATTAAGGAATGCTATCTATTTTTATCAAAAATCGGAATTATAACCCAAACAAAGGCAAGCAATGAAATTTGCCCCAAATTTTGTTGGGTTGCGACCCTTGTTGAAAATAAATATCCGGCATGTCATTATTGTAGGTTGGGTTGAGGGACGAAACCCAACATAAATATGAACGGGTCTTAACCCAACCTACCGATATAAGATCTTAACCGAACCTTTTTATTGGTTATAGTTCCGTTTAAAAACATTGAATTGACGGAGCGAAGCGACTTCCATCATTCGACCTTCGTCAATCGTCCTTCGTCGTTCAAGAGTCATTTGTCATTCCAAATCGTCCTTCGTCAATCTTCAGCAGTTCCGCTTCCAGATCCGAGGATGCGGCAACTTTCAACAAAGGATAAAGCGGATTGCGCCGGTAGCAATTCAGGGTTTGTTCATGAACTTCCCTGGAAAACGCCGCAGAACAATCTTCGAGCAGCACGGCCTTAAAATCATGGCAAATGGCGTCCATGACCGTCGTTAAGACGCAAAAATGGGTGGAAATCCCGCCGACCGCACAAAGCGTAACCTCTTTTCTCCTGAGCCATTTTTCAAGACCGGTTTGAAAAAAGGCGGAAAATCTAGGTTTAGGAAGCCACAAATCAGCATTCGTTTTATCCAGTTCATCAACGACCTCGGCGCCTTCAGTACCGGCAAGGGAATGGGGCTGCATGCGGCCTTTGAAGATGAAGTCTTCCCGGTGGAAAGCATCGGTTGAAAATACAACCGGCCATTGATGTTTCCTGAATACACGGATCAAACGATTCAATGGTTCAATAATATTTACGGCAAAGGGTGTGATGGGCAGTTTCTTGCTTTCTACGAAATTGTCTTTCACCATATCGATAATTAAAAGGGCGGGCTTTTCATTTTTTTGATTTCCCATAAGTTATCCTTAACAAGGCTTTTGTTAAAAAGAATTTAATCGCGAACACCAGGGGGCTTAGCCCAATTGGAACGTTGGAATCATTCCATACGGCTTACCAAGAGAATGGCCGCAAAAAGCACCGTGATTCTCTCCGAGGCGTAGGCCTACCGGCTACGAGCTGGAGGCCAATAAATTGTATAAAATCCAATATATTAACCAATGTAGGCCTTAAAGTCAAGTCGCCCGAACTTGAAAATGGCACCTCAATGTCACTAAGGATTGATGTTGTCTGTGTGGGAGCGACTTTCCAGCCACGATAAATTGGTGTTAAGTTAATGCCATTAACCGCACCTTTCAAATCCGGTGTTGTTCAATAAAAGCAGAGAATGGTTGCGCAGGGAAAATATGGATATGAATTCGGAAGGGATCAGCGCAGGATCGACTTCAAAAATCAATGCTGCGATGGTGATACTTGGGATCAACCGTCAGGCAGGTTCTGCCGGACCTCGTCCAATACAGGTCAGGCAAAAACCTTTAATTGACTATTGGATAAAATTAAAGCGAAAAGAGCATCGAGGTGATGATTGCTTATTTTAAACACCACCATCAATCTTCCAATATTTTTAAATCAGCCCCGCTGTGCCGGTTATGAATGGGCGGGGAGCCGGACCCTGCTATATCTGCTCCAGCACGTCAGCTGGGACATCATAGGTATCAACCGGTGATATGCTTGTTTCACTGGGGATGGAATCAGCCAGAACTGATTGTATTTGATCTAATATTGCACAACCTTCCACACAGTTGGGCAGATCTTCTCTGCTGACGCAATCTCTGCACGGACTTTTTACAAGATAACCAATGTCAAAATCGAAGCTGTGAGTTTCGCTGAGTCTTTGATCCATTTTAGCACCTCATGTGATCTGGTTTCGATGTCATGATTGCGTTACGGTATTCTTAGGTCTTAGATCGTCACCTTACGAAATGACCCAATTCAAAATTCCATTTTAACAATTTTGCTATATACCTATACAACTATCATGCCAATCTTGCTCATTAATTCATATAATTATATATTTCAGTAAGTTATGATTAATTTTAGCAAATTTCCCGAAAGTTTCTTGACCAAAAAAATTGGCTTTAGTGTCAAAAATTTGTCACCTTAAACATCTACAAGTATCAGAAACAATTATAAATGCTATTCATTTGGTCATTAAAATGACCAAAAAGCGAACAACAAATGCGGTTAAATTAAAAGACAGTGGGTCGTATTTTTTGTCCTTTTAATGTATCGGCTCTGTTACAGATCGAGTTTAGCTTTTTTTTGACCTTTTATTACTTTCATCCATGGGGGGGGGAGAAGATGCCATTGGGGCGGCTCGGGAGGCGGTTTCAGCGGCGGTGGATTTGGCGGCGGTGGTGGTGGTGTACCGGGAGAATGGTAGAGGCAAATTAGGGAATGACGAAGGACGAATGAAGGAATCCTTCATATGACGCCAAAAGTAGTTTACACTTTTTATCGTAGGTTGGGTTGTGCGGGCGTAAACGTCGGGTAAAGCTTAGTTCAACTAAAACAACAACATAACTGCTATCTAACGTAATTTTTCTGCAATAGCACTACCCAACATTAAAGTCGCTTAACCCAACCTACAACTACAACGCTCAAAATTAAAAACAGGACAAAAAAGCGTCAACCGGTAAATGAAGAATGCCGCATTTAATACCTTTTTTCCCATTATTTTCCGCCTGTGGATTAAAAGTTAAACACCTTGGCTTCAGCAGCCATATCAATCAGATGGGGTCCCCCATCGAGGGCCATATTCGGGTAGAATTTTGACTCGTCAACCTGACGGCCTTTGACACAAGGAATTCAGACGCCTATTGGAACTTCATTTTCAACCAGATACGGCAAATAGTCATTGGGACAATCTCCGGTAAGTGTTTTTGTCGTCAAATCCCGGTCTGAGTCCGCCCACATCACACCGTCATCAATAAAAAACAAATTGACCTCATGTCCCTTTGAATGCGCGATCTGAGCAAACTGAAAACACCGGGTAGCCGCCACATTGTTATCCTGGCCAAGAATAAATAAAAAGCTTGCCATTTTAAACCTCCTTTCTAAGAATTGAACAGATCAATGCCTTGTTCACCATACTCAGACTTTTAAAACATTGTGTTGAATTTTTCAAATAAAAAATGATGGCGGTATTAATTTTTGGTGGACGGGGCTACGGGAAGAGGCTCGGCATCCCTGCTGGATTGGAATTTATAGGCCTGGGTGTGTACAAACACTCCAATGAAAAGCATGAAGAAATGAATTGAAAAAAAGAAAAATAAAGTGCCGTCCCCGGTGTTTAATCCCAGGACTAAAAACAAAACGGCGCTCCAGAAAAGCAACTTTGTTTTCATTTGATGGGTTCCGTGCTCGCGCGTTCAAAAGATTTTTTTCCAATAAAATTTATATCGGGAAAAACAACAAATCCTTTAGTTTCCGGACGGAAAAGGAAAACTCGAAGTTGGGTTAAGGGTGTCAAGACAAACGCAGGATTCAAATTTCAGCCTGAATAAAGGGTAATTTTTGCCACCCCAGCTCCTTACATGCCGATTGTTTGACTAAATGTGTCAAACAATTTCGATTGGGTATTGCAATCAATAGGTGTTTTGAGTGTTGGGCATGGTCGTAACTTGGGCCATTAGATCTCTCACAGAGCCCACAGAGTACGCAGAAAAAAATCAAAAACGCTGTGATCTCTGTGGCTCTGCGAGATAACAAGAAAAATGCTTACAATTAAGCAATTTTTGATGGCCGAATTTAGAACCAACCTCTGAACGCTCAACGGTTACCTAATTGTTAGCATGCTTCAGCATACTAGGGGCTGCACAAAGGATGAAAAAATCTCCGAGGGGACCGTTGCAAAGTAAGGTAACAAAGGACAAAATAATTGAGTAAATGCGGACTTCCGATACTACCAAAACAGCATTTAATGTCTGCGGATTGATAATAAAAAATATCAAATTGGCAACCGATATGGCAATCAGGCCCCAAGCGGCCCATTTTCTTAGATTCCAAACACCCGATAGCCAAAATGACCAGGGGAATTGTATTCAATAAAAATTTGGTGCCTAAAAGTCCGAGCACAGACTCGGCCTGAACCGGTTCATACGCCAGCCAGAGAAAAGCTTTAAAAACAGCAAGCCATCCCACAGCCCAGATCGTCCAGGGATATTCAAGGTCCATTCGCTCTGACGGAAAAACTCTAAAATGGCTCATACTCACAATCCACTCCCAACCCGGATAAACCGGAATTGAATATTATGGCATAAATCATGTGCAAACATGATGTGATTTCAAGAAATAGGTACTAAATAATAGCAACAGATTTTCGCTGCAGAGGTCGTCTTTTTCCTACCATCGTTTAAAGTTCCATTAATCGGCGCTTAGTTTAAAAGTCGGGTTCTTTTCAATAATTCCCCGAAGATAGGCGATTTATTCATCATTGTCAATGATGCTGAAATTGGCTAAATTTGTACGTGATTTGCACTGATATCTTGCGCATCATGGGTTATGTTGGGTATTCCGGATATTGATCAATATGGTGAGCAGTGTCCATCGGTTGTAACCTTTGAACCTTGAACCCTGAACCTGGAACCGATCCGTTTAGGTATTTTTAACCTGATCGGATTTCCGGCTATTATAAATCAGTTCCCGGGCCAGTCCCACCACTTCTTCATTCGCGATGGCCTCGAGTTTTTTTCGGACAATCCTGGAAAAATATTCCCGCTCGGTCTTCGTAAATCCCCCGCCATCCCGTTTTTTAAAAACGAGCTCTTTCTGTTTAGTAGAAAATATTCGATCCAAATAATCATCAAGTGTGTTGGTTAGTGACAGCGGCATCTTATCCTGGTGCGCCTGGGATTTCAACCGATCCGCAGTGTACGCTTTCAGGGAGTGCTGCAAATCCTGCATGGTGATATGCATGCCGTTACTCAGTTGAAATTTTCCCCTCGTCAATAAATCACCATATTTCGTTTTTAAAGAGGCAGCGATTTCTACTAGATTTTTCGGCGGCTCATGCCCTTGAAGATTGAATATCATCGCACTGGCCAGCAGCAGTTTCTCCAGGTTTTGTCTTTTGGGGCTTGTTTCCCGGTAGCGGGAAAATAATGCCTGGTAATTCAGTGACAGGCCTCTTCGGGCGCAGATTGCGAGAATTGCGGGAAATCTTACAACGATCCCGGCATCTCCCGCATTGGCCAGAGCGTCTAAAATGACGATAATCTGATGGTCATTTATTTTCTTTTGCCCAGAGTCCTTTAGCAACGAATCAAATATTTTTAATGCCTTTTCTGATTCCTCGTTGCTTTCGAGCGCTTTTTGAATCATTTTGATTTCTGTCATTATCCCTGATTGGGAGGTCGGCCGTGTCCTGAGACCTGGAATCTATCAGTTTCGCCTTATAATATCTTTATATGCTGGATTTGGCAAGATAAATGGGTAACCGTTCAGGGTTAAGGGTTTATTGCCGGTACACTCTTTGCCGGGCCATGGCTGCTTTGGTTAAGGTATCAACATGGATATCTACATAGTCAAAAACCCGGGCCACCGTTTTACCGGGTGCCGGACGCAAAACCCGGCCAAGATACTGAATAACCCGACCGCTGAAGCGTATGGGGGTGGCCAGAAACAGGGTCGACAAATTCCGGCAGTCAAAACCTTCGCCGACAAGTTGGCCGGTGGCAATGACGACGTTCACCTCGCTTTGATTTAATCGTTCGATGACTTTCTGACGTTCGTCCATTTTAAGGTCGCCGGTTAGAAGCTCGGAGTCGATTTTATATCGGTACTTCAACAAGGCTCGAAGATTTTCGCAGTGCGCTTTCCGATCGGATAAAACCAGACAAATCCCGGCATTGCGTTCAGTTTCACGGGCGATGTCCGATGCGATGAGAACATTTCTCTCCGTGTCGGCCGTAAGTTCGGACAGCATCTTGCTGTACTCATTCACCGGATCATAATACGGTTTAAAGCGGGTATTCCGTATGATGATTTCCGCGGGCAGGACGTCTCCGGTTTTGACCAGATGGTTTTTATCCACCTCATGATGCACATCACCAAGGTGCCAGAATATCAGTTTGGACAGCTTATCCCGTCGCCAGGGTGTGGCAGACAATCCCAGCATATATCTGGCATCAAAACCGGTTACAGCTTCAGTAAACGTACGACTGGGACATCGGTGACATTCATCCACCACCAGGAAACCAATATGTTCGGCAACGTCTTCCACACATTTATAGAGGGATTGCACCAGGGCAATGGTAATTTCTTTTCCCACCAGTTTTTTCCCGCCGCCGATCATACCAACTTTTGCGGCAGCAATACCGAGAAATGTTTCGATGCGCTGAGTCCACTGGAAAGCCAAATCTTTTGTGTGAACAACAATTAATGTCGATTGTCGACGTTGGGCGACCATATACAGGGCCATTATGGTTTTCCCTGACCCGGTGGCCGAACTGAGGGTGCCGAAATCCCTGGCCAGCATCTCCTCCACAGCAACCTGCTGAAAGGGTCTTAACTTTCCTTTAAAGGAGAAGTTTATGGGAGCAAGACCTCTGCGACGGTCTTCAACCTCATATTTAATTTCATGCCGCCGGCACAGTAAAATCAGCTGCCGCATGTAACCGCGTGGAATCCATAACCCCGAGGCTCCCTACCTTATCGTAGAAACGCAGTTCTTTGGGGGTATCCCGGTTCCAGCGCCTCATTTTTTCATTTTCCAGCCATTTAGGATTTATTAATTCCAGCTTTGCGGTCAGGATTTTGAGAATGTCGGGCGGTACATTCTTTAAGCGGAGGTTGTTCGTGATGGTGATAATTAGTGGCGACATAAGTTATTTTCAACGGTTTTCTTTTTATCTTTCTTCTTCAATCAGTGCTAATGCCAATTGCAGGTCATATGCTTGTCGGGGATCGAATTTCTGGCCCTGGTACATGCTCTCGGCCCTCTTAACAGCTCCGTAAGGAACCCAGCCGTGCTCGTCCCAAAGTCGGGGTTCATCGGCGTTCCAGAGTCTGAACCAGATGATGTCGTCTTTTTCACGAACGTACATGCGAACCTTTTTATTCTGCGGAAACGGAAAATAAAAGAGTCCTTTTTCATCTCGCATGGGTTAATTCTCCCTTTCAGATCTATCCACTGCTTTATGTATACAGGGGTTCCAAGGTTCTGGGCTCAAAGGTTCAAGGGTTGAAAACTGACAACCAGCAACAAGTAACAAGTGAAAAGTGAAAAGTAAGCCGCAATCAGTAACCAGTAACCAGTAACCAGTAACCAGCAACCAGCGACCAGTAGCCAGCGACCAGTACCCAGCAACCAGCGACCAGCGACCACAGTACCCAGCAACCAGTAACCAGCGACCAGTAACCAGCAACCAGCGACCAGTAACCAGATTACATCTTCCCCCTCTCCTGCATGATGCGGATGTAGGTTTCCACCCCGGTTTTGGGAGGCTCGTAGAGCTGATCGTCCGGTTTTTTAATCAACTGCATGGCTTCCGTCGGGCAGGTCGTCACGCACAAACCGCAGCCGATGCAGCGGTTGCGATCAACAGCGGCGATCCCGTCGTCGACATCAATGGCATCCATCTGGCAGCGTTCGATACAGGTCTCACAGCCCGTACATTCGGTTTCGTCCACCCGGGCAAAATAGTTGCTCTGGACCATCTGCGCCGGGTGGGGGTGCATTTTCAGCGAGCGCAACACCCCGCAACAGTCGCCGCAGCAACTGCACATCCCACCGATTTTCTGGGAGTTAAACGGTTGCATGACCAGACCGGCTTCCTCATTTTTTTTGATAATCTCTTTGGCCTCCTCCCGGGTAATGTAGCGGCCCATAAGGTTTTCCACATAGTAATCGGCGTGGGAGCCAAAAGAAAAACAGGCTTCCATGGGCTTGTCGCAGCCCTTTCCCACCAGCTCTGTCGTCGTACGGCAGACACAGGGGGCCACGGCAATCTTTTTCTGATCGTCAATAATTTTGAGCACATCTTCATAGGGGGCAACGGGATAATCAGCCACCAGCTGCCGGCTGATGGGAATGGTCCGCAAAACGGGGGTCTTAAACTCCTGGATGGTGCGCCCGAAGGCGGTCTCAAAGTACTCCTCATGATCCCGGGCAAACTCCGGATCCATCGTCTTTAACTGGTGTTCAAAAATACCCACCACGTAAGGCACCGGTGCGTAACGCACCCGTTCGCCCGCGCGCTGACGGAATAAAAGCCCCTTTTTGGCCATTTGCTCCATGAGAGCCCTGGTCTGGTCCGGATCACGGTTCAGCCGCCCGGCCACGGCGGTAGGTTTTTGCAAAAGAGGCGTCAACTCCATGTACAGTTCCGCTTCTTCTTCAGTAAACAAACGCTTTAGCAACCGGATCTCCACCTTGCTTTCGGTTGCCGGGTATCCCGTGGCCATGTCATCCAGCCGCACCCTTAACTTTTCGTAAATATCTGTCATTAATTTACCTCTCTTAGTGTCATGTATTCAGAAATATTGTTTTGTTTTCCGGGTCTTTTTTAATTAACCGCAGAGATCGCCGAGACCGCTGAGTTAATATCCGCCAAGGCGCGAAACAAATATTTTTTTATCGGTTTTGGTTTTTTCTGGCGAAGCCAGCCTATTATTTCTTTAATTTTTTCTCTGCGCTCTCCGCGTTCTCTGCGGTGAGTTTAATAAATATTATCGAAATTACGCGACATCAGGTCAACCGCTCATTGACGATCTCACTGATCTCCCTGACCTCAAGTTTGCTCTCCAGGTTTTGTACCTTGACGGCATCGGCAAACATGACCACACACTGGGGACAGGCCACGGCCAGAACCCCGGCACCGGTTGCCGCAGCTTCGCGCACCCGTGCCCCGGCAGACGTTTGCCGGCCGCTGCCGATGATGTCGGTGAACACATTTCCACCGCCGCCGCCGCAGCACAACGCATTTTGAAAACAGCGATCCATTACTCCACCACACTATGCTTGCTTATTTCATGGATGCTGAATATTGAAATCTTCGCACAAACAAGCTTAAAGATCCGACCGTTCAATATTTATCTGCGCCGTTTTTTCCAGAGCCTGCACCCCCAAGATCATGGTTGCAAAGCGTTTGTCCTTTGTCTGGCCGTGGTAAAATCGGTAATAAATCTGCTGAGCGATGGCCGCCAGCCGAAACAAGCCGAAACAGTAGTAAAAGTCATAGTTGTCGATGGCCCATCCGGCCAGGTCGGCATAATGGCCGACCAGTTCATCCCGGGTGAGGGCCCCCTGAATGTCACTGGGCAAAAACCGGATAGCCAGCATTTCGGGGCGATCCCCTTTTTCCACCCAGTATGCCAGGGAACTGCCGAGATCCATCAGGGGATCACCAACAGTGGCCATTTCCCAGTCCAGCACCCCGATGATGTTGCCGGGATTGTCTTTGTCAAGCACCACATTATCCAGCTTAAAATCATTGTGAATAATCGCCGGCTTTGAAAAATCAGGCGGCATTTTTTCCTCCAGCCAGGCCATAATCTCCTCGCAGTCCGGGGCATCCGCAGTGCGTGCGGCGCGGTATCGCCTGCTCCAGCCGGTCACCTGGCGCTGGACATAGCCGGCCGGCTTGCCGAAATTCTCCAATCCGACCTGGCGGTAGTCAATGGCATGCAGTTGATGATGCACCTGTACCAGTTTGCGGCACAGCCCGGCGACCTTTTCCGGTGAGTCTGCCAGGCCTGCCGGAAATTCACGCCGCACAATGATTCCCCCGATTCTTTCCATAACATAAAACGGGCATCCGATAACATCCTTATCTTCCGTATAGGCAAGGGGAGTGGGACAGTAGGGGTAGACGTCCTTAAGAGCGCTGAGGATGCGGTATTCGCGGCCCATGTCGTGGGCTGTTTTGGCCTTGGTTCCAAACGGAGGCCGGCGCAGCACCAGCTGCCGGTCACCAAAAGTGACCAGATAGGTCAAATTGGAGTGCCCGGCCGGAAACTGCCGGATGATCATTTCGCCCTGCAGTCCGGGAATTGAATCTCTTAGAAAAGCTTCTACACCGTCCGAATCAAACTCTTCACCCGGGCGGACATCGCGTGCCTGATCGGAATTGTCCATCTGTATCCCCTTTAGGCAGGGCTACGTTATTAAAATAGATAACTATCTGGATTAAACGGATTTAATACTTTCGAAATCCCAAGCGCCAAAAACCAAATCTCAAACAAATTCCAATGACCCAAATTCAAAATTCAAAACTGATGATCCACCAGGATTTGTGCCAAATGGCATAATATACGGCGGACAAAAAATTTGGCAGCGATAAGGTACAACCGCGGTGAATGTTTTGGTCATTGGATATTGAAATTTGAGATTTATTTGCAATTTGGTGCTTGGGATTTGGAATTTTAATGTTATATAATACCTTCTCATTCAATCGGTTTAGAATTTTCTTTGACGTTGCCTTTTTCCCATAGGCCCCTATATTTATGTGCATTTTGTGGCAAAATAAATGCTTCCACAAACTGCAAAACAAAGCGGCCGTATTGATCCACAGATATGTTTCGTTTACGGTATTTGCTGCGCTTTAGATACCAATCCTGCACCATAGCTTTAATGACGCCGGCCGTCAACTGAGGCTCGCGGAACAAGAAAGATCCACCGGCCTGCCCCTGAATGAGGATATCGGCAAATATTTGTTCCGTGTATAGCTCACTGGCAACCGCCAACGCCTGTTCTTCTTTAGAAAGGTTCTTGGCCTCCATGTAGGAAAAGTAAAACCAGGGCTGCATGGCTTCACTTAAATAAAGATGGGTAAAGATCGCCGCTCGAAGTCTGCCAGCAGGGTCCGATTCTTTGTCAATATGCTCTTGCAGGATACGTTTGGTAATCGTACGCCGCTGATGCTGGAGCATGGCAAGCAGCGCTTCCTTGCTCGCAAAGTAGGAATACAGGGCGCCCATGCTCAAACGGGTTTCCCGGCTCAAATCCCGCATGCTCATGGCCTGAAAGCCTTTTTCATTGCTGATTTTCAGAGTTGCGCTGAAAATGCGCTCCAGATTTTTCACCACCGTGTCTTCTTTTTTAACCCGGATGGAATTGCGGTTTTGGGCAAAAACTTCCCGGCAGATATCCTGCTTGGAAAGACTTACCTGTTTTTGAAATTCAGCGTAGTCCATCTAGTTCGGTTGGATCGTTAAGTTCGTTAAGATCGTTGATTGGCCATTATAAGCAGGTCCGTGACCGTCCACGAGTTCAGGGTTATTTTAGAACCTCTTATATGAAACTACATTTAAAAAGTTTCTTTTTTGATCAGACTGGACGCTCG
>PVMK01182184.1_pt1 | contig 15042 bp, 18 predicted proteins | sample 1853481 | NCBI WGS metagenome assembly PVMK01 (sample SAMN08533507, study PRJNA380276) | Marine sediment metagenome, whole genome shotgun sequencing project.
ATTTATCGTGACAACGAGGTAATTATTCCAAGAGGCTATGACAAGATATATTTTGATAATATTGTGTATGCAATTACAACCAATGAAAATATAAATTCATTACTCACCTTTTTTGGAAAAGAATGCGACCCCATAAAAAGGGCTATGATCGTAGGAGGCGGAAATATTGATATTCCTCTTTCAAAAGAATTTGAGAAAATGAATATATCAACAAAACTTATTGAAGCAGATGAAGCAAAATCACTGAAAATGGTCGAAGAGCTGGACAAAACACTGGTTTTATACCATGACGGTGATATGGAAAAACTCTTTGATGAAGAACATATTGAAAATACAGATATTTTTATTGCGGTCACAGAAGATGAAGAAAACAATATCCTCTTATCTCTGCTGGCAAAACAGAAAGGTGCAAAAAAAGTTATCTCTCTTATCTATAATATTTCATATACCCAGTTCATTTCCAAACTTGGTATTGATCTTGTGGTTAACCCAAACCTGTGCGCAATAAATCGGATATTGCATTTTATCCGAAAAGGCAAAGTTCTTTCCGCAACAACATTTCATGACAAAAAGGCAGAGGCCATAGAAGCGGTCGCACTTGAAACATCTGATATTATTAATAAACCAATTTCTAAAATAAAGTTTCCCAAAGATGCAATTATAACCGCAATTATAAGAGAAGGTGAGCTGATTATTCCAACTGGAACAAGCGTTATCCAGCCTGGGGATCATGTCATAATTTTCGCCCTGTCAAATGCAGTAAAAAACGTTGAAAAGGCTTTAACGGTTAAACTTGAATACTGGTAGAAGAAATTTAGTTTTTTTCTAACCTTTAACAACTAATATAATTCCATACTATTACCAGCAACTAAATTAAAGATCGACACATATAATGTCAATTTCACTGATCCTACGCACACAGGGAATGCTGCTTCTCTTCCTGGGAGTAACAATGTCGATTCCCGGCATTGTCGCATTGTTCTACAATGAAGAAACCTATATGTCCTTTTTTCCTGCGGCTATTACAACTATGTTGACGGGTCTTTTGCTGCTCGGTTTTTTTAAGCCTCTAAAAAAACAAATATCACATCGCGAAGGCTTTTTAATCGTTACCTTAGGATGGGTGCTTGCAACTTTATTTGGTTCACTGCCTTTTCTTTTTGAAGCTACCTTTCCTTCTTTTACAGACACCTACTTTGAAACGGTTTCAGGTTTTACAACTACTGGATCGACTGTTTTAGCAAACGTCGAAATACTACCGAAATCAATACTTTTCTGGAGAAGCATGATCCAGTGGCTGGGAGGGATGGGTATTATCCTTTTTTCAATTGCCATACTTCCTTTACTGGGCATCGGTGGAATGCAGCTTTACAAAGCTGAAGTTCCCGGGCCGGTCCTCGAAAAACTAACTCCAAGGATAGCAGAAACAGCTAGATCATTATGGAAAATTTACCTTCTGCTTTCGATTTCACAGGTAATGCTGTTAATGTTTTTTGGAATGGAGTTATTTGACGCAGTCTGCCATTCCTTTACTACAATGGCAACAGGCGGTTTCTCTACGAAAAATAAAAGCATTGAATCTTTTAATAATTCCGGGATTGAAATTATATGTATAATCTTTATGTTTGCAGCTGGAATTAATTTTTCACTTCACTACAGGTTATTTAACGGAAAATTGAAAAGCTTTTTAAAAGACAAAGAATTTCAAACATATTCTTTAATACTTCTTATCGCAACAGTTTTTATAGCACTTTGCCTAACAGCAAACGGTAAGCCTGTTTTTGAATCCATTAAAAATGCTGCGTTTCAAACCGTATCTATAATGACTACAACCGGATACAGTAATACAAACTTCGATCAATGGCCAACTTTCAACAAAATTATCTTATTTTTATTAATGTTTATAGGAGGCTGCGCAGGTTCAACCGGAGGTGGAATAAAGTGTGTCAGGATATTACTTCTTCTGAAAATGGCATACCGTGAATTCATAACCATGATTCATCCCCATGCAGTAACTTCAGTTAAAATTGCCGGTAAAACCGTCTCACAGAATATACTTAGAAGCATCTCCGTATTTGTTGTCTGTTATCTGCTTCTTTTCATATTTGGATCACTTTTCATGTCCCTTTGCGGACTTGATTTTATGACCTCAATTTCTTCAACTGCAGCATCACTGGGCAATATTGGCCCTGGAATGGCTGGTGTTGGACCATATGAAAATTACCAGTTTATGCCGGATTTTGGTAAATGGACGCTTATATTACTGATGCTTCTTGGAAGACTTGAAATTTTTACAATTTTAATTATTTTTATTCCTGAATTTTGGAAAAAATAGCTTTTTCTTTCGCTTTCCTCATTCATCATTGACATCTCTTTTCTACCTATTTATAATAATAAATTCTTTATATGCTGAAACCTTGATCAATAATTTAATTTGCTCCGCACCATACAACTAAATACTTCAGCAAATAATGGCGAACCGGATTACAGTATCATTTCAGATTGTTATCTCAAAAATACTAAATTCTAAAGCCTGAGCATATCATAAACTGCTATGCTTCATATAACTAAACAAATTTTAAACGAGGCGATAATGGAACAAAATGGATTTATAAATTCAAAACTCAAAACAAAAGAACTAAATGAACTTGAGAGTCTTTCTCTAACATGTAAAGCTTATATACTGGCAATGACGACACTTGCCTCATCAGGCCATCCAGGCGGATCAATGTCATCAATAGACATGTATCTGACCCTTTATAAATTCGCAAATCTTTTCACTGACAACCCTCATAACCCCGATAGAGACAGAATTATTGTAAGTCATGGTCATACTTCTCCTGGTGTTTATTCAGCCTTAGCCAGCACCGGTTTTTTTAATATTGATGATGCAATTTCCGGTTTCAGAAGAGCTGGAAGCATATTTGAGGGCCATGTTGAAAGAATCGTTCCTGGAGTAGAATGGGGGACAGGAAACCTCGGCCAAGGGCCTTTCAGTTGGCTGCGGTGCTGCCATGGCAGCAAAAATTAACCAAAAATGATTACAATACGTTTGTACTCATGGGTGACGGCGAACAGCAAAAGGGGCAGATTTCAGAAGCCAGAGAGTTTGCCGCAAAAAACAACCTTTCCAATCTTACGGTCTTAATTGATAACAATCATCTACAGATCTCAGGCAATATTAAAGATATTATGCCGCAAAACATAAAAGAAAATTTCATTTCAGACGGATGGAATGTAATTGAAATCAACGGTCATGACTTTAATCAGATATATGAAAGCATATATACGGCCATAAATGACAAATCCGCTCCAACTGCAATTATTGCCGACACGATAATGGGAAAAGGTGTATCTTTCATGGAAAATATTGCAAAATTTCATGGTGTGCCGTTAAATGAAGAAGACTTCTACAAGGCAGTCAAAGAACTTTCTGTTGATTTTGATCTTGAAAAATATAAGAAAATGAGAGAAGAAGAGATTTCTCTTGAGTCACATCAGCCTCCTCCAGAAATTATTCCTGACATTGTAATTGGTAAGCCGATAATTTACGGAAAAAATGACAAAACAGACAATAGATCAGCTTTTGGTAATGCCCTGAAAAGCATTGCACAGGCAAATAAGGAAAGAACCGATAATCCGAAAATTGCCGTTCTTGACTGCGATCTTGCAAGTTCTGTTAAGACAAACGGCTTTCAGTCAGTGCTTCCTGACAACCTGATAGAGACTGGTATCCAGGAACACAGTGCTGCAACGATTGCCGGGGCAATCTCTATTGAAGGAATCCTTACATTTTTTGCTGATTTTGGAGTTTTTGGTGTTTGTGAAACTTATAACCAGCATCGTCTAAATGACATTAATCATGCCAACCTGAAACTTGCCTGTACTCATATCGGACTTGACGTTGGCGAAGACGGTAAAACACATCAGTGTATCGACTATATCAGCCTGTTTCAGAACCTTTTCGGTTTCGGTGTAATTATTCCTGGCGACCCGAACCAGACAGACCGGGCAACCCGATACATATCTGAAACCTATGGAAACTTTCTGCTTGGAATGGGAAGATCAAAACTGGCTACAATACTTGACGAATCAGGAAATCCTTTTTACGGTCAGGACTATAAATTCGAATATGGAAAAATTGACAGGGTAAGAGACGGTGATGATGCAACAATTATTTCATGCGGTTCTGTCTTTCAACCATGCAATTAAGGCTCACGACATATTAAAAGAAAAGGGGATAAAAGGTAAAAGTTCTAAACCTGTCATGTCTAAAAAGCTTGATTCTGATGCATTATTAGATGCTTGTAAAACCGGCATTATAATAACCTGTGAAGATCACAACTCAGCAACAGGTATCGGCAGCAGAGTCGCAAACTGGCTGGTTGACAACAAAGCAATCAGTTACTTTAAGAAAACTCGGCGTCACAAGTTACGGTTTATCAGGCCCAACCGATAAACTTTTTAAAGCAGCCGGGATTGACCCTGCCTCAATTGTAGAAGCCGTAGAGGCAGAAACCGCTAAAAAATAACTCTTTCAATACGATATCTTAGAAATGCTAGAAGTTCTATCTAACGGTTTTAATAAAGCTAAGGACCGGCTGAAAGGCCGAATTGAGCTGACCGAAGAAAACATTAATGATCCACTTAAGGACATCCGCCTTTCGCTTCTGGAAGCTGACGTCAACCTTACCATTATTAGAAAATTTCCTGGCTCAGGTAAAAGAGAAAAGCCCTGGGTGAAACTGTAGAAACAAGGGTTTCCCACGACGGTAAAAAGATAAAAGTTTCAGCTGGGAGATCATTTTATAAGTATCTGTCAGTCTGAACTCGAAGCATTAATGGGACCGGTTGATACCTCAATCAGCTACAAAACAAAGCCTGTATCATCGATAATGCTTCTTGGCCTGCAGGGCTGCGGTAAAACGACGACCGCTGGAAAACTTGCCAGTTATCTCACAAAAGAGAACAAAAAACCGCTACTGGTAGCAGCAGACATTTACAGGCCGGCTGCTATTGAACAGCTTAAAGTCATTGGTCAATCTCTAAACATTCCTGTTTTCACAAAAGAAAACACCTCCCCTCCTGATCTTTGCAAACAGGCACTTGCCCATGCCAGGGAAATCGGATGTGATATAGCCCATCTTCGATACTGCGGGTCGGCTCGCAATTGACGATGAATTAATGAATGAACTCGAACACATTGCATCAAAGACTATCCCTGACAATACCCTTCTGGTATGTGATTCCATGACTGGACAGGATGCGGTTAAAACAGCAGAAGAATTTAATCGAAGACTTAACATAACAGGATTTATACTGACAAAACTTGATGGTGACGCACGCGGCGGTGCAGCTCTATCAATCAAAGAAGTTACCGGTATACCAATCAAGTTTCTCGGAACCGGTGAAACTTTTGACAGACTGGAAGAATTCAGGCCCAGAAGGCCTGGCTTCAAGAATACTGGGCTTCGGTGATGTTGTCGGCCTGATGAAGGACTTCGAAGAAGTTATAGATGAGAAAAAAGCCGAAGAAGATGCAAAAAGAATGCTTAAAGGCCAGTTTACTCTGCTGGATTTCGTTGAACAGATTCAGGCCATTAAAAAAATGGGTCCGCTGCAGGACCTGGTAGATAAAATACCTTTTTTCAAACAAATGACAGGTGGTGCTGAGGTTGAAGAAGGTGAAATTCAAAAGGTCGAGTCAATCATTAACTCAATGACACCTAAAGAGCGTATAAACCCTGATATATTAAATGAAAGCAGAAAGAAAAGAATCTCAAAAGGTTGCGGTAGATCAATAAAAGATATAAATGAGCTTTTGAAACGCTTTAAAATGATGCGCAACATGATGAAAAACATGGGCAAAAGCGGATTGCTCGGTAAAATAACCGGAGGGACTTTCAAATATACCTGGCCTTGGCAATGGTGGTTTTGATATGGCAAGCATGATGGGTGGCAGTGGTATGCAGCTGCCTTCTAAAGGTACTAAGATGGTAGCAAAAAATGCTAAACAAAAATCAAAGAATAAACGCAAACAAGCTAAAAAATCGAGGAAAAAAGGCAGGAATTAATAGTTTTAATTACCTAAAACAGCAGACTGATCTATTACCAAACTTAAAGGTTTTTTTACTGGGCACTGAGAATGTCATCACAGTATCTAAAGGTTTATCCGCACAGTTAATAAACTAATGAAGCAATATTTAGACGTTTTCTGTTAAGCACATAATCATAAGGGTTAACCCTCTCGCCATTAAAACTAACCACATAATGAACATGATTACCTGTTGAAAGTCCTGTTGAACCCATAAGACCGATCACATCACTCCGAGAAACTTTTATGCCTTTTTTAACATTGATCTTTAACAGATGACCATAAGTCGTGGAATAGGTCTCATCATGCCTGAACTTTTATATATTTACCGATAAACCTGTTTGAACCCGTCTTCTCAATTATGCCATCCGCAGTTGCGATAATATCTGTGCCCTTCTTGCCGGAGATATCCAGCCCATAATGAAACTGTCTTAGCCCGGTAAACGGGCTTTTCCTCCAGCCAAAGCTTGATGATATCCAAAGATTTACACCTTTAGCCGGCATTATAGTCGGCTTACGGTTCAACTTTTCAGTCATATTTGAAAGCGAGATAAAAACTTCATTTACGTTATTTTTAAGTAAAGAAACCTGATTCAGGAGAGGTTCATTAATCACAATGTTTGGTAATGGTTTCTGTTCATTTATAAAATCAGGTGAAGTAAGTAATATGTTTTCTTCAGGACCGGTTCCCCCTCTTCCAAAAGGCTCATCAGAATCATTGATTGAATTATAAGCACCTATTCCCAGAAAATCTCTAATTAAAACCCAATTCATTTCCTAATCTCTGAAGTTTGCGAAAGTAAGGATTGTCTACTTGCTATCTCAGTTTCAATTTTTGATATTTTTGATTTTATAAGCAGATTATGACGGATTGACCATGTGCCATCAGCTGCAAATGATAATAAAAGCAATATTAGTGGCAGCAGATAATAAAAAACTCTTTTTGAAAAGGTTAATTTGATTAAAGAAGAGTAATTTCCTGTTGTACTTTTCGGGTCTGCCTGAATCAGTAATGTTATCAGATTCTGATCATTACTTGCTCTCACTTTACCAGGATTGTTAGTCGTGTTCTATTTATCAATTGCTAAAATAACCATTTAACACATTTTTAAGGTCTATTTATTCTTAGATTCTTATACTAAAGTTTAAACCATGCGTTTCACCAAGTTTATATTCTGTTTGGCAATTTAACTTAACACTATACAATTATATATCAAATAAAGAAATAAAAATGTTAAAAATTACCCTAAAAAAACGACAGAATTATTATAAAATTAATACAAAAGTTATTAAAATTATTATATTAATCTAATATTTATCTAATTTATCGCTTTAACTTAGGCATTAAATGCTTTATATTATTACTCTCGGCCTTTAACCATCAAACAATTAATTTATATCCAGAAAGTGCACATCAAAAATGATTCAGAAAAACAACGAAATTATTTTATTATTACTTTTGTTTTTTGTTTACAGCTGCAGCAATTCAGACACAGAACCAATTAAGTTCAAAAACACAGATCAATGATTCTGCTACTGCTAAAATGGTCCTGATACCAGAGGGAATGTTTAAAATGGGTTCCGACAATGAAACATCAAATAACAGCGACGAAAAACCCCTTGCATGAGCTTTATTTAAGCGCATATTATATAGACAAGTTTGAAGTTACAAACCGTCAGTATAAAAAATTTATTACTGACACAGGCCATTCTGCTCCATATGTAAATGATAAGGAATGGGCAAAACCATTTAACTGGGTTAATAATAATTATCCGGATAATATGGCAGACTTTCCTGTAGTCCTGGTAAACTGGAACGATGCCTCAGCCTATGCAAAATGGGCGGGTAAAAGGCTTCCGACTGAAGCAGAATGGGAAAAAGCAGCAAGGGGAGGACTTTTAAATAATGCCTATCCTTTTGGTAACAAACTTGGATTTAATCAGGCTAGTTTTGACAAGGGATATGTTCGAGGAAGAAAACTAGACCCTGTTGGAACCTACCAACCTAATTCTTGTGAAATATTTGATATGTCAGGAAATGTTTGGGAATGGTGCCAGGACTGGTACTCTGATAAATATTATAACAACTCTCCTCACATAGAAACCCGTCTGGCCCGGATAACGGGACATATAGAGTCTTTAGAGGCGGATCCTGGATGAGTGATAGAAAATTCCTTAAATGCGCTTATAGAGGCAAGAATACTCCTGAATATAGAAGCCCTTCTCTGGGATTCAGGTGTGCATTATCAAACAATCAAGGTAACTGATAAAAAACCATGATCGATATAATTAAGAAAACCTGTATTATTTTATTATGCTTGTTTATTAACGCCTGCTCTTTTAGCGGGCAAATAAATAATATCAAAACCATTAAAGACCAAAACTCTATTTCTAAAATTAATAACGCAAAGCCCACCATCATCCGACCTCTATTATCACACCCTAAAAGCGCACTCATGCCTCAAGCATAAAGATATCAAATGCGCAACAGCTGAATTTGAGGAAGCACTTAAAATTGACACACAGTCCGTACACATATTAATCCAGCTTGCACAGCTCTACGCTTTACAAAACAATTTTAATAAAGCGGTTAACGCTTGCTTAAAAGCTGTTGAGATTGAGCCGTTAAATACTGATGCTCACACACTTCTTGCGCAGATATACTATTCGTTAACGAAAATATGAACTTGCAATTAATGAATACAAAAAACTGCTGGCTATCTCGCCGGATAACAACAACATTTATTTTACACTTGCTCTATTATATTTCGAAATTGAACAATATGGTAATGCTGAAAAAACCATAAAGAAACTTTTAAAAAAGAATAGTGACAAAGCTAGTGCCTTCCTGTATCTCGCAAATATATATGAAAAATTAAATAAAAAATGTTCTGCAGAGAAGTACTATTTAAAAGCAATAAACTCTGATCCCTGAGCTTGAACCCGCGTATATAAAACTTGCACATTTTTATGAAACAAAGCTAAAAACCAAAATGAAGCTTCTAAAATCTACCTAAAACTTCTAAATGTAAATCCCCAATAATTCAATTTCACACAACAAGCTTGCGTATTATTACGTTAAAGATGGGTGAGCTTGACAAAGGTATCTATCATTATAATTATTTGAAAAATAACAGACCGGATCTTGAAGAAGATATATCTTTAAAGCTCGGACTTATTTATTACGATAAAAAAGAATTTAACAAAGCGATTAATCACTTTGAAAATACGATCCAAATAAACAGTAAAAATTATTACGCTCATTATTATCTTGCTCTCCTTAATGAGACCCTGGAAAACTATACTAAAGCAATCCATTCCTTTCAATAGTATCAGTCCAGAATCTAATCTTTTTTCTGAAGCCCAGATGCACATATCTTATATCAAAAATAAAAACGATGAAAACGTCTGAGTCTTTACAAAATAATAAAAGATGCTATTTTCAATTAAAAAAGATGACATAAAATTATACCAGTTCATCGCTTCTATATATGAAGAGGAAGAAAATTATGAAGAAGGCATTAAATATTTAAGACAGGCACTCACTATAAAAGCCGGACAGCGAAGACCTTCTTTTCTTTTTAGGTGTGCTGTATGAAAAAGCATCGATGCATAAAGAAAGCATAACTGCAATGGAGTCCGTACTTGAAAATCAACAAGAATAATGCCAATGCCCTCAATTTTATTGGATACACTTTAGCCGATAAGGGTATCCAACTACCCCGGGCAAAAACAAAATGATAAAAAAAGCACTCCATCTAAAACCCGGAGACGGATACATCACTGACAGCCTTGGCTGGGTTTATTATAAAATGGGTAAATATAGAAAAGCCATTAAAGTCTTGAAAAAAGCCGTTGAAATAGTTCCGCAGGATCCAATTGTTGCCGAACACCTTGGAGATGCCTACCTGGCAAACAGCTCAAAATTAAAAGCTGTAAGAATGTATGAAAAAGCTTTGGAGCTCGACCCAATGAATAAAATCTATTTTGGTTAAAATCAGGAAAAGTCGAAGGATTGTTAAGGTAAAAAATGCAGAAAAAATCAATTCTTAAATTATTATTAATTACAGCTCTCCTGTTTGCCCCGGGCCTGCACAGCCAATAAGATAGTACCGCACAGAACCGCACGCATTTCTGACTACAAAGAGTATCTATCTAAAATACTGAGTTCTTCAGCGATAAGCAGTCACTTGTCCGGCAAAGCAAAACTTAAGGTCGTTTCACCGGAAATAAACTTTACCTCAAAGGTTATATTCTTTTTAAAAAACCCGTCATCAATTCATCTTGAAATTTTAAATTTTTTCAATCAGCCTCATATTTTTTTGATAGCAAATAATAATTATATTCAAATGTATATCCCTTCTGAAAATAAATTATTTTTTGACAAAACGACAAAAGAAAATATATCTCTTTTGGTTGGAATGCCTCTTGATTTTAATGATCTTATCAGTATCTTTGCATGCAGGACACCAGAGGTTGCACTTGAAAAATCTAAAGTATTTCTAACCCGGAATGCTGAGCATTCAATATTTGAAATTATTAATAAAAACAAAACGATCAAAATCTGGATTGACAATGAAATCAATAAAATTTCCAAATATATATGCTACCTTAACAATTCACCTCAAATGGAAATTGAATATTTATCGTACAAACAATACCTTAACAATCTTCTACCTTCATTAATTAAACTTTCAATCCCATCAGAAAATTACAGACTATCAGTAGAATTCAACACCTTAAATTTCGACTCTTTTTCTGACAAGCTTTTTAATTAAATATTCCTGCCAATACTGAAGTACAGTACTTTTCCATCTTCAGATGTTCAATAGTATCGTTAATTCAGACTCTAAATTTAAGAATTTAATAATAAAAATAAATCTGTTTTTCAAAAAACCATCCTTATTTTTATTGCTTTTTGACATTAAAAACACATATGGTATATATGATAAACATACAAAAAATTTTGAAACAACAAAATGGCTAATGAAACAATACTTATTGTAGACGATGAAAAAAACATTCTTGATCTTTACGATCAGGAACTTCAGGATGAGGGTTATAGTACTTTTCTCGCACAAAACGGCAAAGAATGTCTTGAAATAATAAAGAATGAAGAGCTTGACCTCATCGTACTGGATATCCGTATGCCGAGAATGGACGGTCTGGAAGCAATAGGAAATATAATTGATATTAACAATAAAATTCCAGTGATCATAAACAGCGCATATTCCAATTATAAAGACGATTTTATGAGCTGGGCAGCAGAAGCTTATGTCGTAAAATCCTACAATCTTGACGAACTGAAAAACACCATCAGACGTCTTCAGAAGAAAAAAACGTCCTCAACATGAAAAAAGTCCTGGTGCCATGATTCTTGCCGGCGGCAAAGGGTGAACGCTTTACCCCTTTAACCCGGGACCGCGCTAAACCTGCGGTTCCTTTTGGCGGAACCTTCCGCATCATTGATTTTACTACTCAGTAACTGCGTAAACTCCGGGCTTCGGAAAGATCTATGTATTAACACAATATAAATCTTTACTCTCTCTAGACAGACATATTCAGACGATCGTGGGAGTTTTCTTAATAATCGTGTTGGAGAATATGTTTACCTTATTCATGCACAGCAAAGGATCAATCAAAACTGGTATAAAGGAACAGCAGATGCAATCTATCAGAACTTTTATACAATACAGGAAGAAAAACCCGACCTGGTCCTGATACTTTCAGGCGATCATATCTACAGAATGGATTACAGAGATACTGATTAGTCAGTCATCTGAGAGAGAAATGCAGACCTTACTGTATCTTCCATGGTTTTTGATAAGAGCTTTTCAAAGGAGTTTGGTGTCCTGGAAACCGACTACAAATGACCGAATAACCGGGATTTCAGGAAAAACCCGGCGCGGCCCAAAAACAATTGCAGGACAAACCCGATTCTATTCTAGATTAATATGGGAATATATCTGTCAATACGGATATCCTGGTTAAAAGACTAATTGAAAACGCTAGAAATCAGTAACCAACCATGACTTTGGTAAAAACGTCATACCCGCAATGCTTAAAACTGACAATATTTTTTCACATTCATTTAATGGGAGCACCAAAAACAGGTTAAGCTACTGGCGTGACGTTGGTACGCTTGATGCCTACTATGAGGCAAACATGGATCTACTTAAAGGCAAGCAGTCTTATTCGCTTTTTGACAGCAGTTGGCCCTACTATACAACGGAAGAGCAGGCAACGCCTGCAAGAATAACAGGGCTTGAAGAAAAAGACTCTGTTTTATACGGGGCTGTTACAAATTCAATTATCTCAAGAGGATGCCTGTTAAATAAAACAAAAGTAAAAAAATCAATACTCTCACCGCATGTGAATGCGGGAGAGTATTCATCTATTGAAAACTCGATTCTTCTAGACGGTATAAAAGTCGGTAAAAACTGCAAGATCAAAAACGCAATAATTGATAAGGAAGTTATAATTCCCGATGGAACCGTGATCGGCTACAACAGTAAAAATGACGCCAGATTATATACGGTTTCAGATTCAGGCTTAGTCGTTATCCCGAGAAATACTGAATTTTAATAAATTTTATTCCTGATCTTTTCCCTGCCCGATTTTTTTACTAAAATCCATAAAAGGCTTTAAAAGATCAATTGGAAGCGGGAAAACCAATGTGGAATTCTTCTCCACCGCAACTTCGGTCAGGGTCTGAAGATATCTTAACTGAAGTGAAACTGGATTAGACATTATTTCTGCTGCTTCAGCTAACTTTCCAGCTGCCTGAAACTCACCCGTAGCATGAATTACCTTCGCACGTCTTTCACGCTCTGCTTCTGCCTGTTTTGCCATGGCCCTTTTCATCTCATCAGAAAGTTCAATATGCTTAATCTCAACATTAGTGACTTTTATTCCCCAGGGATCAGTCTGTTTATCAAGTATCTCCTGCAGCTTAAAATTGAGCTTTTCCCTCTCTGCCAGGAGATCGTCAAGTTCTGCCTCTCCGCATACACTCCGCATAGTGGTCTGGGCAAGCTGAGAAGTCGCATACAGAAAATCTTCCACCTCAATAATGGCATTATCAGGATTCATTACCCTGAAATATACTACCGCATTTACCTTTACTGAAACATTATCTTTGGTTATTATATCTTGCGGAGGCACATCTAGAGTAACCAGCCTTAAACTGACTTTGACCATCTTTTCAACCCCCGGAATAAGAATAATCAATCCCGGACCTCTGGTTCCAACCAGACGGCCAAGCCTGAAAATTACTCCGCGTTCATATTCATTTAATATTTTAAAAACACTCCACAATAGATATGCAATAAATATACTACAAATAACCAAGGTCATGTCTCCTCCTTAAATTTTAGTAAGTTGTTTTAATAAACTCATATCTTCTCAATTGTAAGTAGCATACCCTCTACTTTTACAACACTTATTTTTTCACCCTTATTAACAGGAGTACTGCTTTTTGCATTCCAGTATTCACCATGAACAAAAACTTTGCCGGTTTCAAAAACATCAGTGGATGCTTCACCGCACATGTTTATTAAGCCCTCATTACCAGTTTGAGGTCTCTTTGTCTGTGATTTTATCACCAGAAAAACAATAATAATAAAAAATGAAGACATTAAAGCAACCATTGTAAAGATAACACTGTATGACAAACGTAAATAGGGTACAGGTGAATCAAAAAGCATTAAAGAGCCCAGAGTCATGGCAATAATACCTCCCACTGTTAAAAGACCGTAACTTGTGACTCTTTAACTCAATCATAAAAAGGACTGCGGAAAGAATTATCAAAAGAACACCGGCATAATTTGCTGACAATGACTGCATGGAGTAAAAAGCAAGAATAAGAGCCAGAGCGCCCTACAACACCTGGGAAAGACAGCACCCGGGTTTGAAAGCTCAAAATAGAGCCCGGCAAGCCCTATTAGAAAAAGGATGTATGCGATATTCGGGTTAGATAAGGCTTTAAGAATATTTTCACGGAGACCCATTTTGCGGTAGATAATAGTTGTGTCTTCAGTAACAAGTTTGACTTTTTTACCATTGATATCAACCTTCATACCATTAATATCTTTTATCAAAGATTCAATATCCTGCGAAATCAGGTCAATAATATTTAGTTTCAATGCTTCAGTTTCACCAACAGACACACTTTCACGAACTGCTTTCACTGCCCATTCTTTATTCCTGTTCCTCTTTTCAGCAATGCTCGCAGCATACGCGGCTGCATCATTTTCAACCTTTTTAGACATGGTCTCATCCATCTTTTCACCACCCATGTTTACAGGGATGAGCAGCGCCGATATTTGTTCCCGGTGCCATTGCCGTAATATGCGCAGAAAGCGCAATAATGGCGCCGGCCGAAGCTGCCCTTGCTCCTCCTGGAGAGACATAAACGACAACAGGCACATTAGAAGACATATCTTTTTAATAATATCCCGCATGGCAAGATCTAAACCACCCGGAGTATCTATTTCTATCACAACACATTCTAATGATTTTTCTTCTGCCTCATCAATTGCAGTAATAATATATTCTGCTATCACCGGAGTTATCGGATCATTAATTTTAATAACCTCAATTGATTTTCGATATGCAGACAGATCTGAAACAATTATTAAAATAATGGGAAGAAATAAAAATAAACAAGATATATATATTCTATTTTTCATAATTTCATCTCATCAATGTTGATTCTATTCATTCTACTTTTATTAACATTATTAGCACACTGATTCAAGACTTAATATAGGTATAATTACTATTATTATGTTTATATAAATATATTAAACTTATGTTATCTTAAAGAAATATCTTGACTTATTTAACGTTGTAGAATAAATTTGTTGGCTGTACTACAGACGGTGGCGAGGTAGCTCAGTCGGTAGAGCAGGGGACTGAAAATCCCCGTGTCCACAGTTCGATTCTGT